>Ga0189278_10070_pt1:0-15000 | contig 155201 bp, 144 predicted proteins | sample N26A9minimetaG_FD_130326 | JGI IMG/M metagenome (GOLD analysis project Ga0189278, IMG submission 130326) | Marine microbial communities from the Costa Rica Dome - N26 A9 mini metaG | ecosystem: Environmental > Aquatic > Marine > Oceanic > Photic zone | place: Costa Rica: the Eastern...
GTTTTCGATGTTTGGATTGTCGGTCCCGGCCGTACTGCCTGTCACCCTACATCCGTTGGTTCGAAGAATTCGGCCACACATCCCGCTCGGATCTGTCGCGTTGAGGGGGTTGTTCCCGACATAAGCATACAAATTCAACTGATCCGCATACCCAATCGGGTCTACCGACAGAAAACGACCCAGATCCGCATCATAATAGCGCGCGCGATAATAATAGAGCCCGGTCTCCGCGTCGAAATAGCGCCCGGTATAACGGAAGGGATTACCCGTCGGATCGCCCACCATCTCCACGCCGAACGGCGTGTAGTGATACTGCTCCTGCACATCGCCGAACGGTCCAACCGTCGCCAGGACATTGCCCTGACGGTCCGGGAGATAAAAATGCGCCCGGAAATTGGCGTAATCCGGTGCCTGGCAGGTCGTTGAGGTGTCGCAGTGGATCACCGCGACGCGCTGGTCGACACCGGGGCCGGGAAGATAACGCCGCGCCAGCTGACCGTTTACGTACTCGGCTATGACCATGTCTCCGGCCAGGACGAAATCCGTCACTGCACCGTCCGGAGTCGCCTTGGAGGAAATAGGTACGTGTCCCCGTTTATTGTTGGAGGAAATAGGTACGTGTCCCCGTTTATTGCCTTGGAGGAAATAGGTACGTGTCCCCGTTTATTGCCAGGTTGTCATAGTTTCAGCTCAGTGGTCGTAGGCACGGAAAATGTGTCTGTCCCGGTTATTCTCAAGCTGCGCGGCGCCATCTAGGCAGAGCCGATCCCAGGTTGGGCGCACTTTCTCGGCGATGGAGCGAATGCCTAAGAAGACGCCCGTTGCGACGCATTCACCCCAAGAGGCTCGCCCCTCGGACAGCAAGACCGAATCGATGATCTGAAAACTAATTCAAAGGCGTCGATGCTGGAGGGTGTGCCAGAGCGGCAGAACAGGCAGAAGTGGTGAGAGGAGAAAAGTGCCCCGGTCTATTGAGGCGCTTTGCTAATCCAGCAGAGTGACTGTCGCAGTCATCACTCGACCCTCGTACATTTCAAACTGCACTCCCGGCCGAAGTCGCTCCCACGGAGCATCGGCAACCAGAAAACTCGCTGTACCATTCCATTCAACGCCATCGGAAGGTTGAACGGGCGGCGAGAACACCAGCTTAACTGACCAACGATCTAAAACGCCTGGAAGGTCGTCTTCAGGAAACTTCGATACTGTTATGTATTCGCCCGAAATCGGCAGCCTATCGAGCTTCCGCTTCGTCCATTTTACTGTGACGGGAAAAGCGTCTGTCTTCGTCATCCTGGATCAAACTCCCGAATAGTTGCGTCAGTGAGTTCGTCCAGCTCACCGTACCGAGCGGGCCCAATGCCGTCTAGCCGCTCGTACCGCATGAGGTTGTCTGCTTGCTGAGCTGGTAGTTCCACCTCCAGCAGACGGAAGCCATCCGATCCATTCATAACCTCGCCCCACCGAGCGGCATCTTCAGCAGATTCTGCTAGCCATTTTCCGCCGAGACTGTTCGGTGCGGCTTCAAATGCGTTAGTGCCATTCGGACCAAGAATTTGCTGAAACTCCGCCTCGTCAACGGCCCTAAAGAGAGTAACCATCTCGTCGGCGGCTCTAGCTGGATTAGGTCCGGGCGCCATGCCTACGACAAAAATCCCCAGCGCAACAGCACTAGGCTCTTCTACAAACCGATGCCCCTCAATAATAATATCCGTAACCGGGAAGTAGGAAAGCGCCTCCTCAACATCATCAGGCGTCAACTCTCCTTCGGAAGGACGGTCTCCGCGGTCTCTAAGATGAAACTCCGAGCGGCATCCTAAGGTCGCATGACAGTTGTTACCAGGGCCGACCCGGTACATCCCAGTTGGATCTGTCGCGTTAAGCGGCGAGTTCCCAACATAAGCATACAAATTCAGCTGATCGGCATACCCAATCGGATCCACCGACAGAAAACGCCCCAGATCCGCATCGTAATAGCGCGCTCGATAATAATAGAGCCCGGTCTCCGCGTCGAAATAGCGGCCGGTATAACGGAAGGGATTACCCGTCGGATCGCCCACCATCTCCACGCCGAATGGCGTGTAGTGGTACTGCTCCTGCACATCGCCGAACGGTCCAACCGTCGCCAGGACATTGCCCTGTCGGTCGGGGAGATAAAAATGCGCGCGGAAATTGGCGTAATCCGGTGCCTGGCAGGTGGTTGAGGTGTCGCAGTGGATCACCGCGACGCGCTGGTCGACGCCGGGCCCGGGAAGATAACGTCGCGCCAGCTGACCGTTTACGTACTCGGCAATGACCATGTCTCCGGCCAGGACGAAATCCGTTACCGCGCCGTCCGGGGTCGCCTTGCGCAAGCGCCGCGCCGCGGGGCCGTAGGAATAATCCGTGGTGCCGCTTGTCGTGGTCGCTGACAGAAGCTGGTTCTCAGACGAGAAGACATAGCTGCGCGCACCATCGGAGGTCAGATTGCCGTTATCGTCATAGCTCAAGGCCTGACCGGACACGGCGGTGTATTGGTCCATCCGGTTACGGCTATAGCTCTCCGAGGTCAGCGTCACACTCGAGGTCGAGGGCGTCCAATCCCAGGTCGGGTTGTCGATCGAGCGGTCGGTCAACCAGCCGGCCCGGTCATAATCATATGTGGCCGTGAAATCAGGACCTGTTTCCAGCGTATAGGCCATCGTCTCCAAATCGCCGTCGACCTGATAGCCGAAGCCGATTTCCGCGGCGATATTGGTCGTCATCCGGTAAAGGCGATAGGTTTCGAGCCGGCCCTGGTCGTCATAGGCATAGCTGGCAAGGCGGAGCTTGATCGACCCGTCCGCATTGTCCATCCAGATTTCTTTGATGCGATTGGCGTCGTCGTAGATGTACTCAGCCGAGACACCATCCGGCCAGATGATACGGGTGCGATTACCAGCCGCGTCGTACTCGTAGGATACCGAGCGCGCCACGCCTTCCGGCGTTGTGATGGTCTCGTACTCCATCCGGCCGGCGAAATCATAATCATAATCCAGCTGCCAGCTGCCCGCACTATGCTGGTCGGGCCCGGTGATCCGCCTCACCTCGCCCGCTTCATTATAGGTGGTGACCGTCACGCCTTCCGGCGTGGTTTTGCGCCAGGGCCGGTTGGAGGTATCGTGCTCAATGGAGATGGTCTGTCCGGCGCGTGTAATACGCTCGTCCATATTGCCGGCAGCATCATAGTCGTATTGTTCTTGAAGCCGGGTACCGTCGTCCTGTTGCGGCAGGCTCCATCCGTTGACGCGGCTATAGGCATCAAATCCCCACAAACTCGAATAGGCCGCCTGCCAGGATGCGCCCTGAGATGCGTTCTCGGCACTCCCAATACCATTGGCAGGCCGAAGCTGTTCGCGCTGACCGAGGGCATCATACCAGGTCAGGTGCGTGCGCGTCGCCTCAGCGGTCCCATAGGCTTCATAGGTCGACATAAGAAGGCCGTCGTCCCAATAAGTGTTACGCGTCTGGCGCCCCTCCCCGTCCGTGGCGGTGTGGAGCCAGCCATTATTGTAATATCCGAAGCTTTGCGTATCGCCGGCCGGGTCGATCACTGAGGCGGCCTGCCCTGACGCATGATAGGTGACTTCCGATGTAACCCAGCTGGGCGGGGTGGCTGTCCCATCTGACGAGATGTCGGCGTATTGCAAACGGCCGTTGGCGTCATAGCGATAGCGCGTATGCGTCTGCTCGAGCGTGCCTGCAGCCCCCGTCATGGTGAGCATCCGGCGCACCGGGTCGTAAGTCGCACCAACCTGACGTCCGGCCGCGTCGCTCACATTAATCAGGTTTCCGAATTCATCCCAGTCAAAGGTCGTCACCGAGTCCGGCCCGGTCGCATTGACCACGGTTGAGGTCTGCGGCAACCCGTCGACACCATAGGAGATAACGGTCTCACGATAGGTTTGAGCGGAAGCCGCACCGGCGATGGCCGCTACCGACACAAGGGCGAGAAGTGTGCGTTTCATGATCATCTCTCCCTAGTTCTCGACCAGGACACGCGACCGCGTCAGGCGGCCATAAGCGTCGTATTCAAAGAGCGATTGCTCACCGCTCGGGCCAACCGCCGCTTGCGGCTGTCCGCCCCGGACATTGCTGTCCAGCAGCAACCCGGCGCATTCCGCCTCATAGGTTGACTGGCTGAAACAGGTGACGCTTTGCGCCCCGCCCGGTGCGATTACCCGCGTTTGCAGGGTCGGGAAGCCGGGCTCATTGTAGCGGTACTCTGTGACGAGAGCCGGGAGCGTGCTTTGGTTCCAGGCTGGGTATTGCGAGACCTGAACAGGATTGAAGTACTGGTCATACTGCGTTCCGGTTCGCGCCAGACAGTGTAGCGGCTCGCCATCGTCAGACACGCAGCTCTCGACGAGACGCCCGATCCCGTCGAACACGTTGCGACTAAGAATATCGCGCCGCGTATAGGACCAGTCATTGCGCCCATAGTCGTCGAAATAGCTGATATCGCCAGTGTCATGCGCCTGCGGTGAAGTATCGTCCATCGGCGTGAGCGTTTCCGCGCGGCTTCCAAGCGCCAGGTAATACTCGTACCGATTAAAGCCGGTACCGCTGACATTAAGGACGTCGAAGTTCACGCCCCGGCCCAACGCATCATAACCAAAGCGGAAATTAGGCAGGGCTGTTCCAATAGTGCCATTGGCGTTCAACCGGTCGGCAGAATACAGATCCGTCAGCCAACTTCCGTGCTCGCCAGTGCGCGATTGGTTCGGCGAGCCGCTGAACACAAAGCGCGTGATCTGACCGTCGGCGTGGGTGATCGTTTCATCATCGAAGGTGACGGTGCGCGGCGCGGTAATCCAGCTCGCAGTTTCCGTGACCGCGTCCGGATAATGGGCGTGGTACCAGCTCACCTCCCAGAAATTCTCCGCGGTCGGCGCAGGCGCCGGGTCCGGCGGATAGGAGAGCTCGAGGCCCCATCCAAGCGAATTCGTAACCCGTCTTACGCGGTCATCCGTACCTTCATACTCGTAAGTCAAAGACATGCCATTGGCGAAGGACCAGGTCGTTGCGCGCCAGCCCTGATGCATCGGCGCATCGCCAGACATGATCACACCCGGGTCCGTCCCCACAGGCCGGAACTCGGCGGCCCAAGGTTCAAAATCGATCACATTGCCGACCGCGTCGCGATACTGGAACGTCACACCGGAATACTTCCAGAACCGTCGCCAGGGGCTGGGGACATTCCCCGCCACAGAGAGATCGTGGGAGAACACCGGCACACCTGTTTGGGTGAGCGATGCATTGCTTCCAAGCGGCGCATTGAACGCACCGTCATAGCGGCGGACAAAACGCGAAACGCTGCCACCGGCGCTGATGGAGATGACGTTCTGAGATAGCCGGTCCGCCCACCACTGGGAGGTGAACACGCCGGCCATTTCACGTCGCATCAGCTCGGCCCCGGAAGCCGGCCGGAAAATGTCCTGCATGGCCGCAAAAGCAACAATGGACGGGATTGCATTGCGAGGACTGGAGCTTCCCATGATCTCCATGCCGGAATGCGAGATCGTCGCCGTCACACCCAGATTATGAGACCAGGGCGAGGCATCCAGCACATGGGCTCCGGATTGAAGTGTCCGTGAGAAGGACAGGGAATACGGAAACTCCCCTGCCCCGGTCGTCAGCAGGGCTTCGGTCGCATACGTCAGAAGTCCCGATTGCGGGTCGATAGAATGGTTCCACGAATCCTCGGCTTGCGATTCCAGAATGGAATCGGCCGTCGGCATTTCCAGCCCAGCGATTTCCTGCGGATAAGCATCTACACCGCCGCCGCCGGACATACGCGTCGCGCCAGGCGTTGAGTTGCCGGTGAGCATATAGGCACGCTGAGTTCCATTCGGGTGTACCGCAATGAACGCACCACCGCGCCCATGATTGGGTCGGCATTGCCGGCCAGTCTCCGGGTTCGGTATAAACTCATCGACTTCGATGATGTCATAGGCGGGTGTGAAATCGGTTGAGAATGAACCGTAATTTGTTGTGAGCCGGTAGCCATCACCAAGCATACGACTGCTCATTGGACGGAGAAAGTCCGGCTGCCTGAAATCTGGCAACGGATTGGGGAATGGTGGTGTCCAGGGGTTCCCGGGATTGGGCCAGGGGGCAGAGGGGAACCTCGCCCCCGAACTCGAGACTTCATACGAGTCTGACACCGCCATGATCAGCTGATCTTCAAAAGCCTTGACGGGGCGGGGGCGGGGAACCTCACAACGGCGGCCAGGGCCGAGAAAACTGTCCGAGGCCAAGACAATGTCATACCCGTCGTTGAGGTAGTCCTCGACAGCTACACGAAGGATCGACCTGAAGTCGCCCAGAGTGTTCTCGGCATAGTTCACGCCGAGATCGCCGTCGGTCGAGGTCAACGCATCCCATGCGGCAAGGTCAGACAGATTATCGATGAAATAATAGCGATAGGGCCCCGCATACTCCTGTGCCGTCTGATAGGATAAGTTCCCCTCCTGCCAGAGAGGATAGGTATAGGAGCCAGCAGGCGCATTCGCCCACACCATGCGTTCCGATACCGAAGCCACTTCGGGCGTGTGGAATAGCTGCTCGGCGACACTTCCCTCAAGCGACGAAGCCGCGAGCGTGATCGCGCGATAGACGTTATCGGTCGCGGCCGCTCCAGACATATCCGTGGAGCTGACGCCGATCTTCACATTCATAACGGTAGCATCATCTTCCAGACGGATGTTCGGGAGGTATTCCGCAGTCTCAATGTTCGAGACCATTGTGCGAGTGCGGGTTGACCCTGAGACGATACCGAATGCGTGATGCAACTGAGCAAATTCCCCACCGATACGCGATTGCAGCTCGACCATCCGAGAGACCTGCATCGCCCACTCTGACGCATACTGATAGCGAACACTGTCGGAACGGCTTCCAACCGGTAGATCGAAGCCGTTCGGATTTTCGCCGATTGTCGGCACAACCCAATGCGTTCGGGTTGTGGCATGCGGCATTGGCCCGTCCGGCCCCATTTCCTGTGCCCAGCGACGAGACTGATCCGTCCCTACTTGTCCGGCTGCGACCAGGAATACGGCATCGGTAAAGAGCGTAATTTCCTGAAGGAACATCTCGTCCATATAGGACAGAGGCGCGCCATATTCGTTCACCCCGGCATAGGGGTGATCGATAATGAAAGTAACGACAAACTTACGAGCGTGGGGAGATGGCTCGCGGCCATCGCTGAAAGAGAAGATGTCCTGCCCGTCAACCTGGACTGCGGCCTCGAAAACCGGGTCATACGGCCCAATGTTTATCGCACCAGCCCCATCGGCGCCTGAAGCAGCATTATTGTTGATATCTCCAACATGCACGCCGAACCGCCGACCATAAAACTCGTCCATATAGATGGTCCGGAACGGGCCGAAAATCTCCGGCTCAAGGGCCATCCAATCGGTGCCTAGGAAATGGTATTGGAGCGATGTGCGGAATTGATCCGGAACGCTCGCCAGCCCCGTCATCTGAGGCGCAAAGGTGCCGGCTACGGCTTTGTCAGCAGTGCTGAGATAATCCGCCGACATCTCCCGCTCACGGAGCAAGATGACCTCGCTGCCGCCAATAATTTCCGGCAATGATGCATCAAAGGCGTTGTTTTCTAGATACGTCTCCAGCGCACTGGCTCTTTGCTGCAGCTGCTGGGCGAGCGCACTTTCGTTGAGCGAAGAAATATAGGGAACGCCTGAAATCGAGCCCGTCGAAGCGCCAGCGGTTACCGTCGACAAAGTGCTGTCGCTAGCAAAGCCCATAGCCGATTGGAGGTTCAGCCCAGAAAAATGCTGATTAATCCGATAAGCCGGATCCCAAATCTCCACCTGTCCATCCACGATTGCCCGCAAACGGGCATGCCCCATCTCGACGGAACTAATGCCACCGCTCAATGTGGAACAATCCGTTGCTCCGTTTACGCGAGCGGGGAAGCCGCCAGCCGCCAGGAATGAACACGCTGCACCGGCGTCGGATATCCCAGTCCAGTCATCAAACTCGGCACCTGAAAGCGTAAGCGTGCCGATTTCGATCGATGAACTAATCGTGGTTGCAACGTCCGCCGTATTGGCTTCTTCCAGAAGCTGGCGGGCCAGGTCCACTTGATCGAAGGCTGTACCATCGCGGTCTAGAACGGCACCCAGTGCGCCCTTCTGCATTCCGAAAACCGGATTGAAGCGCACATTATCGTACACCCATTCGAAGATCAGATCCGGATCGTAACGAAGCGCGCGCGCAAGCTCTTGAACCTCCGCCGCTCTGTCGGTGAACACGGAGCAATTTGTAGCACAATCACTGACGCTGCGGACAGTCGACAATCCAATCTGCCCCGTCCAGAAGCTGCTGTCTGGAGCAATGAGAGCGTCTGGCCGTCCAACAGTCGCTTCCTCGCCTGCAGCGCCCACCGACAAGGCAAGTGCGCACGAAAAGCCAGTTAGAACTTGCTTCACCCGGCGTCTAATCCGCCCGGACATAGAGTTCTTTTTGTCATTCTGGTGGATGTACATAACTCTTACACTCCAACGACCAGTCAACACGAACAGAAGCGCAACCTTTGGCGGACTTCCAGATCGCAGGTCCTGTTATTCTAGGGTTGATTAGCGGCGCACCAATCGGCGAGCTCTGAAACGACATTGGCGTTTTCCACGCTGGCTTGCTGGAGTTTTGCCAAGGCCGCGTCCACGATTGACTGGACGCCCTCGGGCGCCTCGCCCGAAGCTTCGGCTCTGATTGACAATTCTCCAGCCCACGCATCGCGCGCTGTTGCCCAGCTCGACCGCGTCTCACCCTCGCTGCGCAACATCGCATCATAAAGGACCCAGCCGCATTGCGCGGCGGCGTCCATATCACTGCTTGGCGCGATCGGCTGCACAAGCAGCCCCAAAGCCATCAATACTGCTGAACTCATGGCCATACCCCCCCTAGAACGGCAATCCGCCACCACCACTAATATTCACCACCACAGTTGCTGTATCGGTCCCGCCATTCCCGTCACTCACCGTGTAAGTGAACGTGTCGATCTCGCTGGCGAATTGATAGGCGCCGTACTGGATGGTGTTGCCCGAGACGAATGTCGTGCCCTTCCCGGCCACGCTGACATTGGTGATGGTCAGCGTATCGCCATCGGGATCTGTGTCGTTCTGAAGCACAGCGAAGAAATGCAACTGCCCGGCGCTCGCCGTGTAAGAGTCATTGACGGCATTAGGTGGCGAATTCGTCTGTTCGACGACGTCAGTCACCGCGACAGCGACGGCCCGGTCCGACGTAAGAATCCCGTCGCTGGCGCGCAGAGTGACGTTATAGACATTGTTTCCGCCGCTATCGGTCGGGCTCTCATAATCGGGCGCCGAAACGAATGAGAGAGCCCCAGTAGTCCCATTGATCGAAAATTTCGACGCATCAGCACCTCCAACAATGGAGTAGCTGACCGCGTCACCATCCGCATCGGACGCACTCGCCGTGTACCCGGTCGTGACGCTGTTCTCGGCAACGTTCTGCGCAGCACTCGACACCCAAACCGGGGAGTTATCGTTTACGCCAGTAACAGTGATGGCGACGGCCCGGTCTGCGGTTAGAGCGCCGTCGCTGGCCCGCAGAGTGAGGTTATAGACATTGTTTCCGCCGCTATCGCTGGGACTTTCGAAATCAGGCACCGAAACGAACACAAGGGCCCCAGTGGTCGCATTGATCGAGAACTTGGCCCCGTCAGCACCACCGGCGATCGAATACGTGACTGCGTCGCCATCCGCATCAGTCGCATTGGCGGTATAAACAGTCGACGCCGCGTTCTCTGCGACACTACTTGTCGTACTGGAGACCCAGACAGGGGCCGAGTTAGCCTGCTCCGAGAGATCTGTCACAGTCACAGCAACCGCCAGGTCAGCCGTCAGCGCGCCATCATTGGCACGCAAAATGACGTCATAAACGTTGTTGCTGCCGCTATCCGTGGGGTTTTCGAAATCGGGTGCAGAGGCGAATGAAAGCGCACCCGAAGAACTGTTGATCGCGAAGGCTGAAGCGTCGAGACCGCCAACGATCGAATAAGCGACTGAGTCGCCGTCCGCATCTGAGGCGTAGGCAGTATAACCGGTAGAGGCGGAATTCTCAGCGACGCCATGCGTCGCCCCCGACACCCATACTGGAGCGCTATTGAGCGGCAGACTCCCGAGCGTCACTGTACGAGCTGTGCGGTTACCATGAAGATCATAGTCGAAGTGAATCACGGAGCCGTCGGCATAGGTGATCGTCTTTAGACGCCCGCGCAGATCGTATTCATAAGTCTGCGCAGATTGCGCAGAGGAACCACCGACAGCGCTGACAGCCAGCACGGCAGCGGCACAACAAAGTCCAACAAAATTTGTACGCAAAGCCCCACCCCCTACGGGTACTTGAGGCCGGAACATCCGCACATGACACAACTCCACTCAAGGAAGATTTTTTGTTTTCCACAATTTATGAGTTTTGTTTTGAGACTGAAGACATCAAAAGAACCGATTTAAGACAATCAAACGCCGAGCGCTTGCCCAGCACTGCCTTGAGGGGCGCCAATCTCCAATAAGCGAAATGCTAGAGAATTGAACTTGACGCTCGGCTTCCCTTCACAGAGCAGAATAAGGGACACTTCTCCGAGAGAGAGTCGACAAAACCGATTCCCGGTGATGGCCAGGATCACCTTCAGCTAGAGCCTTTTGGGAGCTTCCCCAATAGCCCGTTCAATTCGCTCTACGACGAAATTGGATTTTCTGGCGGCGAACAACAGGCGCGCGACGGGCGCTTCCTGATCGCGGCACCCCAATTTCAATATTTTCTCAAGTTGCGACTGGGGGATAGCAACCCTTCCAAAGAACGCGAAGCGCCAGGGCTAAGAATATCGCTTGCCAAAAGGCCCTCTTGAATGTACTGAATCAGGCATGCGGGAAATTTGCGCCCGCCCACCCCGACGGAAAAAAGCCGTGCGGGGTTTTTTGTTGGCTGTTCATAGGCAGCGTGAGCTCTTAGCTCACTAGGGCCGGAACCCAACGCTATCCAAGAAATAATGTCAGGCAGCGCGCCAAGCGCGGCCCCCGATTGGGGGGGGGCGCGGCGAGATTCGTGTGTCTGCCTACTGGAGGTTACGGCAAAGATGCGATCATCAAAGGATCTGGCAGGAAACCGTATAGTCCCTCGCCGGCGTCCACCGCCACCTCCACCGGACTTGGATCCAACCTTGGCACGAGCGATCCGTGCACTTGCACGACTGGCCGCTGAGAAGGACTATGACCGAAGACCGTAGTGGGACCATCGAGATGATTACAGCAATCTACGCGCGCTTTTCGTCGGACAAACAGACTGAAAAATCGATCGAGGATCAAGTCGCCCGGTGCCGCGAAATTGCGATCCGAGAGGGCTCTGGGCTTTGCCAAGTATACACGGACGAAGCGCTATCCGGAACTTCAATGGCCAACCGCCCTGGCCTCCAAAAACTACTCGAGGATATCGAAGCGGGGCGGCTCTCAATGGTCATCACGGAAAGCTTGGATCGTCTCTCACGCGACCAAGCCGACCTGGCGCTGATCGATAGATGCCGCAAACAAAAGCGCGTGCGCCTGATAACTGCAAGCGACGGCGAAATCCAAGACGGCGCTTCGGGCATAATGCAGGTCGGTATGCGCGCAATCTTTGGCGCAATGTACGTAGCCGACCTGCGCGACAAAACACTCCGGGGCCAAAAGGGAGTGGCCCGAGACGGCCGGATTCCAGGAGGACAATGCTACGGTTATCGAGCTATCGAGGGCGAAACTCGGGGACTTAGAGAAATCGTTCCGGAAGAATGCGATGTGGTGGTGCGAATCTTTCAAGAATACGCAGCAGGCCGGTCGCCAAGAGCGATCGCCAAAAGCCTCAATGCAGAGGGCATTCCGGGGCCACGAGGAAAGCCTTGGGGTGTGACAACCATTCTCGGCAATCACAAGCGGCGCACCGGCATTCTAAGCAACCCGCTGTACAATGGCGAGCTGATTTTCAACCGCCAGCGCCGACTGAAAAACCCGGCCACAGCCGCCACGAAGATGGTCCCAAATCCGCCGAGCGAGTGGATCCATACAGATATCGAAGAACTTCGCATCGTACCGCCTGAATTGTATGCCAAAGTGCTCAGCATGCGAGAGGCGTCAAGTGGAACGAGGCCTGAGTTCCAGCGGCGCCCTAAGCGCCTTCTAGCTGGGCTGGTAAAGTGCGGTGTTTGCGACGGGTCGTATCGAACCGTTTCGCCAGGCCGCTACGGTTGCGCGAACCATCGCGACCGAGGCTCTTGTGACAACACTCGAACTATCGCCATCCCTGCCCTGGAAGGGCGCGTATTGGACGGCTTGCGGAGGCGGATGCTGACGCCAGCCGCTGTCGCGTATGCCGTTGACTGCTATCGAGAGCGCACCCAGGAACTAGAGGGCAACAATCAAACCGCTCGTGATCGTTTGGAGGGCAAAATCCAAGAATGTGAAGGTACGATCCAACTCGCTAAAAACCACCTGAAGCGCGGGGTAGCACCGCCCGACTGGCTATTCGATAGTGCCACTGAGGCAGAGCAGCAGGTGAAAGCCCTGAAGGAGCAACTGGAGAGCCTTGAAGAGCCTCGAGTTGTGAAACTCCACCCCAATGCCGCTACGTCCTATCGGTCGTTGATTGCAAACTTGAATGCAGGCCTCAGCGCCGACGACTCGACAAGTACGACGGAAGCGATCAACGCTCTAAGGAAGCTTGTTTCACGAATCGTCATCACACCCGGCAATGCACGCGGTGAGGTCTTCGTCGAAGTGGAGGGAGATCTAGCCGCTCTCTTGGAACTCCAAGAAAGCGGCCGAACTGCAGTAACGTTGGGTGCGGGGGTAGGATTTGAACCTACGACCTTCAGGTTATGAGCCTGACGAGCTACCGGGCTGCTCCACCCCGCATCAAGAGGTGCCTCATGGCGCCGTGAGCGCCGGAAGGAGCGCGTATGTAGGATGTGTGACCGGCGGCGTCAACACTCAAAGCTGCGCTTGGGCCGGCCTGATCTCAGCGGCGCTGTCCTCGCGTCGCTAGACCGTGCCTGATCCCCCTCTTCCCTCTTAGCGCGCTCTCAGGCAAGTTTAGGAGCGCGTCATTCACAGGAGCTGTCATGCTATCCCCCACCCCGTCTGTTGCCACCAAGGCGCGTGCCTGGATGCTGGGAGCCTTGCTGGCCGGTGTTTCAGTTGTCCCTCTCGCGGCAGCCCAGTCGGATGATCCGCGCCTCGTCGGTCGCTGGTACGGGCATGACTACCATGCCGACCAGGAACGCTATTACCAGCGCATTGCCGAACGCACGGCGGACGGTCGTTTTACCCTGGAATTTCGCCGCTATGAGCAATGTCAGCTGATCGAACAGCAGACCATTAGCGGAACCTGGTGGGTGTCCGGCGACTTTTGGGGCACCCAGGCGACTCTGATCGATGGCTATGCCACCCGGCTCGAAAACACCTATGTCCTCACCGGCTATGACGGCACCCATACCCGATATCGCCATCCTGCGACCGGCAACAGCTTTACCTACGAACGGGTCGACCCGGAATTCGACTTCCCGGCCTGTAATCTGATGATGTAGCCAGCCAATCAGGCTCTGATCGGCGAATTATCCGGATTTCAGACATGAAAAAACCGCCTCGCAAAAGCGAAGCGGCTGTTTCAAGCTTGAAGAGGGCAAGATCTAGCGGGCAGACCGGGCAGCGACCTACTCTCCCACGTCTTAAGACGCAGTACCATCGGCGCGAAGGGTCTTAACGGCCGTGTTCGGGATGGGAACGGGTGTGGCACCCTTGCAATAACCACCCGGTCAGCGCGCTAGATCAAAATGAAGAGATATCCTGACAGATGTTCTGCTGGCGAAGCGATCGCCGAGCATGAGCATCGATGAAATCAAGCCAATCGAGATATTAGTACCAGTCAGCTTCACGTGTCGCCACGCTTCCACATCTGGCCTATCAACGAGGTAGTCTTCCTCGACTCTCAAGGGAAAACTGGTTTTGAGGGGGGCTTCCCGCTTAGATGCATTCAGCGGTTATCCCTTCCGTATATAGCTACCCTGCTATGCTGCTGGCGCAACAACAGGTCCACCAGAGATACGTCCACCCCGGTCCTCTCGTACTAGGGGCAGCTCCTCTCAATTTTCCGACACCCACGGCAGATAGGGACCGAACTGTCTCACGACGTTCTAAACCCAGCTCACGTACCGCTTTAATTGGCGAACAGCCAAACCCTTGGGACCTGCTCCAGCCCCAGGATGCGATGAGCCGACATCGAGGTGCCAAACAATGCCGTCGATATGGACTCTTGGGCATCATCAGCCTGTTATCCCCGGCGTACCTTTTATCCGTTGAGCGATGGCCCTTCCACGCGGGACCACCGGATCACTATGGCCGTCTTTCGACTCTGCTCGACCTGTCAGTCTCGCAGTCAGGCGGGCTTATGCCATTGCACTCAACGAGCGATTTCCGACCGCTCTGAGCCCACCATCGCGCGCCTCCGTTACTCTTTGGGAGGCGACCGCCCCAGTCAAACTACCCACCAGACAGGGTCCCGGATCCAGGTTCATGGACCGCGGTTAGACATCAACAATAACAAGGGTGGTATTTCAAGGTTGGCTCCACCTGAGCTGGCGCCCAAGTTTCATAGCCTCCCACCTATCCTACACATGTTACCGCTAATGCCACTGTCAAGCTGTAGTAAAGGTGCACGGGGTCTTTCCGTCTGACCGCGGGAACTCCGCATCTTCACGGAGAATTCAATTTCGCTGAGTCTACACTGGAGACAGCGGGGAAGTCGTTACGCCATTCGTGCAGGTCGGAACTTACCCGACAAGGAATTTCGCTACCTTAGGACCGTTATAGTTACGGCCGCCGTTTACCGGGGCTTCAATTCGGAGCTCTCACTCCTCCTTTTAACCTTCCGGCACCGGGCAGGCGTCAGACCCTATACGTCGTCTTGCGA
>Ga0189278_10070_pt1:20000-155201 | contig 155201 bp, 144 predicted proteins | sample N26A9minimetaG_FD_130326 | JGI IMG/M metagenome (GOLD analysis project Ga0189278, IMG submission 130326) | Marine microbial communities from the Costa Rica Dome - N26 A9 mini metaG | ecosystem: Environmental > Aquatic > Marine > Oceanic > Photic zone | place: Costa Rica: the Eastern...
AGCTCTCGGATGATGTCCCGCTCGGTCATCACAGCGACCGGTCGGCCCTGGGCGTCAATGACGACAAGGGCACCAATATTGTGGCTGTCGAGTGCTTCGGCAGCCTCCACCAGGGTAGCGGTGTCTTCAATGGTGACGACGGCACTGCCCTTCTGTTGCAAGATGGCTTCTACTCGCATGAGCCACTCCTTCCGGCATGTCCGGTTGCACCATACCACAGATACCGCTCCCGCCGAAGCCGGGCCGGAGCCGGCGTGAATCACTCTTACGTGGACACCCGGCTTTCACTGCGCCAACGTTTCCCGAAGCAGGAGCCCGCCATGGCGCGAAGGGGAGCCCCATGAGTTATCAGTCACGCATCCGCAAGGATCTGGAACGCTGGATTGAGGCCGGCTGGGTCGACGCCGGCCAGCGCGACGCCATTCTGGGCGATGTCGCCTCTTCCGGCCGGGCCTGGAATGCGGCGGGTGCGCTTTCGATTCTCGGTGCGGTTCTGCTCGCCATGTCCGCGATCAGCTTTGTCGCCGCCAATTGGGACGCGATGCCCAAACTCCTGGCCTTTGTCTTCCTGATTAGTGCGATCTGGGGCGCGCTGTTGGGCGCGGGTAACGCCTTTGACCGGAACGCGCCGACGCTGGGCCATGCCCTCGCCTTGCTGGGCGCCCTGCTGTTCGGGGCCGCGATCGCGCTGACGGCCCAGACCTTCAACATGTCCTCCTTCCGCAATACCGCGGTCCTGATCTGGGCGTTCGGAGCGCTGGCGACCGCCATGATCATCCCGTCGCGGCCTGTTCTGATTCTGGCGACCGTGCTGAGTGCGTTCTGGGTGACGCTTGAGATTTTCAATCCTGCCGCACCAGAGATCATGTGGAGTTATCTGGCGGTTTGGTCCCTGATGATGGTGGCGGCCGCGCGTCTTGGATCCCGGGTTTCGGCGAATCTCCTCGGCTTGGCCCTGTTGTTCTGGATTTCCAATGCGATCTGGCGGGAGCTGGGCCAATTCACCCCGTTTGACGTCGAGATCATCTCCCTGCATCCGCTGATCTACGGCGCCCTCGCCCTGCTTGCCGCCCAGGGCCGCAATCGCGGGATCGCCGGCCTCGGCGTGGTATCCGCCTGGCTCGGACTGGCTGCCGTGATCGGCGGCGCGGTCCTGCAATGGCCACTGGGCGGGATCCAGACCGAGGTCCGCGAGTACGGCATGGATGCGGACGAACTCTATGTCTCCGGCGCCTATTGGCTGTCTGGCGGGATCGCAGTGGCGGCGATTGCGGCACTCTCCTTCCTGCAAACCGGTGCGCTGTCTCGCCGCGTGCTGACGAGTGCCAGCCTGACAGCGGCCGCCCTGGCCGCCTTTGTCATACCGCTGATCGGACACATCACCGCGCCGGAGGTGATCTTCGTTGTCCGCTTGCTGATCGGCGCCGTCTACTACGCCCTCTGCGTCGCCCTGATTCTGATCGGTTCGCGCGACGGCTTCCGGGCCACCGGCACGATGGGCATTATCGGCTTCGCGCTGCAGACCTTTTATGTCTACTGGGAGACCTTTGAGGGCCTGCTCACTGCATCGGCCTTCTTCCTCGGCGCCGGGCTGCTCCTGTTCGGACTGAGCTTTGCGCTGATGCGCTGGCGCTCGCGATTGCTGCCGGCTGGAAAGGGAGCGGCGTCATGAGCTTTATGATGCGTCTTGGCCTCATCGCTTTGGTGATGACGGGCTTTCTTACCGTCATGCTGACCAGTCACGCGCTTAAGCGTGTAGGCGGAACGGAGGTCACTCTCGCCGTTAAAGGCTATGACCCGCGCGATCCGCTGCTCGGCTATTACAGCCGCATCCGCATTTCCCTCGCCGAACTCGACGCCGTGGCACTGGACGGCGACAACGCTTTCGAAATGGGCGACGACATCTATGTCAACCTGATGCCGGGCGACGACGGGGTCTGGATCCCGACCGCGCTGCACCAGCGCCGACCCGAGAGCGGCACCGCCATTCGAGGCTATGTCACCGGAACCACGGGCCCGGCCTTTGAATGGGTCAACCAGGTCGACCCGCAGACCGGTGAAGTCGAGCGCGTGCGCGTCGAGCGGGAACGCCAGCTGATCTACGTCAATTACAACCTGTCACGCTATTACGCCTCGCGAGAGACCGCGCAGGAGCTCGACGGCATTTTGCGCGATGCCAGCCAGTCGCCGCGCCTGATTCTGTCCCTGCAGGACAATGGCGATGCCCTCATCAAGGGGCTCGAGATCAATGGCGAGCGCCGCTATGAGCGCCTCTGGTAGCCGCTAGCGACGGGCAAAGACCGGCTGCAGCACCGGGAACAGGACGGCACCGGCGACCGTGCCGCCGATATGGGCCACCCATCCGATCGGGATGGGAATCCCGATCCCGACAATGCCGATAACGATGTTCAGCCCGGTCCAGGGCAGAGCCAGACGCAACATGCCGCGATAGCCGCCCATCACCCAGCCCGCTGCCGCAATCAGCCCGGACACACCGGTGGAGGCGCCGCCCATGGTGGCGGCCTCATTGCCGCTGAAGACGACTTGCGCCGCAGCGCCGGCGATCGAACACAAGGCGAAGAACACCAAAAACCCCAGCGTTCCGCTCGCATCAGTCCCGAAACTCGTCCCCACAGCGCGGCCTGCGCTGACCAGGACGGTGAGATTCATGGCGATGTGCAGAAGGCCGAAATGAATCAGGATGTGGAGCAGGTAGGGCGCCCACGGCCCCAGCGGCTGTTGTGGCGCGACTTGCCCCGGCCCCGGCGAGACCACGACCGAGGCGGCAAAGACCCAGCGCTCCAGCTCTGGGGCGATGAAAGGCAAGAGCGCCACGACAACGATCGGGAGCGCAATAAGCAGCACGCCCGGCGGTATATTATTGAAAACAGGTTCGCGCGAACCGCCTCGGGGCGGCTCATATCCGTCATCGTCCCGCTCCGGCACACTCATCCCCTATCAACGCTCCCAAATTGGCCCATTGCGGCCCGAAATCCTGGCATCAACGCGATTCCCCTAACGAGAGAACGGAATTTCAGCCACTCCCGTCTGGCACGCGCGTTGCACCTATCCCGGTACGATTTGACCGAGATGGATACAAGGCCATGCCCAAAGCCGTTCTTTACACCGTCGCCGCCATTGCCCTCGCAGTCGCGATCGACACCGGCGCCCAAGCGCAAAGCGTACAGACGTCCGGCGCCTGGGAACAGCCCTATGGCGTGGCCCCGGGGGAGACCACCCAGCCCTGGTCCGGCGCTCGCTCCAGCGCAGGTGCCGCAGCGGGAGCTGCTGCACGGTCGCAGGCGGGCAATCGTGTGATCATTGACGGCGTCATCCAGACCGGTGTGGGCGTTTCCAGCCAGACCGGCATGTTTGGCGGTGGTGTCGGGTCGTCCGCAGCGGCGATCGGTAACCAGCTGAACGTCAATGTCTCCGGCCAGTACAACACCGTCATCGTCAATTCCAACCAGATCAATAATGGCGACATCAACGCCAATGCCGATGCGAATGGATATGTGAGTAGTGCCAATGACCCCGACTAAGCTTCTCATCTCCGCCCTAGCGAGTGCGCTGGCCCTGACCGGCTGCGCGACCACCAATTCGACCGGTGGCAGCGACGGGCTTTACGCGCAGCCGATCGGTGGTGCGCCGGTTGTGGCCAACCCGACGCCCTATTCCGAGGCGCTGGTCTGCCTGGCCAATTACGCGCGGGCCAATAATCTGCAATCGCCGCGTATCGCCGTGGGCCGCTTGTCCGATTATACCGGCCGTGCGTCGCTGGAGGGCGGTGCCGCGCTGACCCAGGGCGCCTCGCTGATGGCGATCTCGGCCTTTGCCAAGGCCGGTGTGCGCCTGGTCGAGCGTTTCGACACCTCGGTGTCCGAGCTGGAACTGCGCTATGCCAACAACTCGCTGATCGGCGATGAAGACGGCAATCAGCGTCAGATCTATGCCGCCTCCCTGCCCGGTTCCGACTATCACCTGGTCGGGGGCATTACCGAGCTGAACTATAATATCCGCTCTAATGGCGTGGACGTGCTGGCCGGCGATCGCATCGACAGCGACCCGACGGGCCTGTTCAACCGTCGCGCCTGGGTGATGAATATCGGCCTGGATCTGCGCCTCAATGACACGCGTTCCATGGAGACGGTCGACGTCATCTCCTACCAGAAGCAGATCATCGGTCGCGAGATCAGCGCCGGCATCTTCGCCTTCTGGGACGAAGCGGTGATCGACATCTCCGCCGGCGGCCGCTCGCTCGAGCCGGTGCAGCTGGCCGTGCGCTCGGTCATCGAACGCGCCGTGCTGGAGATTTCCGCCCAGCTTTACGGCATCGACCCGGCTCAGGCCTGTCACTATTCCGATCCGATCGGCGGATCGACCAATTCCACCGGCGGCATTGCCACCCACCATGCAGCTTACGGCTCCCAGGAGACCTCGAATGTTCAAGCGCGCCAGACTGTTAGCCACGGCCACGAGCGTCGTGATGACGATGTCCGCAGCTACCTTCGCGGACGATACAACTGAGATCCTGAACGGCCAGGTCAATCTGGATGCGGCGATCAATGCGGTCGTCACGACCGAGACCGACCAGGCTGACAGCGCTACCTCGACCGCCATCGGCATTGCCAATGCGCTCACGGTGGACGTGATCACGCCGCACGATGTGCAATCGAGCCAGGCCTTCTCCGGCTCGGTCGCGACCTCGGCAACGACTACGGCCCGGATCACCGATGGTGTCGCGCTGACGACCTCCACGGCCTTCGGCAATACCGCGTCGGTACTGACCGATGCCGATATGGATCTGGTCTCCGATCAGAGCGCGGCGGACGGCTCGACGGTGAGCTCGAACGCCCAGCTCAATGTGGGCAGCTATTCGATTTCCTCTGTCACCACCTCAACGGCCAGCGCCAATGCCTACGAATCCATCGCCTATGGCGGCGAGACCAATCTCGATCTGCGCCAGGATAGCGGCGCGGCCGTGACGGCTGACAGCTATGTCCTCGCGCCGGATGCGGGCCTGGGCTACGCCGCAGCCGCCGTAGGTGCGGCGAACGGCAATAGCGTCCTGGTGGAAGGTTATATGGGCGCCTCCCAGATCGTTGATGTCGACCAGACCAATCGCGGTGATGTCACCGGGCGCGTGCGCATGGATGCGGGCGGTACGGCGATTTCCAGCCAGGCAATGGCTTCGGCCAATGGCAATGCGGTGCGGATCCAGAATGAAGACGGCTATGCCCATCTGCAGGGCGGCCAGACCAATTCCGGCACCGTCACCGCGGATGCGGAGATCCTCGTCGGCAATTTCGACGCCGATGTCCTGACGGTCTCATCAGAAGGTGTCGGCAACTCGGCCATCATTTCCAATCTGGGCGCCGATGCCTTTATGGGCCTCGACCAGAACAATACCGGTGCGGTCAATGCCCGCGCCAATTTCGCCGGTGATGCCGGCGGCAATGTGATGATGTCCGCCACCGCCTTCGGCAATGCGGCCACCAGCTATATCTGTTCGGAATGCCCGGTGACGTCTTATGGCGACATGAACCAGGTCAATGGCGCCAATGTCACATCGGTCGTCACGGGTCGCATGACCACGGGGTCGAATATCAACGGCACCGCGACGGCGATCGGCAACTCGGCCACCTTCCAGACCTCCAACGGTTACTAAGCCCATTGCGGCTTTGCGCGCCGCGCCGACCCACAACTGTCGCGACGCGCAAACAGACCCCGGCTGGCAACAGCCGGGGTTAGTTGTGTTGGGGATTCGAACCAACCGGGACACCGATCCATCTCTCCTACCAGCTTGTCATCCCTGACGGATGCCCCGCGCAAGCCGGGCGCAGATCAGGGCCCTCGACAAGCCAGGCTAGCCCCCGGATCTCCGCCCGGATCCCCCGCTTCCGCGAGGGCAGGCAAGTCCGCGCCTGCGTCCGGGATATTAAGTCTGGAGAGTAGGCAGCGCGGAGGCCGATCGCTCTAGCTTCGATGACGGCTCCAACGCCGGGCTCCCCCGCGGGCGGGGGAGCTGTCTGGTCGCTCGAAGAGCGGCCAGGCTGAGGGGGGACGTCCAACGTAGAACGCCTGTCTTCGCTAGCCCCTCCGACCCTTCGGCCCACCTCCCCCGCCCGCGGGGGAGGCCGGAGGTAATCCGCACCTATTGCTCACGAGTTCTTGCTGGGTAGCGGGCGGTAAAATAGTTTGTGTCACCATTTGTCGTTCCACTCAGGAGTGGTCGTGAACCGTGCTGGATTCAATGTTCAACCATGTGCCATCAGAGGCTTATCCGGTATTGGCGTCTGCCCTTTATCCAATAGTTCCGGCAGTTGAATTGTTCGCTCAACGGACGTTGAGGGGTCGCGGTGTCACTCAGCTGGTGTTCGCTCCATTATTGCGCTTTAGCGCTAGAATGTCGCTCATGTTTGGCTCGATGCTTTGGGGCGTTGTTTGTTTCTGGGGTAGTGACGCTTTGGAAACGCCAGCGCCATTCCTCCTTGGGATTGGGCTATTCGCTGTCGGTATTCTGACTCACGCGATGCTTGCCAAAAGAATATGAGTGTCAGCGCTGGGTGAAAAAGTCATGCGTGCACCCGTTTTTCGATTTTTATTGCGAGAGAGGACCAGTAGGAATTGGATCATGAAATCCTCTCAACCAGTGCCGAATTCAATTGTGTTTTTGTACAATCCGGATAACGCCAATCTGGATATCCCCGAGTGGACCGGATCCGCACCGTACGAAGCCAACAGCGGATGTGTGTGCGTCGGCACTTTGGCGGAAATAGATGGCGCTACAACGGTCGAGCTGCACTACCCCTTTCCGACCGAGCTGCAGGCTGACATGCAGCTGCTCTTTGAGGGCGAAATCGACACCCCCAACCGTCAGGTCTCAATAAACACAAGCCAAGAGCTGGATATGATGTCGGTTGATGTTGGGGCGGACCGATCTCGGGTTAAGGTCTGGGCCAACCGGATGGTAGAGCCAGATCATATTGTTTTTGGCTTGGGTGGTTAAGCGCAGCCTCATAAGCGGGGGGCACGTCCCCAATTTCCTCAACTACACGGGGCGCTCGCGCCCAAAGTTGCTCAAGACACTTCCCCCGAACTTGTTTCGGGGCCCGGCTGAATCCTGACGGCGATGACTCTTGGGATCGCCGGCTCCTAGAGTCATTGACGTGAGCGTCTCTACCAGGCCCCGACATAAAGTCGGGGAAAGTCATTGTGTTGAGAAAGGAAAGGCTTTGGAACGCCTCCCAGTTCGCACAATCATTCAATAATCCGCTCACCGTCCGGTCTAGACATGGAAGCCATAGTCACCAGACCGGACCTGCCATGACGGCCATCGCCTCAGACATTTTCCGCCGCGCCTCGGCGCTCTTCGATCTCACCGTGATCATCGGCGTCTTGCTGCTGTTGAAAGCAGCGCTGCTCGAAAATGATGCAATGTGGCGCCTGGCCGGGCCGGTCTCGCTCGTCGCCGCCCTGACCCTCGCCACCTGGAGCCTGCGCCGCCGCAAGAAAGTCTGGGCTGATCTCGGCATGGGCCGGCCGAAGAGCATTGTCTGGACAGGCGTTTGGACCCTTGTTGCCCTGGTGGTGACCATGGGCGTCGGCATTCTCGCCGACGGGCTCGCGACCAGCCTGATCGGTCCGCCGAGCGAGAGCGTGCAGGCGATTGATGCGCGTTTTTCCGGACGCTTTGATGCTGTGCCCGGCAATCTGCCCGCCTTCCTGTTCTGGCTCACCATTGCCTGGGTTATCGGTGGGTTTGTCGAGGAAATGCTGTTCCGCGGGGCCTTGTTCGAACGCTTCGAAACCGTGTTTTCCGGCCTGCCCGCAGCCGCCATTCTCGCCGTGATGTGCCAGGCCGTCCTGTTCGGTCACCAGCATCTTTATTACCAGGGCGTGGCCGGTTGGGTCGCCACCGGGGCCATCGCCGTGGTCTCCGGTCTGTTATACCTCGCCTTCAACCGCAATCTCTGGCCGCTAATCCTCTCGCACGGGCTGAGCAATACGATCGGGCTGACCCTGATCTATAACGGGATGGCGGGCTAAGAATGAACGGGGAGCCCCGCCCGTCTCTCTTTGGTCGTCACCCTGACGAAGGTCAGGGCCCAGTTCGTACGGCGCTTCGGCGCAAGGCTAGACTCGGGTACGCCTTATGAACTGGGTGCTGATCGTCATCAGCATGACGGGGGTCTGGGGACAGCCTTCGAGAAAACCGGGACACCCACCCATTCGCCTTGTACTCACGAGCCCTACAAGCCCGGGATGAGGGTGATCTTGCTCTCGCACACAAAAAAAGCCCCGGCTGATCGCTCAGCCGGGGCAAGTCATGCCGATGGCATGGATGGATTGGGTAAATCAGCGATAGCCGCCGACGCCGCCGTCGAGCATCAGCGTCATGTTGAGGCTCTCGCGCTCGGCGACACGCTCGTATTCGGTGACGACTTCGGTGCGGCGCATATAGAAGACTTTCTCGCCCGGACCGTAGCGGCGCAGGAGCGAGCGCTCATTGCAATTGCGCTGCGGCGTCTGGGTGGCGCAGCGCAGCTCGCCGCCCGAGCTGTGCCAGAGCGCTTCGCCGCGACGGCACATGATGGTCTGGGCTTCATCCCACCAGGCTTCGCCATCAAGGCGCCAACCGACGGTGACCTGCAGCGTCGTACCGGCCATGCAGCGATAGACCTCGCCATCATAAATGGCCGGGATTTCTTCTTCCGGATCGACCTGCGATGCCGGGTGCGGATTGCCGCGATCATCCAGACACACGGCGCGCATCATGCGCCATTCCTCGATAATCTCGACCCGCTCGTATTCTTCTTCATATTCACGCTCGACGACGCGCAGGCCGGTAATGGCCGTTGCAGCAGGAGCGGTGGACGGGGCGTAATAGCTGCCACCCCCAACAAAGGTGATGGAACCGGCACCGGCCGAGGAGCCGGCCCCGGCGGTCGCCGCCGCATTGGCGTTGGCCACCGCGTTGACATTGGTGTTGACGTTGGCCGTCACATTGACGCGCGACTGGATGTTCACACCGACATTGATATTGCCGCCATGAATATTGACGTGCGGGACATTGACCGTGTGGCCACCGCCATGGGTGCAGCAGCCATGGCCGCCTCCGCCGCCATGACCGCCGTCATGCGGCGGGCCACCGGCGCTGGCCGGGGCGGCTGTCAGTGCCATCACAGAGGTGGCGATCATCAATAAAGCGTGCCGGGCTGATACGCGCATGGCCGTGCTCCTTTGCTCTGACCCTGTCCATTGCAAACCGCGGGCCGTTTTCTGGGAAGCGGGCTCGCTTGGCCGGGGAGCCCTGCTGGGCCTGGTCGCTTTTGAGGCGTATGGCCCCGTTCTTGAAGCTGAGCGCGACGAACAGGGGCGGCGTTGTGCTGCCCCGGGAATACCGGAGAGCGTCATGCGCCACGCGCAATCACGAGCCCTTCATACCTATTGGCAGACCTTGCGTCTGGGCAGCGCCGCGCCGCAGCGCGAGGATATCGCGCCGCAGGACATCTCCGAACTGCTCGGCCATGTCTTTATATTGCGCCGTATCGATCCGGCGCATCATGTCTTCCGCCTGGCCGGCACCCAGCTGTGCGATCTCTATCAGCGCGAATTCCGCGACCAGAACTTCCTGAGCCTGTGGCGTGGCCATGATGCGGTTCATGTCCAGGCCGTATTGGAATCGTCCCTGTCCGGGGCATCACCGGCCTCCATGGTGGCGCGGGCCAGCTCAATGGACATGCACCAGTTGCCGGTCGAGATCTCCGTCTTCCCCTTGCGCGGCCCCGAAGGCGTGGTCGACCGCATTCTCGGCCTGTTCCAGCCGCTCGATGACACCGAAGCCTTCCGCGGACGGCCGGTGGTACGCACCACGCTTCGCGAGATCCGCCCGCCCGCCGTCCCGGGCCACCTCCTGCCTGTCTCGCGGCGGCACACGGAAGACATGCAACTTCACATCGCGAATGATCACTAGCTGCAAAGGGTTCTTAACCCCTCTGGTCTAGCCTTGCAGGCTGGAACGGAGAAAAGGCCATGACTGACGAACCCGGACGTCTTGACCGCCGCAAGATCAAGATCGCGGCCCGCGGCTCCCAGGAGCGGCGCCGGCATGCGCGTGTTTCCCTGCGCCTGCACGGCCGTTTCTGGTCGGAGGCACACGGTGAACATGCCTGCCGCCTGGTCGATATTTCGCCTGGCGGTGCACGCATTCTGTCCCGCCTCAAGCCGGCACAGGGCGATCGCATTGTCCTTCTCGTCAACGGGATTGGCCGCCTTGAAGGTGATGTCGTCCGTAGCGGTGAAGAAGACTTCTCCATGGCCTTCCGCGCCACTGACCGGAAACGGGACAAGCTGGCCGATGCCATTACCTGGCGCTTCAACAAGGAACGTCTCGGTCTGGATGAAGACCGGCACGCCCCGCGAAAGCCGGGCCGCGGCCGCGCGCGCATCCGCTTGAGCGATGGTGTGGTGATCGCCGCCAATGTGATCGATGTGTCGGTCTCCGGTGCGGCCTTTGAGTGCCTGGAACGGCCGCGCATCGATGAAGAGGTTCGTGTCGGCGAGATGTCAGGACGTGTGGCGCGCATTCTGGACAATGGCTTTGCAGTCGTGTTCGATCCGCCTGAAGCGCAGACGAATGACAGCGAAGCGGCCTAGTTCGCCCTACATCACGTTTTAGTCGCTCAAGATGAGTATGGTTGGGATGCGGCCCGATTCTTGCCGCATCCATGCCCTAGAGAGTACGAGTGCAAGTGCGAGAGAGAGTGTCATGCCCCGCGATGACGGAATCGCTATGTCCTGGTTTGTAAAGGTCGAAGGCCAAGTCTATGGCCCCTATACGCCCGCCCAGATGCGTGCCTTCGTTGGCGAGGGCCGCATTGCTGCGCACTCGCTGGTCAGCGAAGAGCGTGACGGCGAATTTGCGGCCGCTTCCGGCCAGGACGCGTTCAGCGACTGGTTCAGCGAAGATGATGGCGGCACCCAGATCGAAAAACGCGTCACCCCCGGTGCGCGTCCGGCCAATTTCGTCATTGTCGGCGAGATCACGTCGGACAAGGCGGGTGAGTTCCGCAATGCCCTCTCCGCTTACGGGGATGTCGAATCGGTCACCGGTGGCGTCTGGCTGCTGCGCGGCCCGACCACGGCGGCCGTGCTGCGCAACGAGCTCAGCCATGTGCTCGATCGCCAGGACAAGCTCCTGATCATCGACGCCTCCCACGATCGCGCCGCCTGGTTCAACCTGGGCAGCGAAGCGGATCAGAATATCCGCGATCTCTGGGGCCGCGCGGGCTAGGCCTCGATCAGGCGCAGATCGGTTTTGTGCCGTTTTGAATTCTCGACATAGTGATCAGCCGAGGCCTTGAGCAGCTCAGCTGTGCCTTCATCCAGCGTGCGGATGACCTTGCCCGGAGCGCCGACGACAAGCGAGTTGTCGGGGATCTCCTTGCCCTCGGGAATCAGTGCGTGGGCGCCGATAATGCAGTTCTTGCCAATCTTGGCGTTGTTGAGAATGCGCGCTCCGATCCCGATCAGGGAATAATCGCCAACCTCACAGCCATGCAGCATGGCGTGATGGCCCACGGTGACCCCCTTGCCGATCTTCAGGCGAATCCCGTGGTCGGTGTGCAGAACCGAGAGATCCTGGACATTGCTGTCCTCGCCGATCTCGATCCAGTCTGTATCACCGCGCACGACGCAGCCATACCAGATGCTGGCATTGCGCTTGAGCTCGACCATGCCGATCACCCGGGCATCCGGCGCCACCCAATAGGCGCCGTCCTCCGGCAGTTTCGGCTCCGAATCGCCCAGTGCATAAATCGCCATCGATGTCCGCCCCCAAAAAATTGTGAAATATCCAAGACGCGCGCGTTTAGATCTTCTTCATCACGCTACACTGACACTGTTCACACGATTCGGGAGTTGGTTTCCGGATCGATTCGGAAACTCCAGCAGGAGGCTTTGCAGTCACATGAGTTGTCTGCATCCAAGTCCGCCACCCGGTTCCGGCCACCAGCCTGATCAGCTGCCGGAGTTTTCCGACTCACTCTTATCGCAACGCGTTGTCGCCCCTCTGCCTGTCGCTGAGGGGTTTTTCATGTGTGGAGGTTCCAGTCATGGGTAAACGGTCCGTCAAACGTCGTCTGAAAGCCGGTGAATTCAATTCCGGTCACTACAAGTCCGAAGAGGACAAGGTGCAGGCTCTTTTCCCGGGCACTCACTGGTCGCCCGACGACAAGGAACCCATGCGGGACCAGCGCTTTATCAAGAAGGTGAAACCGCGATCGCCCGGCCAGGAAAAGCTGATGAAGGCGATCGATATCCAGAATCTGATTCTCGCCCTCGGGCCTGCAGGCACCGGCAAGACCTATCTGGCCGTCGCCAAGGGGGTCGAGGCGCTGGAGAAGGGTGAGGTCAGCCGCATCGTTCTCTCCCGCCCTGCCGTCGAGGCCGGCGAATCGATCGGCTTCCTGCCCGGCGCCATGGAAGAAAAGCTCGCCCCCTATCTCCGCCCCCTCTACGACGCCCTCGCCGACCGGCTGTCGCCGAAAAAGCTCAAGGCGATGATGGCTGAAGGCGTGATCGAGATCGCCCCGATCGGCTATATGCGCGGCCGGACGCTCAACAACGCCTTCGTGGTCGTCGACGAGGCGCAGAACTGCACCTATGTGCAGCTGAAAATGCTGCTGACCCGCCTCGGCTGGAATTCGACCATGGTCATCACCGGCGATCCGGCCCAGTCCGACCTCCTGCCGGAAATGTCCGGCCTGGCTGAAATCGCCAACAAGATGGAAGATCTGGAGAATATCTCGGTCTGCCGCCTCGAGGCCAAGGACATCGTCCGGCATCCGCTGGTCGCGACCATGCTGACCGTGCTCTAGCACCTGGAAGGGGTTCAAAGACCGGACGGTGCGAGCCCTGCCCGCGCCGTCTGGTTTCATTTTGAAACGTTGACGGCACACTTCAGGAGCGGGATATTACAGGCAGTTGGGAGGGGTGAATGCCTTACACGCGTACATTCAATGCCCAGGCGCGCCGTTTCGAGGCGCATTTCAACGGCAAGGTCACGGCCGACGAGATCGTTCAGAACTATATGGAAATGATCCAGTCGCCCGAATGGGGACCGGATGTCGTGCGCCTGATTGTCATCGAGGCCGGCAGTGATCTGAGCGACATTACCCTGGATCTGTTCCAGAACCGTTTTGTCCAGCTCCTCGAGGATACGGCCGATATCGCTGGCCCGCCCAACAAGAATGCCTGGGTTTTCGAATCAGAACTCACCGCAGCCATTGGTCAGCTCTGGGAGTTGATGCCGGAAGCCGGTGAGCTGGACGTGTTTCGGGTGTTCCGCACGCGCAAGGCCGCACTGGACTGGCTCGAGAGCTAGGCCCCCGAACCATTATCACCGCGATAGTCGAGCAAGTCGCGCACACGCAATGGCGGATAGTTCTCTTTGTTCCGTCGCATCCTGCGCGGATGGTCCCAGTTAAGGAATACGGTTCCGCCGACAACCAAAAGAAATAGCGCCACGACGACCGGAGCGACGTCTCCCGGCAGCCCCTGCAAGGCCCAAAGAAGGCCCGCGAAAATCGCTGCGATCATCAACCACACGCCGACGCCAGCCTCGCTCGGTACGTACTTTGTTCCATCTATCGCACTGAGGTCGATAGACTTTTCAGGGTCTACTGCCCAGATCGCTTCGCTGATCTCATCAAGATCGTAGTCGAGTTCCTCATTCAGGGCTGTGTCCGGCGTCCAGCTACCTGTCTGCGGTGCGCCGTACTCTTTATCGAGGATCACGCACGCCCGCTGCAGCCAAGCCTCATCGCTGAGTCGCTCGGTTTCTTTCATCTCAGTGCACCGTCGCCGGCTTGCGCCGGAAGCGCACCAGATGGCGCAGGGTCAGCGGATGCTTGGTCGTTGTTTCCAGGCCCAGATTGCGCATGCGGAAACGGGCCTCATCCGCACGGCGACGCGAACGCACCACCTGCAGCACTACGTAAAGCGCCAGCAGGCTGGTCACACCCAGCCGGGTCATGCCCAGATAATCGGGAACAAAGAGCCAGATCAGAATGGTCGCGAAACAGGCGACGATCAGATCCATGGGCCAGCCATCACCGGCATTGAAATAGGCAATGGCGGGAAACACGGTCGGGTCGATATCCCCTTCCGGGTCGACCTTCTTCAGCAGATCCTCGAATTCCGCCTGCTGCTGGGTATAGACCGCATTGAGCACGGTATCGGCATTGATCGGGGCGGCGTGCGAGGGCCAGTCGCGGTTCAGTTCGGCGCAGGCCCGCATGAGCCATTCCTCATCCTGCAGTCGCCCGCGTGCAAAATACCCACTCATCACTCATCCAGCCCGATCTCGTTCAACAACCAGCCGGCAGCCTGAGCCGGCGTTTGCCGTTCCAGATCCACAAGCCGGTTCGCTTCGCGCATATCGGTACTGTCGATGGCGCCGACAAGGGGGGCAAGCGCATCAGCAAGCCCGGCGCGGGCCACCGCTTCCGGCGAGAGCAGGATCACGGCGTCATAGGGCGGCAGCACGCCGAGCGGGTCGTTCAGCACCACAAGATCGTAGGCCGCAATACGGCCATCGGTCGTATAGGCGGTGATCAGATCGACCTGCCCGTCGCGGACGGCGTCATACATGAAGGTCGCATCCATCGCCCGGGTAGACATCGCGCCCAGCCCATAGGCATCGCGGGTGCTGATCCATTCCGAGCGTGTGAAAACCTCGGCATCGCCGCCGACCTGGAGGTCACGGGCATGCACCGCCAGATCCCCGAGCGCGCGAGCATCCAGCTCTGCGGCCCGGTCGGCTCGCATGGCAAAGCCATAGGCGTTTTCAAACCCGAGCCGGCCCAGGGTGACAATACCGTGTTGCTCGTAAAGCCAACCCGACATCTCCGCGAACATCGCGTAGCGGTCGATTGGCTCCGGACGGTTCATGATCGTGGCCCAGATCGTGCCGGTGTAATCGATCGAAATATCAATCTCATTGGTACGCAGGGCATCAAACACGATGGTCGAGCCCAGATTATCGCGGCGCTCGACCTCAGCCCCTTCGTTTTCCAGCACCGTCTCGATCAGATCGGCCAGGATGTACTGCTCGGAAAACGCCTTGGCCCCGATCCGAACCCGCGCGCCCTGCAACGCCCCCTCTTCCGCCCGCAAGCGGGTCGGCGCCTCGCCCTCAGCCAGGACCGGTGCAGGCGCATTCGCCGGCAATTCGATAAAGCGCGGCAGCGTTGCCGCCATCAGGACGATCATCAGAGCCCCGCCCACGCGGATGGCCAGTCCCTTCTGGCGCTCCCGGGCTGCCACTTCCATCAGCCGGATGAGCTGATCGAGGACGATGGCCAGCCCCGCAGCGAACAGGCAGCCGAAAATCACCGATAGCCAGTTCCGGGTCTGCAAACCGGCGAAGATATAATTGCCCAGGCTCGGCGCTCCGACCGGGGTCGCCAGGGTAGCCGCTCCGACGACCCAGACCGTAGCCGTGCGCAATCCGGCAACAATGACCGGTAAGGCCAGCGGCAGCTCGACCTGCCAGAGTCGCTCCCGGTCCGTCAGCCCAAGACCGCGCGCCGCCTCGATCACCCCGCGGTCCACGCCCTGCAACCCGACAATCGTATTCCGCAGGATCGGCAGGATGGAATACAGCATCAAGGCCATGAAGGCCGGGGCATAACCGATCGTCCCGCCCAAAAGCGGCACCATCAGCGCCAGCAAGGCCAGGCCGGGAATGGTCTGGATGACACTGGCGATATTGAGAACCGTATTGGCGAGATGGCGACGCGGAGCCGCGAAAATGCCCAGAGGCAGGCTGATCGCCATGCCGACAAAGAGGGCTGCTACGGACAACAGGACGTGACCGGACAAAAGGTCGGGAAGCTCGGCAAAGCGTTCAGCGAGATTGGAATTCATGCGTCCAGCTCCGCAATCGCGCGAATCTGTCGCCGGGGCGTTTCCAGTAATTGCGAGACATAAGCCTCCGACGGGGCCTGCAAGAGCTCTCGCGGTGTGCCTTGCTGGATGATCTCCCCATCGCGCATCACCGCGATCCGGTCGGCCATGATCAGTGCCTCCGCCATGTCGTGGGTGACCATGACCGCGGAAAAGCCAAGCTCGCCTTGCAAGCGCTTGAAATCCTGTTGCAGCGTGTCGCGCGTGATCGGGTCAAGGGCGCTGAAGGCTTCATCCATCAAGACCAGACCCGGATTGCCAGCGAGGGCGCGGGCAAAGCCCACGCGCTGGCGCTGGCCGCCGGACAGGGCTTGCGGATAGCGCTCACCGAATTCGTCGACATCGAGCTGGACCAGCTTCATCATTTCACGCACACGCAGCTCACAGCGCGCCGGGTCCCAGCCTAAAAGCTTGGGCAGGATGGCGATGTTTTCCCGCACGGTGAAATGCGGGAACAGGCCATCGCCCTGCATGACCCAGCCGATCTGGCGGCGCAAATGCACCGGGTCGATACCGGAAATGTCGCGCCCCTCAAAAACAATCGAACCGCCCGAAGCTTGCTCCAGGCGGTTGATCATTTTCAGAACCGTCGTCTTGCCGCAGCCGGACTCGCCGGTCAGTGCCAGCAGCTCGCCGGGCGCCAGCGACAGGTCGACGCCACGAACAGCTTCGACACCGCCGGCATAGGTCTTGGCGACCGAGCGCAGCTCGAGGATTGGCGTGGCTGGATCAGCCAAGTTCTTCCAGGTCGATGTCCAGGATGGTGATCTCGAAGGAGTAGGACGTTTCGCCCTCATCGATGATCTTGGACACGACGCCCAGGCACTCGTCACCGAGATGGATCTCGGCACACTCGTCCGGACGATTACGGCGCTGGACCTGAAGGTCGGGGTTGAGCTTGCCGCGCAGGAATTGCTGCAGCTTGGCGGCCTCAACCGGGTTCATATTCTTATCCAAAATGCGTCTCCTGAAGGGGGATTCGAATTGGCGCTAACTAACCCCAATTCCGCCCCTGCCGTCCACCCGCTCGCCTGATTCACCCGCGCGCGGATCAATCCAGCGAATTGTCCGGGATGTTCTGATCCATCGACCGGGCCGGTTGCGGGCAGCAATCGCCGACGATCTTGGCCGGCACACCGGCAACGGTGCAGCCCGCCGGGACCGGCTTGAGCACGACAGAACCGGCAGCAATACGGGCATTATCGCCAATCTTGATATTGCCGAGCACCTTGGCGCCGGCCCCGATCAGCACACCACGCCCGACCTTGGGGTGGCGGTCTTCATGCGAGGCACCGGTTCCGCCCAGCGTAACCTCGTGCAGCAGCGAGCAATCATCGCCGACAACGGCCGTCTCGCCGATCACGACCGAGGTCGCATGGTCGATCATCACGCCCTTGCCGATACGGGCGGCCGGGTGGATGTCGAGACCGAAACGCTCGCTGATCCGGCTTTGCAGATGGAAGGCCAGCGTTTGCCGCCCTTCTTTCCAAAGCCAATGGGCGACGCGATAGGCCTGCAGGGAATGGAAGCCTTTGAAGTAGAGGAAGGGCTGCAACAGGCTGACACTGGCCGGGTCGCGTTCATCGACGGCCAGCATGTCGGCGGAGGCCTGCTCGACGATTTCCGGGTCGGCCTTGATGGCCTCCAGCGCCACATCATGCGCCAGCATGGTGTCGAGCTGCGCATCGGCCAGCTTCGCCGCCAACCGGTAAGCCAGGGCATCGGCGAAATTGTCGTGACGCAGAATGGCTGTATTGAGGAAGCTGGCAAGAATCGGCTCTTCCGCCGAGGCTGCCGCGGCTTCGACGCGCAAACGGGCCCAGACGGAATCCACGCCGGTACGCACTTCGATCGGGCTGCGCGGTTCGCTCACAGACATGTTCTTTTCCTTCCCCGGGGTCCCTAAACCCCGATCAACGGCGTTTCAGCATGGCAGCGCTCAGGCCGGGATCCAGCAAGCCGTTCATGGCCATGTAGTGCGCCTTGAGCAGGATTGCCACACTCAACGCGTCGGTGATCTTGCCTGAAACCGCCTCATCCAGTGCATCACAAAAATGTAAGCGGCGTATGCGCAGCTCCTCCGTGCCCTCCGGATCCGGCTCGCCCTGGCTCAATCCGGTCGCGATATAGCCGATGGCATTTTCATCGGTCACCGAGTTGGACAACTGCATGGCAAGCATCTCCTGCCAGTGCGCGGCGGTCAGCCCGGTCTCCTCGGCCAGCTCGCGCCGGGCTTCCTCCAGCGGGTCGGCATCGAGCCGTCCGCCGCCCTCGGGGACCTCCCAGCTATAGCTGTCGTGCGGGAACCGGTGCTGCCCCACCAGGACAGTCGTGCCGTCTTCGAACAGGGGCAGGATGGCGATGGCGGTGTTCTTGAAATGCACCACACCATACTCACCCGGCTTCCCGTCCGGCCGGGTCACATCGAAGGCGTCCAGCCGCAGCCACGGGTTCTCGAACTTCACCGCCTCGCTGTGCAGTCGCCAGGGCCCTCGTCTGTCCGTCATCTGTCGCCTCGCTCCTTGCCAGAGCGCCTAAGCCTATTCGGCCGGCTGTATCAAGTCGCCCTTGGGTTTGGCGTGACGCTTCAACGCCGCGACCAGACGGGCCCGTTTTTCCTCGCCTCGCGCCAGCAGCACAAAGGCAGACGGGGCCAGTATCAGGGCTAGGACCGCGGAACCGGACACACCGCCAACCATGGCCGCCGCGAAGGGCAGCCAGAAACTGTCGCCATCGAGGATGAGTGGCACGAAACCGCCGATCGTGGTGAGCGTGGTCGAGATGATGTGACGGGTAGAATCCATGACGCCCTGCACCACCGCGCCCTCTTCCAGTGCGATAGCAGCCGGATCCGCCTTCAACCCGGACAGGACGACAATGGCCCCGTTGATCGCCAGCCCCATCAGGCCCATTGCGCCGACAATGGCGTTGAAGCCAAGCGGCGTGCCAAACAGCCAGACGCCGAACATGGCCAGACCGATGGACAGGAAGGCGACAAACAGGATGACGCCGGCATAACGGAAGCTGTTGAAGGCCAGGACGACGGAACCGATCATCAGAACGATCAACGGGACCGCGGTACCCAGAAGGTTGCCAACGGCATCACCGCGCTCGGCCGCCTCGCCGCCCACCAGCAACTCATAGCCGGGCGGCAATTCCAGGCCGGCCTCATCGAGCGACTCGAAAAAGGAGGCGAGCGCTGTCGCCGGCAGGGTGAAGGGGTCGAGATAGGCGTAGATGCGGTTGATACGGCGGCCATTCTCGTGCGGGATCTGCGCCACTTGCGGGGCCAGTTCGATCTCCCCCAAAGCCGCCACCGGGCTGGCCAGGACCTCCCCGCCGCGCGTCGTCAACGGCGTACCGCTGACATCGGTCAGGCTGGTCCGGCGGGCCTCGCTGGAGACGATACGGACCGGGAGTTCTTCAACGCCTTCCAGCACGCTGCCACCGATCACGCCATCCAGATCGCTGCGCAATTGACCAGCCAGGTCCGTTAGGCGAAGCCCGGCCAGTTCAGCGGCGGCCTCGTCCGCCATGACCCGCGCGACCGGCTCGCCCATTTCAAGCTGGGCCAGGGTGTGGGTGACTGTCGGCGTGCGGGCCAGCAAGGCGCGCAGCTCATTGCCAAGCCGGTCAAGCTCCGCCAGTTCCGGGCCGACCACAACAAGCTCGATCGGGGCCGGGATGGGCGGGCCTTGCTCAAACGGCAGGGTCAGGATCCGGGCTTCGGGGAATTCCTGCATCACCCGCTGCTGCAGCTCCGGCAGAATACGCGCTGTATCCTGCGCCGAGGCGGTGCGGACAAAACCGGCGGCGAAGTTGGAAATGCCCGACCGGTTGCCGACCACATTGTAATAAGTCCGCGGTGCGCTCTCACCGATCACCCAGGTGACGCGCTCAACCCCGTCATAGCTCTCGATCACCTCACGCACCCGCTCGGTCTGGCGGCGCGTTTCCTCGATCGAGGCCGTGGTCGGCAATTCCATCGTCACCTGGAACATGTCGCGATCGGTCGGGGGGAAGAATTGCATCGGCAGGGTGGAGACAGCGACAAAACCGGCAATCGGCAGCAGGACGGAGGCGAAAATCCCGATCCAGGGACGCGCCACGACGACTTTGAGAATGCCGCGATAGAGCCAGGCCAGAGGCGCGATATTCAGCCCCGTACGCCAGAAACGGCGCGGCCCACCATCGATTTTCGGATCATCGAACCAGGCCGCCAGTGCGCCCACCACCGTCATCGCCAGCAGGAAGGAGGCGGTAATGGCGAAGATCACGGAAATGCCGATCATGGAGATGAACTCGCCCGCCGCGCCCGGCATCAGGGCGATAGGGGCAAAGGCGAAGACGGTTGTCAGCGTCGAGGCCAGCAAGGGTGCAAACAGCAGACGGACAGCGCCATCCAGCGCCTCCAGCGGCGACAGGCCTTTCGAGCGCAGCAGGCGGTATTCCTCGACCACGACGATGGCATTGTCGATCAACAGCCCCAGCGCCACGACCAAGCCGGTGACCGACATCTGGTGCAGCGGCTCGTCATACAGGCGCATCATCAGCATCACGGCCAGCACGGTCAGCGGCAGGGCGGAGCCGACGATGAAGGCGGCGCGCCAGCCCATCATCAAGAACAGCACGCCGAAAACGATCAGCGCGGAATAACCCAGATTGCGGGCCAGACCATTGAGCCGGCTCTCGACATAATCGCCCTGGCGGAAAATCGTCTCGACATCAATGCCGGGAACACTGGCCGCGAACTCGGCAACGACTTCATCCGCCGCCTGGGCCCAGAGATCTGCACGCAGATCCGGCTGCAAATAGGCCGCGACCAGGACGGTGCGCTCACCGTTCGTGGTCGCCATCGTCGCGGCCGGCAGACGCTCGCCTTTCTCGACCGTTGCGACATCGCCCAATCGAACAAAACCACCGCTGCGCCCTTCGGTCAGGGCGATGGCGCGGATGCGGTCGACGCCGTCGAATTCACCATCGACCTCGACACCGAGATCGACGCGTTCCCCGCGCAATTCACCGGCCGGCGTCTTGGCATCGGCGGCGCGGGTCAGGCCGGCAATGTCATTCACCGTCAGACCGAGCGCCGCGAGCGTTTCCGGCTCGACCTCGACCCGGATTTCTTCCTCGATAGCGCCGAAAATATCGGTCTCTTCCGTGCCGTTGAGATTGCGCAGATCGCGTTCCAGATCGCGTCCGAGGCGGGACAGGATGGCGGCATTCTCCTCGCCGGCATCGCTCCAGGTCAGCGCAACAATCAGGGTGGCGGCGCCAATATACTGGCGCTGGACATCGGGAGCGCCCGAGCCGTTGGGCAAGACGGGACGGACGGTGTCCACCTGCTCGCTGATCTTGGTCCAGGCCTGGTCGACTTCAGTGGCGTTGAGATCCTCGCGGATCGCCAGGCCGACAACTGAAATCCCGGAGCGCGAGGTCGAGAAGGTCTCGTCGATCTCGGCCAGCTCGTTGATCGCATCTTCCAACGGCTCGGTAATCAGCGCTTCCACACGCTCCGCCGAAGCCCCCGGATAGGGCGTCACGATCGTACCGAAGCGTTCAGTCAGCGTCGGGTCTTCCTGGCGGCCGAGGGAGAAAAAGGCCCCCAGACCGGCGGCGATCAAAAGGATCACGGCGAGCACGGTGAGGCGGTGATAGCGATAGAAGAGCGTGCCCATGACGATTACTCCCCGGCCTGGGACTGACCACCGCCACCATTGAAGGCGACCAGCTGGCCCGGCGTGACACGGCTCGTCCCGCCGGACAGGACGTATTCGCCCTCAGCCACGGCACCGCGGACGAAGACGCGCTCGGTTTCAACGCGCACGGTTTCCACCACGCGCGCTTCAAGCCGGTAATCGCCATTCTCCGGCTGCAACACATAGACCGACCACAGCCCGCGCCGGCTCTCGACCAGCGCCGAGGTGGGCACCCAGAAGCCGTTGGCCTCAATGCTCAGCGGAACAGACAGGCGAACCACCTCGCCGGCCACCGCACCGCTTTGCGCGTCGAGGTCAAACACGGCGGTAACGGTACGGGTCTGGCGGTCGACCACACCAGTTGTTGCCCGCAGCCGGGCCTCGAAAGCGCCGCGCTCGGAGCGGAAGGTGTAGGCTTCGTCCGCACTCAACCGGGCCGCGACGTCTCCCGGCAGGCCGATCCGCACTTCCAGCGCGTCGGCCTCGACCAGGTCCAGCACCGGCATGCCCTGCGAGGCGATCGCGCCTTCATCGGCGTAGCGCGCCGTCACCACGCCATCGAACGGGGCTTCGATCACCGCCAGATCCAGCTGGACCCGCAAGGCGTCCGCAGCTGCGGCGGCAGCCCGTTGGCGCGCTTCAGCGGCCCGCGTCGTCGTTGCCACCTCGTCATAGCGTTGCGGCGAGATATGCCCTCTTTCCAGGAGGGTTTGCTGGCGCTCCTGGGTATCGCGTGCGAGTGCGGTCTGGGCCGCCGCTTCTGCAGTCTGGGCGTCGGCTGCGGCGATCTGGGCGTTGAGCACACGCAGGTCGAGGCGAGCCAGTTCCTGCCCGCTTTCGACCCGGTCGCCGACATCGACGAGAAGACGATCAATACGCCCGCCGCGCTCGAAACCCAGCGCACTTTCACGCCGCGCTGAGATCAGTCCGGGAAATTGCTCATCTATTGTGGCATTATTTGCGTATGAGACTTCGATGGCGCTGACCGGCAGCGGCGGCGGTGCGGATTGCACGCCATTCGCTTCAGCCCGCAGGGCCGAGAGACCAAAAACCCCCGCAGCCAGGGCTGCCGCGGTGAACAGCACGATCCCGCCAGCCCGAGGGGTTCTGGACTTCCGGGGCGCTTTGGTTTTCGAAGACATCTGACATCCCTTATTCGGTCGACGAACAAGAGATAGGGCGCGGAACGCCGTTTGAGAAGTAAACGGCGTTCACTTTTTTCCGCATAGAGGATATGCGCTAGGGCATAAGACCCCGGATCATCATCTTCGCGTGGAAGTCGAGGACCTCTTCCCGGGTCACATGCTCAGAGCCGGGCATGCCATTGGGGAAGTCACTGAGGCTGACCATCAACATGGTGAGACCGTGCAGGCTGGCCCAAACGCTCTTGGAAGCCACACGAGGATCGACCTTGCGGAAGACACCTTCCTTCATGCCCTCCTCGATCATTTCCACGAGCTTGCTCTCCGCCTGGAAGGACACATCGCCCTCCCAATGCTCGTGCTCCTCGCGCACGGAAGCCGGCGAAAACGCCATCATGTAGTGATTGGGCTCTTCAATACCGACTTCGATATATGCCCGGACACAGCGCTCGGTCAGACCGGGAACATCACCGCCCTCCTCCAGCGCCGTATGGATCCGGGCCAGAAGACGCTCGAAAAACATCTCCCGAATCGCCGAGAACAGCTCGTGCTTGGAAGAGAAATACTTGTAGATCGCCGCCGGGCTGTAATCGATCGCCTCGGCCAGGCGGCGCATCGAGATGCCCTCCTCGCCTTCCGCGGAGAAGATCGACTCGGCCGCATCAATAATCGCCTCGCGCACCTTGCGGCGGCGGCGATCAGCTGGAGACCCATCTTCTATGGCGACTTCTGCATTCATACCCAATACTACTCCCCCCGGAGCCATTTCGCATTAGTTTGCGCACTGACAGATATAACGATCCGGGACCTGTTTGGTCAAAGATACAATCATATAACGCCGCAAGAGCCACATAATGAATCATAACGACAGCGCTGCATTTCCCGCCCCCGGCGAGCGCCTCGCCCCGTCCCACCCGTCTGAGGAAACGTTGAACCTGCTCACGCGGCGGCGATCGACCCCGGCGATCGGGCTCAGCGAACCCGGCCCGGACAGCGCCCAGCTCGAGCAACTCCTCGGCATCGCCGCCCGCGTCCCCGACCACGGCAAGCTGGCACCGTGGTGTTTCATTGTCTTTGAAAACGAGGCGCGCGAGAGCTTCGGCCGGGTTCTCGGCAAGGTCTGGGCGGCGCGCACGCCGGAGGCCACGGAGGAGCAAGTCGCCTTTGAAGCCAACCGCTTCACGCGGGCGCCCCTGGTCATTGCGGTAATCTCCAAAGTGACAGAGAAACACGCCATCCCGGTCTGGGAACAGGAATTGTCCGCCGGTGCGGCCTGTCAGAACTTGCTGATTGCGGCTTCCGCCATGGGCTTCGGCGCCCAGTGGCTGACCGAATGGTATGCGTTCGACCAGAATGTCAAAGACGCGCTTGGCCTGCGTTCAGGTGAGCGCGTGGCGGGCTTCATCTATATCGGGACGGCCGAAAACGAAGTGGTGGAGCGCAAGCGGCCACAGGCTGAAATCCGCCGCTGGAAAGGCTGATAGGTCCGAGACTGGCCACCCCCTGAATGCGGAGCGGTGGCCGTAACGACCTGCAATCAACATCTTGGCGTTGGCCAGTGCAGGCGATGATGGCTTAGCCGCGTCCGCGATAGGGCGCGACACCCTGCTCGGGAATCCAGACGCCGGCCGGCGGTTCACCGGTGGCAAAGAAGACGTCAATCGGGATACCGCCGCGCGGATACCAGTAACCGCCAATACGCAGCCAGACCGGATCGAGCTCCTGTACCAGGCGTTGCCCGATCATGGTCGTGCAGGCCTCGTGGAATGCGCCGTGATTGCGGAAGGCGCCCAGATAGAGCTTCAGAGACTTGGACTCGACGATCCAGTCGCGCGGCACATAGTCGATGACCAGGTGAGCGAAATCCGGCGCACCGGTTACCGGGCAGATCGAGGTAAACTCCGGACAGGCAAAGCGCACCATATAGGGCGCATCGCACGGGTTCGCGACCCGTTCGAGATCTGCGGTTTCCGGATTATCCGGCAGCGGCGTGTCGGTGCCGAGCTGCTCGAGTTTTTCGTAGCGATTATCAGTCATGCGGGCGGAGTTAGCGCTGGCGGGCGTGTGCATCAAGTCCGATCGCCATCCCCATCGTCAGACCAGAGCAGGATGTCCGTGCCCGTCAACGGGTTTTCGGTGATGAAATCATGGGCGCTCTGGCGCCAGTCCGGATCCAGAAGCGTGAAACGCTCACCCATCCAATCGGCGACCGTGTTGAAGCCTTCATCATCCTCTTCCATCGACAGATGGTCCGCATTATGGCTGAAGCCGATGAACACCTGATCCCAGACGAGGCTCGGGATGATCCGCAGCTCGATGCGCCGCACATCGGCTTGTGCCAATCTTTGCACACAACGCCAGCGCCCGAACCATCCGCGCCGGTACAGGCGAATGACATCATCGATGACGTCGACCCGGTGCGAGGCGCGCGACTTGGCCATGACTAGCCTTCGGCGACCGGCATTTCCGTGCGGGAGAAGACGCGGCGAATGGTGAAGCTGGAATGCAGCCGTGCCACGCCCGGCAGGGCAGAGAGCACTTCGCGGTGAACCCGCTCGTAATCATTGGCGTCGCGCACCAGGACCCGGACCAGATAATCCGCCTCGCCGCTCATCAGATAGCATTCCATGACTTCCGGCACCGCCTCCACGGCGGCCTCGAAGCCCAGGAGCGTGTCGCGCTTCTGATTGTCCAGCGTCACCTGGACATAGACGGTGATACCCCGTCCCAGCGCTTCCTGGCTGAGAATGGCGACATAGCGATCGATAATGCCCGAGGCCTCAAGCGCCTTGACCCGGCGATGGCAGGCAGACGGTGACAGGCCGGCCCGTTCGGCCAGCTCGGCATTGGTCAGGCGGCCATTGCTCTGCAACTCGTTGAGGATGGCGATATCGACGTCGTCGAGGCGCATGGGAACTCCATTCACACGCAAAGAAGATTATTCTGGAATTGACCGATCAGAGCGTATATACGACCGCGCATTCCAGTTTGGACGATCCATTCTTCGATGGATTTAGCAAAAAAGTCAATATATTTCATCCGAGCATCAGGATATCGGCGATATTCGTAGATTTGCGCGGCAGAAGGACAGGAAGCGGGAGAAATCATGCGCATTGGTGTACCCAAGGAAATCAAAGTTCGCGAATACCGCGTCGGCCTGACCCCGAACAGCGTCGCTGAACTCGTCTCTCACGGCCATGAAGTCGTGGTCGAAACCAATGCCGGCGTGGGCATCGGCTGCCCGGACGACAGCTATGTCGCCGCCGGCGCCAAAATCCTGCCCGACGCCGCCTCGGTCTTCGAGGCCGCCGAGATGATCGTCAAGGTGAAGGAGCCCCAGCCGGTTGAAACGGCGATGCTCAAGCCGCACCACATTCTCTACACCTATCTCCACCTGGCGCCCGATCCGGTGCAGGCCGAGGGGCTGCGCAAGTCCGGCTGTACCGCGATTGCCTATGAGACCGTCACCGACAGCGCCGGCCGCCTGCCGCTGCTGACGCCGATGTCGCAGGTTGCCGGCCGCATGTCGGTCTCCGTTGCCGCCCACTGCCTGCAGAAGGCCCAGGGCGGTCTCGGCCTGATGCTCGGCGGTGTGCCGGGCGTGCTGCCGGCCAAGGTCGTGATCATCGGCGGCGGTGTTGCCGGTACGCACGCGGCTGAAATGGCGATCGGCGCGCGCGCCGACGTGACCGTCTTCGACCGCTCCAACGCCCGCCTGGCTGAACTCGATGTCCAGTTCGCCGGCGCTGTGAAAACCGCCTACTCCACCCAGGCCGCGCTCGATGCTGCCGTGCGCGATGCCGATGTTGTCATCGGCGCAGTCCTGATCCCGGGCGCTGCTGCACCGAAGCTGGTCACCAAGGCCATGCTGTCGGAGATGAAGGACGGCGCGGTGCTCGTCGATATCGCTATCGACCAGGGCGGCTGTTTCGAGACCTCGAAGGCGACCACGCATGATGACCCGACCTATGTCGTCGACGGTGTGGTCCATTATTGCGTCGCCAACATGCCGGGCGCCTATGCCCGCACCTCGGCCTTTGCGCTCAATAACGCGACCCTGCCGCACGCCATCGCGATCGCCAACAAGGGTGTCAAACAAGCCCTCAACGACGATGCCAACCTGGCCCGCGGCCTCAATGTCGAAGCCGGTGAGATCAGCTACAAGTCCGTCGCTGACGATCTCGGCCTGCCCTATGTGAAGCCGGACTGGCTCACCAGCATCTAGGCAATTTAGCCGCGATTAGCTGAAAATGGCTAAAACCCCGCGTCTCAGGCGCGGGGTTTTCTTATGGCCCGGACACCGCTGGCCAGCAGGGTCGCAGCCACCGCCCCCATCAATCCCAGCGCCAGCATCGGCAGCACCTCTTCCCCGCGCATTTGCGTCGCGATGTGCACGGCATAGAGCGCCCAAGCGACCGCAGCGAAATAGGACAGGGATGGCAGTCGCGACAGGACCAGCGAAGCCGCCAGCGAGGCCGCGACCAGGACCAGGATGGCCGGCGCAAGCTCGCCCGAACCCAGCCAGGTGAGCTCATAGAAATTCGCTGTCGCGAGAATATTGACGAAGGCTGCCGCATTGAGCCAGCCGGCCAGGGCGAATAACGGTGCCCGGAACAGCCGGTCCCAGACGCTCGCCTGATCATCACCGGAAGCCCGCAGCAACAACACCAGGAGCAGGATCCAGGTCAGCTGGATGATGACCAAGGACACACCGTCCAGCCCCTGAAAGGGGACATAGGTTTCCCAGATCGCATTGAGCCAGAAGGCATGACCGGCGAGCCAGCCGATGCGCCGGAGCGGCTCATGGGCCGGCCGGGCGAGCTGGTAGATCGAGAACAGCAAGGAGCCGGCAAACAACACGCTCCAGATGGAGAAGGCATAGCCGGCCGGGGTGATCAGGGTGAAGGTCTCGGCCGAGCGCGACCCGACGGTATGCTCCCACCCGAGAATGAAAGGCAGGGCTCCGAAAGCAATTTGGGCAATGGCGCCGCCCAGCGTATAAAGCCCGCGCACCCAGTCTGACATATTGGCGTGTTTCATGATGCTCCCCTGCCCGTTTCCCCTGATACGCAAACTAGCGGCAAATGGATGATCCGTCGTGGAAAACCACACTCAATTTAATCCAATAACTGGTGCAACCGGCAGGAGAATCATAAAACCGTAACAACGCCGGTGTAGTCCGGCGCGCCAGGGGGACCAGGGGACGCCACGCATGCGACGCTATGATCTGGTGATATTCGATTTCGACGGCACGCTTGCGGACAGCCTGACCTGGTTCCGCACGGCGATGGCCGAGGTGATCGACCGTCACGGCCTCAAGCCGCTCTGCGAGGAGCGCGCCGAGGCCCTGCGCGGCATGCGCCCGAAAGAGATCATGACCGAGCTCGGCATCCCGGCCTGGAAACTGCCCTTCATCGCAGCCGATGTCCGGGCCCGTGCCGCCGAGAATGTCGACAAGATCCATTTGTTCGATGGCATTGCCCCCTCGCTGCATGAACTGCATGCCTCGGGCGTCAAACTGGCCCTGGTGAGCTCCAATGGTGAAACCGCGGTGCGCGAGGTTCTCGGGCCGGAACTGAGCAGCCTGTTCAGCCAGTTTTCCTGTGGTGCCGCCCTGTTCGGCAAGGCCTCGGTCTTCCGCAAGGTCATGCGCAAGGCGCAGGCATCGCCGGAGCGCACGCTTTCGGTCGGCGATGAAACCCGTGACATCGAAGCGGCGCGCGAAGCGGGCTGCGACTGTGCAGCCGTATCCTGGGGCTTTGCCACCCGCGATGCCCTTGAGCGCGAGGCCGCGGATTTGCTGCTCGACACACCGGCCGTGCTCGGCACGCTGTCAGCCAGCAACCCGGAATTGGCGCGCGGCGCCTAGCGGGTGATCAGCTGGGCCGTTGCCCCGGTTGCCGGAATTGCCAAAGGCTCATGACCGCCCAGCAACCAGGCTGCATAAGCCGTTGCCAGGACGGCGGTCACGAAAACCGCGATAGTTGGATCGAAACGGCGGCGCATTTTCCATTACCCTCAATGCGCCCCCCAGTGCATTGAACATAACAGGTTTAACGCGCCGCCGGCGTTAAGCTTTGTTTAGCCGCAAACGCGGGCCTGTGCGGCCTTGTATTCGCGCTCCAGCTGATCGATGTAATCGCCCGCGCTCTGGACGGCCTTGACCGAACCAATGCCCTGGCCGGAACCCCAGATATCTTTCCAGGCCTTGGCGTCGGTATTGCCACCGGACCCGAAATTCATCGCCGAGGGATCACTGACCGGCAGATTGTCCGGGTCGAGACCAGCATCCTCGATCGACTTGCGCAGATAATTACCGTGCACGCCGGTGAACAGGTTGGTGTAGACAATGTCCTCGGCAGAACCCTCAACAATGCCCTGCTTGTAGCGCTCATCTGCGCGCGCTTCCTGCGTCGCGATGAAGGCCGAGCCGATATAGGCATAGTCCGCCCCCATGGCCTGGGCCGCAAGAACGCCGCCGCCGGTCGAGATCGAACCGGAGCACAGGATCGGACCGTCAAACCACTCGCGGGTCTCGGCAATGAAGCCGAAGGGCGAGAGCGCACCGGCATGGCCGCCGGCACCGGCGGAGACGCAGATCAGGCCCGTCGCCCCCTTCTCGATCGCCTTGTGAGCGAAGCGCTGGTTGATGACATCGTGCAGAGTGATCCCGCCCCAGCCATCAACCGCCTTGTAGACATCCTCGCGCGCGCCGAGCGAACAGATCACCACCGGCACCTTGTATTTCTCACACATCGCCATGTCTTCCTCGAGGCGATTATTGGAGCGGTGGACGATCTGGTTGACGGCGAAAGGAGCGGCGGGCCGGTCCGGATTGGCGCGATTATAGCTCTCAAGCTCGGACGTGATCTGGTCGAGCCATTCATCGAGCTGGCTGACCGGACGCGCATTGAGCGACGGGAAAGACCCGACAATGCCCGCCTTGCACTGGGCGATGACAAGATCGGGATTGGAAATGATGAAGAGCGGCGCGCCAATCACCGGCAGGCGCAGCTTACCCTTGAGAATATCCGGTTCGGCCATGATGTCCCCTTTTGACTTAATCGACCGGTCCACCCGCGTCTCTTGTGGCAAGCCGGACGCTGGTGTGAACACTGTTCGCGACGTTAGTTTGCGCCTGCAGCCCTGTCGAGGCGTGCATGTAGTGCAGTTGGCGGCAACCTGCCGCATAGCCCTGATGCATCAACGCTCTATAACGACAGTAACGAAACAAACCGGAGTAGTGCCCATGTCTCGTCTGTTGTTGATTGCCGCCTCGACGCTTGCCCTGACCGCTTGTGGCGGTGGAGGTGATGAAGCGCCGGCACCGGAAGCGCGTGAAACGGCACAAGCGACGCCAAGCTCGGCAGCCGAGCCGGCGGCCACCCCTGCAGCGGCTGAAACGCCGGCAGAACCGGAAGCCCCGTCGGTCGATGTGCAGACGGTGCTCGCAGCCCTCGGCCCGGAATTCGCCGATGCCGACGTCGCCAATGGCGGCCGGCAATATCGCCGTTGCCAGTCCTGCCACACGCTGGAGGAAGGCGGCCGCAATCTGGTCGGCCCCAACCTCTACGGCATCATCGGCCAGCCTGCCGCGTCCCGCGACGGCTTCACCTATTCCCGTCAGCTGACCGAAGCGGGCCTGGTCTGGGATGTGGAAACCATGGATGCCTGGCTGGAGAACCCGCGGACCTTTGTGCCGGGTAACCGGATGAGCTTTGTCGGCCTGCGGGACCCGGAAGCGCGCCGCAATGTCATCGCCTACATGGCGGTCGAATCGGCGCGCTAGAACCGGCGCCAGACCGACACGAAAAGCGCCCGCTCATCGAGCGCATTGCGGCCTGACGGGGTGAAGAAGGCACCCGCCTGGATGTCGACTTCCCCCCACGCCCGGCGCACCGAGACCTGAAGTTTGTGCTGATCAAATTCCGGCGCGCCCGGGCGTTCGCTCTCGGCGCTCCAGACCGAAAAGGACTGCGCCAGCACCTGCCAGTTCGCGATGGGCTCGAAACCATAAGTCAGGTCGAGGCGCGCTTCATCGAGATCCCGGCCGCCGCGCCAGCGATGCGCGAGTTGCACATCCCAGAAACTGTTGCCTTCAAGGCCGCGCCCCCAAAGAGCGCGCAGCTCATAGGCACGCTCGCCTTCACCGAGGGGCTGGTTGGTGACATTCTCGCCAGGCCCCGGGATCAACATGCCCGCCTGGAGCGAAACAACATCCCGGTCATCGCTCCAGAACAGACGGCGAATTCCCAGCTCGGACGCCGCGAGGCCGCGGGCGCTGTCATAACCGTCGGCGCTAACCTGTTCGACTGTTTGCCAAGCCGTGCGGCCGACCAGGGTAATCCGGTCGGTCAGGCCGTACTCGCCGTAAAGGGCGATCTCATCCTTGTAGAAATAGCCCTCATCCCGGCGCTCACGCTCGGCGTCCCAGAACCCGTCGGCCCGGTCGTAAAGCGCAGTGGTGATGAGCAGGGCCTCGCCCTTGCCCTGCGGCCAGGCCCCGGCCTCGACCGGGGCCGCCGCAAGTAAGGCGAGGCCAAGAGAGAGCCCTAGACGTCGAAGCCCGGGCTTTGCCGGCGCACACGATCCAGGATCGCCGCCCAGCCGATCTCCTTGAAGAGATCGTTGGTCGAAATCTCGGCCGACTGGCCAAAGACCCGGTCCTGCATTGCCTGATCGCATTCAATCAGCTCGCCACCGGCCTGCGCCATCACCTGGATCTTGCAGGCACGCTCCAGTAGATAAATGCGAACATACGCGCTAAACGGGTGATCGCCAACCGACAACGTGCCATGGTTGTTCAGGATCATCAGGTTTTTCTCGCCGAGATCCCCCACCAGGCGGACTTTTTCGTCGGCCTCCAGGGCGATGCCCTCATACTCGTGGTAGCTGACGTCGTTATAGACATTCATGGCCAGCTGGCTGATCGGAAGCAGGCCGCGCTTCTGGGCGGCAACGGCAACACCGGCATCGGAGTGCAGGTGCAAGGCAACCTTCACGTCCGGGCGGGCGGCGTGGATCGCCGAGTGGATGGTGAAACCGGCCGGGTTGATGCCGTAGGTCGAGGGCGGCAGGACATTGCCCTCCAGATCCACCTTCACCAGGTTCGATGCGGTCACGTCTTCATAAAGCAGGCCGAACGGGTTGAGCAGGAAGTGCTCCTCGGGGCCTGGAACGCGCATCGAGATATGCGTGAAGAAGAGGTCGTCCCAGCCATGCATGTAGACGAGACGGTAAAGCGCCGCGAGATCGCAACGCGCCTTCCACTCTTCGGCTGAAACAAGGTCTTTTACATTCGGTGCGGATTGATCATCCATCTTGAAGCCTCCCCGGGTTTGTTACCCGTCTTCGATTATCGCCAACTGGTCGACAACATCTGCCCTCAGGGCGCTCAGGTCAAATATCCTTCGCCAGCCGGATACCTGAGAATTGCCAGCGCGCATCCGGCGGGAAGAAATTACGGTAGCTGGCGCGCACATGGCCCGGCGCCGTGGCACAGGAGCCCCCGCGCAAAACCAGTTGTCCGGACATGAACTTGCCATTGTATTCGCCCACCGCACCGGCCGCCGAGCGATAGCGCGGGTATGGACTATAGGCCGAGCGTGTCCATTCCCAGACATCGCCAAACATCTGCACCAAACCCTCACCGGCCGAAGCTGCTGCGGGATGCGCTGCGATAGAAGGATCCATGAAACGCCCCTGAGCGCCGCTGGCGGTTCGCGCTGCGAGCTCCCATTCCCGCTCTTCCGGTAGGCGGGCGCCGGCCCATTCGGCAAAGGCGGCCGCTTCATAGAAGCTGATATGGGTGACCGGCGCATGTGGATTGAGCGGCGCTTCGCCGGCCAGGGTGAATTCGTTCCAACGGCCGTCTTCCTGACGGCGCCAGTAGAGCGGCGCCTGCCAGCCTTCGCCGAGCACTCGGCCCCAACCGTCTGACAGCCAAAGCGTAGCGGTGCGATAACCGCCATCATCGATAAAGGCCTGATATTCGGCATTGGTGACCGCGCGCGTCGCCAGCGCGAAGGGGGTCAGCAGGGCCTCATGCACCGGGCTTTCATTGTCGAAGGCAAAACCGTCACCCTGGTGGCCGAAACGGTATTGGCCGCCTTCGAACTCAACCCAGCCCAATGCGGGCGCTGAAGCAGGTGTGTTCCCCGCCGGGTAGGCGGCCGGTCCAAAGGGGTGCCGTGACAGGACATGTTTGATGTCGGTCAGCAGCAATTCCTGATGCTGCTCCTCATGCGCGATGCCGAGCCGGATCAACGCCTCGGCGTCCGGGTTTTTCTCAACATAGTCACCGGAGAGTAAAGACCGCATCCCGGCATCGACATGCGCCCGGTAGGCCATCACCTCATCCAGCGAGGGACGGGTCAGAAAGCCTCGCTCCGGCCGCGGATGCCGGGCCCCGACCTGCTCATAGTAGGAATTGAACAGAAAGTTGAATTCCTTGCTGAATTCCTCATAGCCCTCAAGCTCGGGCAGGAGCAGAAACCGCTCCCAGAACCAGGTCGTGTGGGCCAGGTGCCACTTGGCCGGCGACACGTCCGGCATGGTCTGCACACACATGTCTTCGGCGCTCAGCGGCACAACCAGGGCCTGCGAGCGCTCACGAACGCCCGAATAAAGCGTCAAAACAGTGTCGTCCAATACCTGCGTCACAGCCGTTTTCCCCTTCCCCGACAATGGAATTAACAAGTTCTCAAACTGAATGGGATAAAAAACGCCAAACAGGATTTAGTACGCATCAGGACTGCATGGCTGCCAATCCGCAAGAAGCTCTGACCGCGCTCGCAAAAATGCGCGACCCGTCCAAGCGGCACCAGCTCGCCCTTGGCGTGACGGACATGTGCATCGCTCAAAAACTCTCTCCGAGTGCCGAGCCCGTGGCGGGCGAGTTGCTGGTCACACTGTCCGGGACGGCCCAGACGGAAACGAAAATCGCCATGGCGGAGAAACTCTCCGCCAGCAAGTTCGCGCCCAACGCTATTCTTCGCCATCTGGCCACGCAAGAGCTGGAAATCGCCAGCATCATCATCAAGAAGAGCTCCAATCTCACTGATGATGACATGATCCATATCGCACAGACGACTTCGCCCGATCACCGCCTGATCTTGGCCAAGCGTCAGAACCTGCGGGTCCGTGTGACCGATGCGGTGGCCAAGCCGGGCGAAGCACCGGTTCTGCGCGCCCTCGCCGACAACGATACCGCGGAGATTTCCGAGGGCACGCTGGAAATCTGCCTGACCGTGGCCAAGAACCACCCCAAGCTACGCGAGGCCCTCGCCCGCCGGCACGACCTGTCGACCGATTACGCGACCCAGCTCTGCATCATGCTGCCGGAAAGCTGGCGCGAGGAGCTGTGCCGCCGTTTCGGTCTGGACAAGGACCGGGTTGAGGAGCTGACCGTGGAAGCGGCCCTGCGGGTGCCGAACGAGAATGTCGAAGACGAAGCCGCCGCTGCTGTCATCGCCGCCGAGGACGCAGGAACATTGGACGGCCAGTTCGCCCTGTCGGCGCTGAAAACCGGCAATCTTCCGCTGTTCGACCACGCTCTGGCCAAGCTGTGCTCGGTGACGCCGGCACAATGGCGCGTCGCGCTGGCCATGGGCGGCGTACGTGCGGCCGCCATGGCGTGCCAGGCCGCCGGTCTTGACCGCACGGCCTACCCCATCATGCACAAGGGGCTGCGCCATCATGGCCGCATGCACCAGGCACTTGAAGGCGACGCCATGACCGCGGCCGCGAATGTTTTCCGCATGTATGGTCCGGAAAAAGCGTCGAAAGTCTTGCGTCAGATGGGCCGGGGAGTTTGAATGTCGCCCACTTAGCCGGGCGTACATTTTGACCTCCACTTCCCAGCCTTCCCTCGCCTTCCTCGCCAGCCCGAAACCGGGTGCGCTCGCCGCCAAGGAGCGGCTCGAGCAGCGCTATGGATCCGTTTCCGTCTATGATGCCGACATTATCGTCGCCCTCGGCGGCGACGGCTTGATGCTCGATGCCCTGCACACATCGATTGCGACCGGGGCCCAGGTCTACGGCATGAATTTCGGCTCGGTCGGCTTCCTGATGAATGATTTTCATGAGGACAATCTGATCGAGCGCATCCAAGCGGCTGAGCCGGCACGGATTCGCCCGCTGCGGGCCACGGGCGAGGATATCCATCACAATGCCTTTGAGGCGCTGGCGATCAATGAGGTCTCGCTTCTGCGTGAAACCCGCCAGACCGCCAAGATCAAGATCCGGATCGATAACAAGGACCGGCTGGCCGAACTGCAGGCCGACGGCGTTCTGGTCGCCACGCCCGCCGGGTCGACAGCCTATAACCTGTCCGCCCATGGCCCGATCCTGCCGCTGGACAGCCGGGTCCTGGCCCTGACGCCGATCAGCGCCTTCCGGCCCCGGCGCTGGCGCGGCGCGCTCCTGCCGCACACGGTCAAGGTCAGTTTCGAGGTCTGCGAACCGACCTATCGGCCGGTTTCCGCAGTGGCGGACAACAAGGAGTTTCGCGAGATTGTCCGCGTTGAAGTCGAGGAAGCCCGCGACATCACCCTGACCATGCTGTTTGACGGTGACCGCAATCTCTCCGAACGCATCCTGGCCGAACAGTTCGAAAGCTGAATGGTTTAGCGGGCCGTTAAGCAAGCGGCCTTATGCTACCGCTCGGTTTTGAATGACGGGCGTCAGGCCATGACGGAACAGACCCAGGATGATTACGGCATCAGCCGGCAGCGCGTGCTTGTCGTCGACGACAATGCGGCCCTGCGCGGCCTGTTGCGGGTCTCGCTGAACGCCTTTGGCGTGGCCAAGGTCACCGATGTGGATGGCGTCGATCGCGCCCTCGCCCAGCTGCGCCACGACCCGTACGATATTGTACTGACAGACTGGAAGATGCGCCCGCGCAGCGGCTTCGACCTTTTGCGTGAACTGCGCGACCCGCAGCGCACGCCGGCGCCCGGGGTCAAGGTCATCATGCTGACCGCTTATGACGACGCCGAGCGCATTACCATGGCCCGCGCCGCGGGTGCCAATGGCTTCCTCGTCAAACCCTTCACGGCCGCCTCATTGTCCCAGACTTTGCGCGAAGTCATTACAGATGAGCGGAATTTTATCCAAACCGAAACGTTTTTAGGGCCAGATCGTCGATCTAGAGACCGGTCCCTCGATGGCCCAATGACTATTGCCAGGTAAAGGAACGCCCCATGGCCAAGCCGCAACAAGATGTCGAGATTGTGAATCCGCCGAACCTGCTGCAGGTGAAAATCGGTGGTCCGATCAGCGCGGGCGATCTGCACCTGATCGAAAAAGCGGAAGACGCGATCAAGGATCTGCGCAGCGATTTCGGCACCTGGCTGGAAGAAGAAGTTCAGAAGCTTGAAGAAGCCGCTGCCGAGGTCAAAGCCGAAGGGCTCAAGGGCAAGGCCGGCGAGACGCTGTTTATTCGCGCGCACGACCTGCGCGGCGTCGGCTCGACCTATGAATTCCCGATCATTACCCGCCTGGCCAAATCCCTGACCAAGCTGATCGATCTTGATGAGAAGCGCGAGAAAGCCCCGCGCGCCCTCGCCCTGGCCCACGTCAATGCAATCCGCGCAGCACTGAGCCAGAATATCCGCGACACCAATGACGCGGTCGCTGCAGCCCTGGCAGAAGAGCTGGAAACGCAATCGGCAGCCTTCGCCGAGCCGTGGAAAGACGACTAGGGTCTTTGCAAAATTGGAAGAGTGAAAGCGGCCGGGTTTTTACCCGGCCATTTTCATGGACGCATCGCTGTCGAAGCGCGACATCACATAGTCCAGATCATCCTCCGGGATGCCCTGGAACCGGGTGATGGCCCGCTCGGCCAGAACGCGCTGGAAGTGCGAGCGGCCGGCCTCATCCTGGGGCATTTCCATGGAATGATAGACGTCCAGCACCGCACGGATCGCCGGGTAGAGGCGCGGCGGCATGCCGGTCCGGTCGTAGACGGCACGAAGCCCCAGCGGTCCCGCATCATGCACCAGCAACCAGGCCCGGCCATGTGTGACGCCGGCGAGCTCGGCAAAAGCGTGCTCGAGGAACACGATATGACCGCGCAGCACAGCGCGCAGAATGAGCGAGGGCGTCAGACGCCCGCTCATCCGCAGATGTTTGACAAAGGCTTCCGGATCCTGGGCCACACCGGCCTGGTCCACCAGGTCGATCGTCGCCCGCTCACGCGCGCCCTCGGCCAGCTCGATCGCCAGCTGCGGCGGCAGGGCGTGGTTGCGCACCAAGCGCTCGGCAGCCTCCTGGCTGACATGGGCGACCAGCTTCTCGGTGATCTCCACCGGCAGATGCGTCCGCGCCACGAAGGAGTCCATCACCGCCGGGTTTTCGCAGAAGGCTGCAAACGCCTTCTCATAGGCCTCGGTGTCAAACTCGGCGCCGTTATTCGATGCCGCGATACCGGTCGCCTTGTCGTCGCCGGTTTCGATAATCTCGTGCACGACGCTGGACGGCAGGCTTTCGCGCGCCGCAATGGCGCAGCGCTTGGAACTGTCAGAGGCCCGGACCAGCTCCTCCAGATCCTCGGCCTCAAATGATGGCGAGGACAGCAGGACCGGCGTGGCCACGGAATCAACATCCGCTGCCAGCTTGATGGCAATCTCGCGCGGCAGATTCTTGGACTGGCGCAGCGTCACCGCCATGGAGCGGCGCACCATTTCCGCCGCGTCCTGGACAATTAGGTCCAGAATACCGCCCACAGCAGAGCGTTCGACATCGGTGAGCTTGGCCGTATCGATGAGCTGACACACCTTGCGCGCCGCCAGGGCACGGTCTTCCTCATCCCGTCCGCGCACCAGGCGCCGGATATCGGTTTCGGTCAGTCGATTTCGAAGGGTAACAACGCTCATCGCTTGCTCGCCGGATAAATGGGTCTGAGCGAACAGGATGAGCTGGTATGCTTAATGAAGTCTTTCGCTGACCGCGCCCGGTTAAGCCTTTTCCCGGTCTGCCGGGCGGGGCGCATCCAGCTCGGCCAGGATTTCCACGACCGCCGGCGATAATTCACCGCCATGAAAACGCGTCATACCCGGCGCCACCGGACCAGTTGAGCGCGTCGTCGTCGCACCTGGGGCGGCAGCAATCTGGACCGGAACCGGATTGACAGGGACCGGCGCCATAACCGCTGCGGAGCCATTGGCCTCGCCAGTAAGAGAGGCAAGCACCTCGGCGACACCGCGCGGGCGGGCGCCATCATAGAAAATCGGGCGATTGGCAGCGGCAGCCTGCGGGAATAATTCATCAGCACGGCGCTGCGGCGTACGCTCGGCCGCAGCGATCAGCCCGGCGGCTCCATTGGCCCCCAGGAAATGGGCGGCGTAAAGCTCGCCTCCGCTGGCCGGACGCCCGAGGCGGGTTTCGATGACCTGGGCATTCTCTCCTGCCAGCTCCGCGGCCATGCGCGCGGACGCCGCCGGGTCGAAACGCAGGTCGAGGATTTCCTGCTGCCGCGCCGGATCGGAAATGGTGTAGCGGCCATCGGCGCCGCGATCGATCGCCGCCGCAGCAGCGGCATAACCATGCTTGGCACCATGACGCTGCAACGTGCCCAGCCAGGTCTGTTCGATGAACTGGAACATGCCGGCAGCGCTGGATGTCCGCGCCTCGGCCCGCGCATCGAAATTGCTCTCGCGCGCCGCAGTCCGTGCCAGATAGCCAAAATCGACCCCGGTTTCGCTGGCCGTCTGGCGCAAAAGCCCGGCTGTCGCTTCGGGAATATTCATTTCGACGCGGCTCACCACAGCGCGGCTCCTGCAAGGCTTGAAAAACGAATCGTGCGCAAGCGTCGCTGCGCCGCACCTAACCACTCGTTAACAACCTTGGTTCTCCCGGCAGGCCGTGCTAGGATACAACCGAGGGATGAATCTGTGGAGAGACGCCATGAAGATTGCCGCCAGTATCACGACCGCCGCTATTGCTGCTTGCCTGATGGCCCTGCCCGCGACAGCGGATGACGGTCAGGAGGAGCGCCGCAATGAGCGCGTCCGCCTGGTCCATATCAACGGCTATATCGTGGTCGACAATGAGCACCTGATCCTGCGGGGCGGTGTCTCTCGCCGCTATCTGGTGACCATGCAGCGCCGGTGTTTCGGCCTTCGCGCCGGCGTCCATATCGAGACGAGTTTCGGGCGCACCGAGACCATCTACAGCCCGCAATTCGAATACATCAACACGCGTGAAGGTCGCTGCTATATCCGCAGCATCGAAGAGGTGGACAGCGAGGAAGCCGGCCGCGCGCTGATCGAACAGCGCGCCGCCGCGGAAGCCGCCGAGAACGCGGAAACCGGATCGCGCTGAGCCATCCCGCAACACACACGACAAAAAAGCCGCCGGAACACTCCGGCGGCTTCTTTGTTTCTGGGGCAGACACGCAGGATCAGCGCTTATAGGTCAGCACCGTCCAGAAACGGGTGCGATCGCCCGGAGAGACCGGATCGTCGGTCCCCTCAAAGTCCTGATAATCGAAGGTCAGGGACAGATTGTGCGGCAGCCCGATAGTGACCCAGCTATCCCAATCCGTGCCCAAGTCATTACCGGTCCGCTCTGCGGAGAACTCGTGGCGGCGCAGGCCGAACTCGATCTCGCTGAAGAAATCGCTGCCCGTCTCAACCGTATACTCCACACCGATATTCATATCCTCAAGACCCTCAACCGTGCCCTGTCGGCCACCGCCGGTGAAGACATCGGTATAGCCCAGGACCGAGTGGTTAGCGCCCAGCGGATTGAGGATCCGATTGCTGCCGTCACCTTCCAGCACATCCCAGCCGGCGCTGAAGGTCACCGGGCCATACTCGAGACTGACATCGGTAATGATATAGGTCAGGTCGAACTCGGCAGTGTTGTCGCCATAATCACTCTGCTGGGCGATCATCGCCGCGTAAGACAGCTCGGCTTCACCGAAATCATGCCCGCCGCGCAGCCAACCGCCATAGGTGAAGTTGGACCGGTTCGCCGCACTGCCATCGAGGTCGATGAAATAGGCGAAACCGGTCAGGTTGACCCATTCATTGACGCCATATTGGGCACGGAAAAGATGGCTGTCGCCCTCCCAATCATTGCGGTCACCCGGACCGCGATTGGACCGGAAGTGGTAGACATAGTCGGCCCGGAAACCGTCATTGGTGAAATTGAACGAGACCGCATCATGGGACACCTTGTCCTGTGAGGAGCCCGGGGATCCGACAAAGCGTTTGTCGTCGAAATTGAGATATTGCCGGCCGGCCGTGACCGAGAACTGCTCGGACACCGCATAAGTCAGCTGCAGACGCTGCAGCTCGGTGAAATTGGTATTGGAAATCTTGCCGAACTGGGTCTGGCCATTGATGCCGTTATTGTAACCGCCATCAGTGACGATGAAGGCGTTTTCGATCTCACCGAGGAAGGTAAAGCCCCCCATTTGCGGGCTCTGCCAGCCCAGCAAGGACCGGACGGACGTCATCTCGGCGTCCTGCTTGCCTTCCTGTTCGACGAATTCGGCCCGCGCACGGATGTCGACGAGGACATCGCCGCTGCCTGCCTCCCGTTCGCCAGAGGCCGGCACATCACCGGCCGCCAAAGCCATCCCGGACAGCGTTGCAAATAGCAAGGTTGTCGACAGTACACGTGCGCAAACATGCCTCATTGGATACTCCTGCGCCGGCTGAACCGGTCTTTTCCAATACAAAACACGGATTGTCGTGGCGCAGAGAGCCCGCACCCCAATTCCATCCAAAACCCGCAATATTGCTAGCGCAGGATGATTAATCCCCGATAACCACGGGGTCATTGGATATGAAAAGCGCCGGTCCAGTTTTCACCAGCCTGTTGAATACAAGGGGCTGCGGCGGCCTGATCGAAGCCGGCCGCCGGGCCTGATTCCGGTGCCGGCTGAGGAGCCGCTCAAACCGCAATGAAGTCCGGCGCATTCCGCATGGCCGATCCTCGCAGCCTGCGGCACTCATTCGCTTACCCATTGATTTTGCTACCCCTTCCCTTTGCATAGCCTCTGCATTGATATTGTTAGTGGAGGTTCCCATGAGCAGTTTCAATCAGCGCCTGAGCGTTTCGCAAAAGCAAAGTCTGGGACAAACCCTGTCGCCGCAAATGCAGCGCACCATGCATCTGATGCAGCTCTCCCGCGATGAGCTCGAGCGTGAGGTTGCCGAGTTATGTGAAGCCAATCCGCTGATCGCCGATACGCCGGCCTGGTCCCGGCCGTCACGGCGGAGCGACGACCTGGCCGACTGGAGTGCGGCCAAGGCGGCCCCGGTCAGCCTGACGGACCATCTGCTGCAACAGCTGGCCCTGACCGTGGCCCCAGGCGCCGAAAAGACCATGGCGGCGCAAATCATCGAACATATAGCCCCCAATGGCCGCCTGCCCCTCGAGGACTGGACCGCCCTCGCCGCCCAACCCCATGCCGAACCGGCTCTGGCTCTGGTCCAGGGCCTGGAGCCGGCGGGCATTGCCGCACGCTCCCTGGCCGAGTGCTTTGCCTTGCAGCTTGACGAGGCCCAGGCCGCCTGCCCGATCTGGATGGCACTGCTCGACAACCTGGCCGCCCTGGGCAGTGAAAGCCTGCAGGCCCTGGCCAAACGTTGTGCAGCCTCGGAAGATGCCATCAGCGAAATGCTGGCGCATCTGCGGACCCTGAGCCCGTATCCGGGGCATGCATTCGACACGGCCGATCCGGTGGAGATCACACCGGATCTGCGGGCCGAACCGACCGCCAGCGGTGAATGGTCCGTCACCCTGACCTGGGACCCGGGCCAGGTGATCGCCGATGAACCGGCCTATCGGGACTGGCAGAGCAACACCGCCATGCGCGGCCCGGCTCAGGCCTATCTGCAGGACAAGCAGGATGAGGCGGACTGGCTGAAGCGCGCCCTGAAACAGCGCGGCCAGACCCTGTTACGGGTCGCCCGCCTGGCCATCGCCTACCAGGACCGTTTTCTGGCCAACGGGCCGGAGCACCTGGTTCCCCTGACCATGCGCAACATTGCCCGCAAGCTCGACCTGCACGAGTCCACGATCAGCCGTGCCGTCGCCAACAAATACATCCTGACACCGCGCGGTGTTCTGCCGCTGCGCAGCTTCTTCTCGACCGCGCTGAGCGACCATATCGAACACGCCGAGACCAGTTCCGCCGCCGTACGCGCACGGATCGGGAGCCTGATCAGCACCGAAAGCCGTCCGGGCGCCCTCTCGGACAGCGCGATTTCGGACGCCCTGAAGCAGGACGGCATCACCATCACCCGTCGTTCCGTGGCGAAACATCGTGAACATCTCGGTTTGGGTAGTGCGCGCGAGCGGGCCCGCCTGGCCAGCTATGCCATTGCCGCAGAGTAAAGCCGATCAGGCCTTCTCGGCCCACTGCTCGCGCTTGCGGTAAATGGTCGACGGAGCGATTTCCAACTGCTTGGCCGCCTCGGTGACATTGTCACTGCACAAGGCAATCGCATGCTCAATGGTCCGCTTTTCGACCATCCATAAAGGTTCGATACCCGCCGGCGCCGGTGCCGGAGCCGGAGCCGGAGCCGGAGCCGGTGAAGACGCCATCCCGGCCGGGGCAGAAACAACCGGTCCGCCAGCCATCGGCTCGGCGGCGGGAGGCGGCGCATAGTTTGACCGCGCCTGTTCCAGGGACAGATCGGACGCGGCGATCTCCTCGCCATCGGCCAGCACGACGCAACGCCGCACGAGGTTCTCCAGCTCGCGCACATTGCCCGGCCAGTAATGCCGCAGCAGCGCCTGGCGCGCGTCCTCGGCGAATTGCAGGCTCGCCCGCCCCTCTTCATCGGCATACCGCGACAGGAAGGCATCGGCGAGCATGAGGATATCGCCAGAGCGGTCTCGCAAGGGCGGCAGCTCGACCGGAATGACATTGAGACGGAAATAGAGATCTTCCCGCAGACGGCCGGCCCGGACCGCGCCCCACGGGTCACGATTGGTCGCTGCAACGATGCGGATATCGGTCTGGCGGATGCGGCTGTCGCCAACCCGGGCATAGGTGCCGGTTTGCAAAAAGCGCAACAGCTTGGGCTGAAGGTCGATCGGCATCTCGCCGATCTCGTCGAGGAAGAGCGTCCCGCCATTGGCCAGCTCGGCCGCGCCGGCCCGGTCGGAGGCGGCACCGGTAAAGGCCCCTTTGACATGGCCGAACAGCTCGCTCTCGATCAGGTCTTTGGGAATGGCGCCGCAATTGACCGCCACAAACGCCCGGCCGGCCCGCGCACTCGAGGTATGAATGGCCCGCGCGGCGAGCTCCTTGCCGGTCCCCGTTTCCCCGGTGATGAAGACACCGGCATTAGAGGGCGCAGCAGATTCGAGCACGCGATAGACCGCCTGCATGGGCAGGGACGAGCCGATGAATTCGGCAAATTGCGCTTTCGGCTTGCTCTGCTCGAGGGCTTTGACGACTTTCTCGAGCTTGGATTTCTCAACCGCATTCTTGACCGTGGTGACCAGGCGTTCGGCACCAAAAGGTTTGACCAGAAAGTCGGTCGCGCCCTCGCGCATGGCCTCAATGGCGGTCCCGATCGAACCATTCGCCGTGATCACGACAACGGGTGTGGTGATCTCCGACGCGCGCCAAGAGCGCAACAGGTCCATGCCATTGGCGTCCGGCAGCCCCAGATCGAGCAGGATGCAATCGGGCCGCCCGGCCCCCATGGCGCGCTCACCGGCAGCGCCGTCTTCGGCAATCTCGATCGCGGCCGCATCACGCTTCAGCTGGGCCTCATAGGTGCGCGCCAGAGACGGGCTGTCTTCAATGATCAGGACACGTCCGATGCTCATCCACTATCTCCTTCGATCCCGGCGAGGCGCTCATTGGCCGTCGCGAGAAATACCTCTGCCGCACGCTTGAGATCAGCCACGCGCGTATCAATTTCGCCGTCTTTCTGTTGCGAGCTGCAGGCCTGCTCGAGCTGAGCGGCAGCATGCGACAGGAGTTCCGCCCCGACATTGCTGGCCCCGCCCTTGATGGCATGAGCCTCATACTGAAGTTTGGTCATGTCACCGGAACCGAGATGTCCGGTGATTTTGTCGATGCGCGAGCGGACCTCGCCGAGAAAAATCCCAAGCACGAAACCATAGCCCGCCTCATCGCCGCCCCAGGCCTTGGTAACAACCGCTCCGTCAAGAACGGACTGGTGCGCCGTCTCGGCGCGCGGCAACCATTTTTCCAGCTCGCGCGCGAGGTCCTTGAGACGAATGGGCTTGGTCAGAAAACCATTCATCCCGGCCGCACGCGTTTGCTCGCGGTTCTCCGGCAGGGCGTGCGCGGTCAGCGCGACAATCGGCGTGGCATCCCCCGACGCCCGGATCAGGCGAGAGGCCTCAAGCCCATCCATCACCGGCATGCCGACATCCATGATGATGATGTCATAGGGCCGGCTTTCCACCGCCTGCACGGCTGCAGCCCCGTCACTGACGATTTCCGGCTGGATCCCCAGCTTGGCCAGCATGCTGGAAACAACGGCGGCATTGGTCTCGCTGTCTTCCGCCAGCAGGACACGGCCGTGGAGCATTTTTACCGGATAATGCAGATCACCCGCCCCGGAGGCGCCGGCTTGGCGTATCTGGGTTGGCAAGCGAACCGAGAATCGGCTGCCTGCTCCCGGGTGACTCATAACCGCAATCTCTCCCCCCATTAACTCGACCAACTCACGACTAATGGCGAGACCGAGACCAACCCCCTTATTCACGGCGCTGATCGCACCGGACCCCTGATGGAAACGCGAGAACAATGTGGGAAGGTCCGCCTCAGCAATGCCAATCCCGGTATCCAACACTTCAAAGTGGATCTCGTCCCGGCCAGATGAACGCTTGGTTGTTGACGTTATTATCACGCCACCTTCGTTCGTAAATTTGATCGCATTACCGACCAGGTTGAAGAGCACCTGTCGCAGCCGCCCCGGGTCACCAACCAGACGCAGATCCTGCGGCAGAGACGCCACCTCCAGCGTGATGCCCTTTTCGGCAGCCGAGTTAGAGAAAATCTCGCGCACCTGGTCGAGCAGGCTATTGGGCGCAAAGACTTCCTCGACCAGTTCGACCCGGCCGGATTCGATGTGGCTGATATCCAGCACATCATCGATGAGCGTCAAAAGGCTCTCGGCCGAGCTCTCTGCCAGATCGATCATCCGGACGGCGTCATCGGACAAGCCGCTCCGGTCGATCAGTCCGAGCGGGCCGATCACGCCATTCAGCGGCGTACGCATTTCATGGCTCATATTGGCCAGGAATTCGGTCTTGGCGGCGCTGGCCCGTTCGGCCTCGGCCTTGGCGGTGCGAAGCTCCGCCTCGGTGCGCGCCCGCACGGACACGTCGCGAACAACGCCATGCACAAGGGTGCGATCATCAGCCTCGAAGGTCCGGGCATTGACCTCGGTCGGGATCTCCACGCCGGAACGGTGAATGAAGCGGACTTCCATACGCGCTTCGCCGGCCTGCTGTACCGACTGGATCGCGCCTTTGGCCGCTTGGCGATCGGCCTCGGGATGAAGCTCAGGCAATCGCATTCCGACCAGGGACTGGCGGTCCCAGCCCACCAGCTCCTCGGCGCGGGCATTCACGTCGACAATCTCACCCTCGAGGGTATGGATGAAGATCGCATCGCCAGAGCGCTCGAACAGATCGCGATAGCGCTGACGGGACCGCTTCAGCTCTTCCTCATCGGCTTTCTGCGCGGTGACATCGCGCAAATAGGCGGTGAAATAGGTCTGGTCCCTCACATGAACGGGGGTGATGGCCAGCTCGACCATCAGCTCGTGCCCGTCAGCATGCAGGGCGGGAACCTCGATACGCTTGCCGAGCACGGCATGCTCGCCGGTGGCCAGGTATTTCTCGAAACCGGCATGGTGCGCACCACGCAGCGCTTCCGGGATAATCAGCTCGGCCATGGGCTGGCCCAGCACCTCGCCGCGCTGATGCCCGAAGGTGCGCTCGGCGGATTCGTTGAACTCAACGATCAGGCCGTTGGAATCGATAATGACGATGCAGTCCAACGCCGCCTGGACGAGCGCCGCCCGAAGCGCGGCCTCGACATCCTCGGCCCGTCGCTCAAGCGTGCCCATGACATCGCTCCGCGGATTGCTGGTTTGGTCGGATTGGCGTGTTGTCCGGTTCATAGCTGTTCTCCCTCGCACGGGGAGACAGCTTGCAAGCCGGCATCCGGGTGGCCGCACGCCACTGTCGCCTATTTTTCAGGACGTTAGGCGCCAGAGACGGCCCTGGAGCTTTTGCAATCCGCAACAACATTGCAATATGCAACGATTGTTCGTCGCATATTGCAACCTTCTTATCGAGGAAAACTGGCCCTCAGTAGGCGCCCTTGGCCATGACCACCGCCAACGGTGTCCGCGCGAGGATGGTGATATCGGTGAGCAGGCTGCGGGTCTGCAGGTAATCGACATCCATCTCGACCATGCGCTGGAAGGGGATGTCCGCGCGGCCGCTGACCTGCCAGATGCCGGTGATTCCCGGCTTGCCCTGGAGCCGCTTGAGATCGCGGTTGGAATACTTCGCCACCTCGCGCGGCAGGGCCGGACGCGGTCCCACGAGCGACATGTCTCCGCGCAGCACGTTGAAGAGCTGAGGCAGCTCGTCGATCGAATACTTGCGGATAATCCCCCCGACCCGCGTCACACGCGGATCATGCTTGAGCTTGAACGTGACACCGTCATCGCGGTCATTGGCGCTCATGAGCGCATCGAGGCGTTTTTCCGCGTCGGTGAACATGGAGCGGAATTTGAGCATTTCGAAGGTCTCGCCATTCTCGCCGACACGTTCCTGCCGGAACAGGACCGAGCCGCGGCTCTCCAGGCGGATCGACAGGGCCGTAACCAGCAGCAGCGGCGACAGCCCGGCAATGGCCAGGGATGCCACGGAGACATCCAGCGCCCGCTTCAGGGCATTGCTGAGGCTGCGGCGGCGCTCATCCCGGCGCTTGGTCCAGCCATAGGCAAAGGCCCGCCCGAGAAAAGTGATATTACCGACCAGATAACGGCGCCACATACGCTGCGGCTCCTGGATCAGCCGGTAGGCCCATTCCATGCGCGAACGGCGCATCCAGGCCGGCGCTCTGCGCGTTGCGCCAGAGACGAAGTCGAACAAGCCACCGACGCCGGCGACGAGCGATGCATCAATACGGCTCGCGACCCGCGCCAGCCAGGTATCCTGCGCCGGCACGCCCATGGCGACGAACAAGACGTCCGGCTGGCAGGCATTGATCTCCTCGATCATCGCGTCTTCGTCCTGCGGACCGAAATAGCCGTGATGGCTGCCGGCGATTTCAAGCGCGGGAATGTGGCGCTGCGCGGCCTCGGCCGTCGCAGCGGCCACACCCGGCCGGCCACCGAGGAAGTAGACAGACTTGCCGGCCTTGGACAGGGCTTCACAGAGCGGGAGGAAAAGATCGGTCCCGTTGAGGTCATCGCAGACCGGTTCACCGCCCAGGCGGCTGGCGATCTCGATACCGATGCCATCGGGCAGCACCGCGTCACAGGACTGCAGAGCCTGGCGATACTGCCAATCCTTCGACGCCACATTGGCGCAATGCGCATTGAGGAAGGCGATCCGCGTCTTGATGCCCCAGCGCACGCGCTGAACGAGTGCGTCGATGGCTTCACCCTGGCGCATCGCCAGGAGCGGCATGCCGAGTACATCAACCGTCGCACCCAGCGGTTCGCGGCCACTTGTATTGTCGACCACCGCCTGGGGACGGAAGCGCGCGACAGACGCCAGGGTTTGAACATTCGAACGCAAAGACACATCAACCATCGAACAACTCCATATCGGGTTGCCCATAAGGCCTCACAGCCGGGTCCAACGGCCCAGAAAAACACTCAGGTTACTATTTTTGTTGAGTATTTTTTCGACACCCCTGCCATTTCAAGACGCCGGGTTTCTCAAAACGCCATGCAGCGCCTTGCGCATTGCGGCAAGGCTCTCGCAGATCGCGGATTGCGGCCCCGCCTCCAATCCCCAAATTTAAACGAAGTGACTGTTTAAAAACACTTTTGCATTCTCCCACCGGAGTGGCGCCAGACTTGAAGCCTGTGGATCAGCGAAAGGACGCGATCATGATCCACAAGGCCCGAAACATTCTTGCCCGCCACACCCTGCTGAAGAATATCGGCTGGCTCGCCTCCGGTGAGATGGTATCGCGCGTCACCCGGCTGCTCGCTGCCGTCGCGCTGGCGCGCTCGCTCACACCGGTTGAGTTTGGTGCCGCCGCAGTCGCGATCACGGTTTTCGAACTGGTCCGCGTCTTCAACCAGAATGGTGCCGGCGCCGCGGTCATCGCTGCCGAGGATGGTGAGCTGCCGGCTTTGATCCGCACAGCTCACATGGCCGGCTGGGCCATTTGCCTCTTGCTGGCCGGTATCCAGTGCACCGTCGGCTATTTTGTGGCCCAGTCGACCGGGTCCTCTGACATTGGCTGGATGATCGCCTGTCTCGCCGGCGTCTATCTGATCATGCCGCCGGGTGTTCCCCATGGATGGATGCTGCAGCGGACCCAGAACATGCGCCGACTGGCGACCGTCAATGTGGTTCAGGTCTCTGCCGACAATCTGCTGACCGCGATTCTCGCCCTGTCCGGTTTCGGTGCCTGGGCGATCGTCCTGCCCAAATTGCTGACCGCGCCGATCTGGTTGATCGGTGTGATGTGGAACCGCCCCTGGCGGCCTGACCGCACGGCGGGCTTTGCCTCACCGCGCAAGCTTTTCTCCTTCGCCGCTCCGGTCCTGGGCTCGGAAATGCTCAACGCGGCCCGCCTGCATGTCGACAAGCTGATTATCGGTGCTGTCTGCGGACTGGAATTGCTCGGCGTCTACTACTTCGCCTTCAACGCCGGCCTCGGCCTGTCCTCGGCCTTGTCGACGGCCTTCAACGGCGCATTCTACCCCAATCTCTGCGCTGCTGTGCGCCAGACCGGTTCGGCCCTGGAAGCCTTCAACAAGGGGCTGAAAACGGCGGGCGCTCCGCTGGCAGCTCTGTTCCTGGTCCAGGCGGCCCTGGTTCCGGTTTACGTGCCGATCGTGTTTGGCGACGACTGGTCCTTCGCCGTCCCGCTGATTGCCATCCTCTGCCTGAGCGGTCCGGCGCGCATTCTGTCCGACGGCTGCGCCCTGCTCCTGCGGGCCAGCGGCTGGCCCATGCTTGAACTGATCGCCGTCGGGGCCATTACCGGCATCTGTCTGGGTTCACTCTTGATGGGGGCGCAACTCGGCCTCTTCGCCGCGGCCACCGCCCTGACGCTCGCCGCAACGATCGGCGCCCTGGCGCTCTACCCGATCTGCCAGTCACTCAGCGCCGATATCGCTCCCAACAGCCCGCTCAAGGAGGCCTCGTCATGAGCTATCACCCCTCCGTGTCGGTTATCATGCCGACCTATAATGCCGCTGATACGCTGTATGCATCGGTGCACTCCATCCAGGCACAGACCTGCCGCACCTGGGAGCTGATCCTGGTGGATGACGGATCGACCGACGACACGCTCGAGATCGCGCGCGAACTGGAGGTCAAGGACCACCGGATCCGCGTCGTATCGCAAGCCAATGCAGGACCGGCCGCGGCGCGCAATACCGGCATCGCGCTGGCGAAGGCCCGCATCATCGCCTTCCTCGATGCAGATGATCTCTGGCACCGGCACAGGCTGGCCGCCTGCCTTCATCATTTCGGTACCAATCCGCAGGCGGGCATCGTGTTCACCCGCGTCAACTTCGTCGAACCCGGCGGCCAGTCCAGCCAGGCCGCCTCACCGCACTTTGATACGCTCGAGGCCGAGCAATTGCTGTCGGAAAATCCGGTCTGCACGACATCGAATATCGTCGCGCGGACGGTCCTGCTCGAACGCCTCGAAGGCTTCGACACCAAGATGGCCTATATCGAGGATCAGGACCTGCTCTACAGGGCCGCCGCCAAGTCGCCCTGGACCGTTGAGGGTATCGACCAGGCCCTGCTCGACTACCGCATTGGCGGTCCCTCGCGGTCGGCGGATCTGACCCGCACCGCGACCAGCTGGCACCGCTTCATGGCCCGCGTCAAAGCGGTCACGCCGGAGCTCTACCGGCCGCGTTGGCGTCAGCTGAGCGCCGACTTCCATCGCAACCAGGCCCGGCGCGCCCTGCGCGGCGCCCTGCCGGCCACGGCTCTGGGCTTCATTACCCGCGCGCTGCTGCGCGATCCCTTGATCCTCGTTCGTATGCCCCGGCGCGTCGGTCTGACCTTCGCAGCCGCCCTCGCCCTGCTTCTGCCCATTCCCCAACTCAAGGAGTTTGTCCGATGACCCAGCCCGATATCACCGTGGTCATGCCCGTCTACAATGTTGAGCCCTATGTGAAGGCGTCGGTCGAAAGTGTCCTGGCACAGAGCTTTGACAATTTCGAGCTGCTGATCATTGACGATGGCGGCACGGACCGCTCGATCGATATCTGCCGGGAGTTCTTTGACCCACGTATGCGCATTATCAGCCAGAAAAACCGCGGACTGGCCGGCGCACGCAATACCGGCATCCGCTATGCCCGGGCCGAGATCATCGCCTTCCTCGATTCCGATGACCTCTGGCACCGGCACAAGCTGGCGCGCCATTTCGAGCATCTCAGCCAGCGCCCGGATGTGGGCGTCAGCTATTCCGGCGCGCGCCTGATTGATGATGACGGCCGGGATGTCGGTATCGACCAGCTGCCCAAGCTGACCGGCATCCAGTCGAAAGATATTTATCTGCGCAACCCGGTGAGCAACGGCTCGACGCCGGTCATCCGGCGGGCGGCTCTGGATGAAATCGCCCGGCCCTCGCCGCTCCATCCGGGTGAACAGGTCTGGTTCGATGAACATCTCCGCCAGTCCGAGGATATCGATTGCTGGCTGCGCATCGCCCTGTTGTCGAGCTGGAAGTTCGAAGGCATTCCCGGACCGCTGACCGCTTACCGGGTCAATGCCGGCGGTCTCTCGGCCAATGTCGTCAAGCAGTTCGACAGTTGGACCTATGTCCGTGACAAGGTCCGCAGCCTCGCGCCCTCCTTTGCCCGCCGCTGGGAAGCCTCAGCGGAAGCCTTCCAGCTGCGCTATCTGGCCCGCCGGGCGATCCGCATGCGCGATCAGAAACTGGCCCTGGACCTGGCGTGGAAATCCCTGCGCAAGGCGCCGCTGGCGGTCCTGGGCGAGCCGGTCAAGACCGCCACTACGATCGCCGCCGCACTGGCGCTGCGGATTGTGCCCGAGACGGTCTATGAAAAGCTGGAAAACCTGGCGCTATCAAACGCCCGCCCGACCTGACCGGGCCTCGGTGCGCACCTGGAGGATCGCGTCGCGGATCTTCAGGTGCGCATCGGCGATGACTGCCCTAGTGGACTTGAAGTCACGCTCGCGGGTGCCTTTTGCGCTCATGCGCTGGGCCCGCCCCGGGTGCGGCTACACAGCCGCACCCCTGCGGCCAAACCCCTCGGGGGCTACAACTCGCCCATCCTTCTTGTTGTCAACGACTAACAGCTGGAACACCTGGCGCCATCGAACGCCCGCCCGGCCTGACCGGGCCGGGGTGCGCCCCTAGAGGATGGCGTTATAGATTTTCAGGTGTGCGTCGGCGATGGCTGCCCAGTTATACTTGGCTTCAACCTTGCGCGCGCCTTTGGCGCCCATGCGCTGGGCCCGCCCCGGATGCTGCAAGACAGCCTCGATCGCCGCGGCCACCGCCCCGCCCTCCGGAGTGACAAGCAGGCCATCTTCCTCATTGCCGATGACAGACCGCATGGCCGGTATATCGGCGGCAATGACCGGCTTCTCAAACGACCAGGCCTCCAGATAGACCACGCCCAGGCTCTCCTCGGTGGAGGGAACAGCCAGCACGGTGCAGGCGGAGAGCGCAGACTTCTTGTCGGCCCCGGACAAGGGGCCGGTCGCGATGATCCTGGGATCCGTATGCTCGGCGAAAGCCCCTTGCGCCTCCTCCGTGAGCGGACCGGCAAAGACAAAGCGGACATCGGGATGGCTCTGCCAGACCTGTTCGGCCGCCGCGAGGACGGCGCGATAGCCCTTGTACTCTGCAGTCCGGCCCAGAAACAGCACGAAGGGGACGTCGGCGAGGCCCAGCCGGGCCTTGAAGCCGGCCGGATCCGGGATATCGCTGTCAAACAGCGGTGCCATCGGAGCGACATGAACCCGCGACGCCTGCGCCCCCTGCCCGATCAACCACTCACGCTCGTATTCGGTCATGGCGATGAGGGCGTCGGCCTTGCGATAAAGCCGCTTGAAGCCGGGCGATGACCAGGCCGTTCCTTCGGGCTTTGTTGTATGGGCCAGTGGTGTCCAGACAAACGGCTTGCCCAGTGATTGCAGTGCCTCGGCACCGGGCGTGAACCCGTTATATATGCCGTGCAGCACATCCGCGTCCTGGCTGGCGAGACGCAGGCTGCTGGCCGCCGCGACCCGGGCCGCACGGCCATAAGCCCCGCGCGCCAGGCGCGACCCCTTCGCAGCCTGGCTGAGTATGGCGAGCGGAGCTCGCCAAAGGGCCGGCGGTGCGATCGTATGCACCGGGATCGGACCGTCATCAACGCGTTCGGACTTCGCGTGCGCAAAGGCGTAGTCGGTGACAACGTCCTCGCTGGCACAGCAGCGAGCCACCTCAATCGGGACGTGATGGGCCAGTTCCTGAGCCAGCCGCCGCGAGTGCAGTTCGGCGCCGCCAACCGCTGGCCAGTAGCGCGGAACAAAAAGGAAGGGACGGACAGGATCAGTCATGCGGCTCTCGCTTGTTGAAGGATTTCAGACCGTTTCTCTGCGGCTTCGCGCATGGCCATGCCCATGATCAAAAGACCCGGCCAGAAAAGATAGGTGAGGATTTCCAGGTTCTCGCCCACCGTGAAGAGAACCAGGAGAATGGTGAAGGCAAAAGCGGCCCGGCCAATCCGGCTGGACAAGGCCAGCAGGGCAAACTCGAGCAGGCTCCACAACAGCGGGATGACCAGGGCCGCGACACCGACAATGCCTTTGACGAACAGCAGGCCAAACCAGGTGTGATGGCTGCCGATGGGCATGTATTCCACATAGTGCGGTCCACGCTCGACCACGCCATGCCCCCAGACCGGCGCTTCATTCCACCAGCGGTCAACGGCAATACGGCCGAGCGCCTCGCGCACCCGGGTCGAATTGGCCCGCATACCCCGGAAGCCCTCATAGGCCGCTCCCAGTTGGGCAATCAGCATCGGTGACAGCAGACCTGCGAAAAAGACAGGAACGGCCGCCGCCAGCCAGAGCACGCTACGCCGCAGTTGCGACACGCCAAAGGCGGTCGGCCAGACCAGTACGGCGGTCACCAGGCCGAGACGGGATTTTGACAGCAAGATGATGGTCAGGGCCGAAACGATGCCAATAATCCGCCAGGCCATGCGGCGGTCCTCGATCGCCAGGATGAGGTAGAGATTCCCGATCAGGGCGGCAGCTGGCGACCAGGGCGTGAAATAGCGCCAGCGCGGCATGCCATCGGCGGGATCCATCGAGTAGAGCTGAACCGCGAAGTATTCAGGGCCCGGCCCGCCCACCACTTTGAGCGGCGAAACAAACAGGATTTCCGGCAAGCCCACCATGGGCGCGAGATAGAGCACCGGCGTCAGGGCGAGCGAGATCAGGGCGGTGATGCTGGCGGCCCGGATAACGGTCTCGAACCGGATGTGCAAACAGGCCCCCGCCAGCGTGAACATGGCGAACAAGGCCCAGCCCTTGGCCCAGCCAATGGTCGACTTGATCGTCTGCCCCGTCGACAGCTCGTAATTCCAGTGGCCGCCCAGCAGGGCGATCTGCATCAGCCCCATGCCGGCAATCCAGAACCAGACCCCGATCGGAACAGGCGGCAATTCCGGGCGCGGGGTCGACGGCGAGCGGACGTATTTGCGCACCAGAACGATCGCCGTGAGCGCCACGCCCAGCACCGGCCCGAGCACATACAGTCCGCCCAGGAAGTAGACAGGCCAGGTCCCGACAAGTGCGAGGGAGATTATATAATCTTCCACAGCGCGCGGATGAGCGGCAGACGCAGCCACAGCAGCAACACTCCCATACAGTAGAGGAAAAACCCGCCGAACGCGGCCAGGGCCGCAATTTTCTTGGACGGCGAGGACGGACGATCCGGCAGCGCCGGCGGCTCCAGCAACTGGGCCAGCGGATACGAGGCGAAGACATCGGCGCGCGACGTATCCAGGCGCGCCAGGGCGGAGGCAAAGACAGTCTCGGCGACCTGGTGCTCGCGCAGCAGGGCGTCGAGGCTTGCAGCAACAGCAGCCAGCTCCTCGACACGGATCTCATTGCGCAGCAGCCGGTCCTGCAGCGAACGGGCCTGCGCCCGGGCGCCTTCGGCCTCAGCCGACAGATCGACGACCTGGCGCAGCAATTGGGCGCGCTCATCATCCAGATTGATCTGGGCCAGACGCAGCATGCCATAGCCGGCAACGCCCAGCAGCGCCTCACCGCGCAGGTTCAGCGCTTCCAGCAGGCCGGCATGACGCTCGGTCTCGGCCCGCATTTCGGGATGATTGCGGCCATACATATTCTCGAAGCTGGCGATCTGTGCCGCGCTGGTGGCCAATTGTTCGAGAATGGCCTCGAACACAGCATCACCGCGCAGGATCAGAACCCGGGCGGCGACCTCCTCGGGCAGGTCGATCAGCTCGCCCAGACGGGCCGAGCGGTCGCCCAGGGCCCGGGCGCGCTCCGTTGTAACCGCCAGCGTGCGTTCCAGCTCATCGGTCTCGGTTACCAGGGATGTGTACTGGTCCAGCGAGATCAGTCCGGTCTCGGCCTGAAAGGCGATGACCGCCTGCCGCGTCGCGGCCACATTGGCTTCATACCCGGCCAAGCTTGCACGATAAGCCTGCTCGCGCGCTTCCAGCTCCTCCTGGCGCAGCGCATCCAGATTGTCCTGGAACGCCGTCAGCAACGCGTTGGCGGAAGCATAGGCCAGATCCGGATCGGTCTCGGTCATGCGGACGTAGATCAGCGGGGTCTGGTCGACCAGACGAACCCGCGCGCTGGCGAACTCGCTCGACGCAACCCCCGCCTCCGCCGCCGCGGCCCCGCGAACGCGGTCCGATTGCAGCAGGCGCTTGTAGTTTTCCGTCGGGCTCAGCGAGGCACTGGAGAAGGCCGAGGACGTGGCCGAGCTGGCCTGACCCAGATCGGCCAGGTTGACGTTGGCACCGGCACCGGAACCCGGCAGGATCAGGGTGAAACCGCTGACATAGGTGCGCGGCGTGCTCACATAATAGGCTGTCGCAATGCCGCCGAAGAACAGACCGCCAAGCATCAGAACCAGCGCATATCGCAGCCAGCGACGGGGTCCACCGGAGCCCAAGATCAGGCGCCCTAAGAGCGATTTGCGCGCGATCTCGTAGTCCGCTTCACGCTTCGAGTTGCGAGGGTCAGCGTGAGACGGCGGCTCCGGTGGATTCGGGTTCAACGGATCCGTCATCGAGAGGCTCCGCTGAGAATGGTCAGGTTAATGGCCGGCGTGAGGACCGCACTGAAGGCGCTGATCACGTCGCGGACATTGGTGACATGGCTGTCATAGCAGGCGATCGCATCGCCCGGCAGCAGGATCGGGTTGAAGGCATCACGATCGGCGCGGCGCACCAGGCCCTCGATGGAACGGGCAATGACTTCGCTTTCCCCGGTCACCGGGTTGCGCGAGATCAGCACCGCCCAGCGATCGGCATTGGTCGCCTGAGTGCCGCCGACGCAATTGGCCGCGACCAGCCCCTGCAGGAAGCGCGTGCCGTAAGGCAAGCTCGTGCTCTGGGCATTGATCGCCGACTGAGCGTTGGACGAGGCCGGCGTTGTCAGATTGGACATAAAGACCCGGATACCCGGCAAGGTGATCCGGCTCGGCCGCGCCAGGGCTTCCTGGAAACATCCGCGCGAGGGGACATGGATCTGGTCGCCGGCAGACAGGACCGGGTCCGCCATGCGCTGCCCGGTGAAAGCGCCAGACATATCGAAGATCTGCCGCTGCCCGTCGCGAACCAATACGACATGGCGGACATCAGCGTCAGGGCGCAAACCGGCCGCCGAGGACAGGGCTGAAACCAGGGTGCGACCGGTGGCGATATCGCCCTGCGCATCCACGCGCGAACCTTGCACCAGCTCCGGGTTGCGGTCATTCAGCAGCAAATCACCCGGCTGGAAGACGGCACCGGAGACATGCACCTGCACCGGTGCCCACTGGGCGACATCAAGATCCAGTTGCAGGAAACCGGCGCGGTAGATGCCCTCTTCGATGAACATGCGGGCCACCAGGGCTTCGACCACTTCAACGGTGAAACCGGCCGCGCGGATCGGGCTCATATGCGGCACCGTCAGGGTTCCGTCCGGCGCGACGATATAGGTGCCTTCGAACGCTTCCCCGGCCGGCAGGGTCAGGCGCAGCATGTCACCCGGGGACAGCGGAGGCATGGCCTGGGCCGCGCTGGCGGCAAAGGCCACGCTCTCCGGCGGGGACATCGGCAAGTCGGCATCGGCACATCCGGCCAGATCGCCATAGCGGCCCTGTCCGCTGAGCGGAACTTCACGCGTATTCATCATCGGGCGACGGGTGGACGTGTATCCGTCCGACGTCAGATTGACCGTATTACGCGGTTCCTCGAAGGCGGTCGCACAAGAGGCGAGGGCCAGGGCGGCGAGTGGGATCAGACCAGAGCGCATGGATCAAAACCCCGTCGCGTGACGGCGCGCCAGCGCGGCGGCAATGGATGCGGCAAGTTCGCGCGCCATCTGCGGGCAATTGCAATCGATCGTCTTGACGGTTGCATCACCCTCGATACGGCCCTCGACCCGGACGCTCGGCGATACCGGGCGCTCATAAGCCTTCTTCAGGAAATCGAACAAGGCGCGGTCAAAGGAGCGCAACTGGCGGCGGGATGTAATTTTGAAATCTGTACGCATGGCGAACCTCCTGCCCCCTAACAGCGCAAGCTTGGGGCCAGCCGGTTCGGGCGATAGAAATTCGCTTTTTCAATAACTTACAGGAAGACCATCAATCGCGGCTCGCAAGTTGCGGATTGCAGATTGCAAATCAGGTGGCGCGCCTTGCAATTTGCAAGACCTACAGCGAGCCACACGAAAACCGTCGAGCTCCGCTTCGGAATTTCAATTACTTAGGCGGTTGGCCCTCGAATTTCCGGCCCGGACCCGAATTTGAAGCCTTGGAGGCAGGTAACCGCAGGAGTTCACATGACACAGGTCGATATCTGCGTCTCGCAGGAACAGATCAACCGCTGGCTATGGGCCTCATTCCTGGTCCTGGCATTGGGTAATGTCCTGGCGCTCGGCCTGCTCCATTTCGCCGGCATTGAGGATGGCTGGGGCGTGGTCACGCTGCTGCATTTCGATCGCGAGCAGAACCTGCCCACCCTGTTCTCCGTCCTGCTGCTGCTCGGCGCCGGTGGTCTGGCCGCGCGGCATGCGCGCGCCGAACACGCCCCCGCTTTCTTCCGCCGGGGCTGGCAGTTGGTCGCGCTTGTTCTCGCGGCCATGGCCATTGACGAGTTCGCGATGATCCATGAACGGGTCGATGCTGCCCTGCGCTATTATCTCGCTGGCCATGGTTTGCCCTATGCGGCCTGGCCCATCCCTTATGTCACCGGTGTTCTGGTGCTCAGCGTCATGCTCTGGCGCTGGTTCTGGCGCTTGGAACGCCCTTTGGCCATCGCCTTGGTATTTGCGGGGAGCATCTATGTTGCTGGCGCGGTTGGCGTGGAACTGGCGACAGGACACTACCTCGCCGAGATCGACCCGGACCATATTGGTGTGACCGACCTGACCCGGGACCTGATGGCGACGCTCGAGGAATCTCTGGAAATGACGGCCCTGGTTCTGCTGGTGCGCACGCTGACGCACCACTTGCCCCCCGCGCCGCCGATCGCCGCTTCGACAGGATGAGGCCATATCCGGATCGATCCCACCCGCTCGATATTTGATGAAAGTGGAGAAAACCCTTTAAAGTCCTGTCGCAAGCTTGGTTGCAGATCAGAGCCTTAGGAAACGGAATGGACTTTCACCGCGCATTCGGACCGGTCACTGCCCTTGTGCTGGGAACCGCCCTGCTTCTGACCCCGCAATCATACGGCCAAGACAACAGCGCTGAAGCGGCTGACCTGTTCAGCCGGGGAAATTCGGCGCGCATGAATGATGACGCCGAGACGATGCGCGAGCACTGGACCCGGTCGTGCGAACTCGGCTTTGGCCGAGCCTGCTATGAGCTGGCACGATTTATCCAGCGCGGCACTTTCGGCGAACCGAACATGCCCGAGACCCTGTATTACTTCGACCTCGCCTGTCGCAGGCTTGAGGGAGAAACCGGTCACCGGCAGATGTTCGCCCGCGCCTGTACCGAAGCCGGCGCAATTCATGCCAATGGCCTGGCCGGGAGCGTCAATCCCGAGCTCGCGGTCCAGCGCCTGATAACGGGTTGCGGCAACGGCAATGCGGATGGCTGCCTGATGCTGGCCTATACCCATGCCCGCGGCTGGCTCGGCCTGGACGTCAATATGGCAAATGCGGCAGAGTTTTTCGGCTTCGCCTGCACCCTCGGCAATAATGAGGGGTGCACGACGCTGGCCACACTGCATTACAACGGTGAGGGCGTCGCCCGTGATCTGACCCAGGCCCGCCACTTGTTTGAAGATGCCTGTATCCGCAAGGATGCAAACTCCTGCGCCGCCGCCTTCCAGATCTTGGCGGAGACCCATGAGGTGGAACAAACCCGAATGGCCCTGCGCAGCTTCTACTGGAATGACTGCCAGACCTCGAACCGGTCCTGCACGATCGCCCGCATGCTTGATGAAGCCGAATAGGCGATGCGCCAAAGCGACTGGCGAGTCGGCAAATACTCACCGCGCCACGGCGCGACACTCGCCTAGGTGTTGACCCGTCGCCCGACGCGCTTCGTCGCCGCTTTCACATGTGTTTCGATATAGTCGATGACCATGCCGGCCACGTCCTTGCCACTCGAGCGCTCGACACCTTCAAGGCCGGGTGAGGAGTTGACCTCGATGACCTTGGGGCCGCTCGCTGAACGAAGAAGGTCGACCCCCGCAACACCCAGTCCGAGTGCCTTGGCCGCGCGAACGGCGATGAGCCGCTCTTCACGGCTGATCCGGACTTTCGTCGCCGTACCGCCGCGATGGAGGTTGGAGCGGAACTCCCCAGCCTCAGCCTGACGCATCATGGATGCGACGACACGCCCGCCGACGACAAAGCAGCGAATATCGGCACCATCGGCCTCCTTGACAAAATCCTGGACGATGAAGTTCGCCCGCAGCCCGCGAAAGGCATCAATCACCGACTCCGCGGCCTTGCGCGTTTCCGCAAGCACGACACCGCGACCCTGGGTGCTCTCCAGGAGTTTGACGATCAACGGTGCCCCACCGACATGGTCGATGAGGTTTTTCGTATCCTTGGGGGAATTGGCAAAGGCGGTGGTCGGCATGCCGATCCGATGGCGGGCAAAGATCTGGTGAGCGAACAGCTTGTCGCGCGACGCACCGATGGCTTCGGCTGTATTGACGCTGAACGCTCCCATAATGTTGAGCTGTCGCAGCACCGCCATGCCATAGCGGGTCATGCTTGCGCCGATGCGCGGGATAACCGCATCGAATTCCGGCAGGGGTTTTCCGTCGTAATAGATGTTCGGGTCGTGAGCATCGATCGCCAGCGTACAGCGCGACGTGTCGATCATCTCGGCCACATGTCCGCGCGCTTCAGCCGCATCACGCAGGCGTTGCGAGGAATAGTTGTCCGGCTCACGCGTCAGGATCGCGATACGCAGCGGCCGCTTGACCGTGCGCCGCCGCGGGAAATCCTTGTAGAGGTCGTAACTCAGGTCAGGCTGGGCGTGCGAGATCGCAGGATTGACCATCATGTCCGGCTGGATGGCCTGGCGCCCAAGCAGCATGCGGTAGGCCATGGTATCCCGGTTGGCGAGCGTCAGCTCGATCGGCCAGGTGCGTTCGCCCATGGCGATCTCTGTTTCGATAACCCAGCGCAATTCACGCTCACCATTCGAGGATGTCACTTCGCGGCGATCGATCGCCGGCGCGGAGCAGACGACCTCAACTTCCGGCTTGTCGGGGATCGGGTGAAGCACAAAACGAACCTGCGGGTTCTCGATCGGCCCAAACGGCTCGACGGCAACCGCATGGAGCGAGGATGTGCGCGCACCAGTGTCCACCTTCGCCTTGATTGCGGGCAGGCCAAGATTGGGAATGCCAAGCCATTCTTCCCAGCCCAGTACGAATTGATCTGTCATCATCAGCCCTCGAAATGCCGGCGAAGTTCGCCGGGCGATATCCAATCTAATTCTGTCCTTGAAATCAGCTCCAAAGCGCGTCGGACGGGAGTCCTGCGATCATAGCAGTGAGTGAAACCGCCTCAACACGTCCACTCACGGCAAAATGCGCTTGTAATCCCGAATGCCGCTATCTATTTTATTTTTTCTCTATAGACAAACTTTTTTTATCGTATGACAAATTCAGACGCCATAACCATCGCGGCGGATCAACTCGCACGCCTTTATGATCAAGAGTTCGGCGGCAAACCGAATGGCCGATACCGCCTCGCGGCGAAGCTGCTGCGGAACCTCCTCGAGCGCCGACGGATTTATCCAGATGACATCGAGGCACTCTCGCGCGCCCTGTTCGAGCGCGGATTTGTCCTGATCGACATGGATAGCTTCTATGTGGTCATGAGCGCGAATTCCTTCGTCAACTATCGCCGCGTGAATGAAGACAGCCTGTTCGGCATCTCCGCCCAGAAGGGTGAAGACTGAGCCTCAATTGCGCAGCAAGCGCTCTGTAAAAAGGAATTGGCCAGATGGCCGTAACACCCCCCTTCCAGATCGGGGAAACCACGATCGCGCCGGGCACCCGGAAAACCGTCGACCTGCCCGTCAGCGTCCTTTCCGACCACACTCCGGTGACCATGTCTGTTCACGTGGTCCATGGCCGTCGCCCTGGTCCGACACTGTTTCTTTCCGGCGCCATCCACGGTGATGAAATCATCGGCGTGGAAATCATCCGCCGTGTCCTGCGCACACGGCTGGCTGGCTTGCGCGGCACCCTGCTGGCGGTACCGATCGTCAACACGTTCGGCTTCCTCAACCACTCCCGCTACCTCCCCGATCGCCGCGATCTCAACCGGAGTTTCCCGGGGAGTGAAGGCGGATCGCTGGCAGGCCGCCTCGCCCATCTTTTTCTCGAAGAAATCGTCAAGAGATCTGACTTCGGTATCGATTTTCACTCCGCCGCCATCCATCGCACCAATCTGCCGCAAATCCGGGTCTGCCCGTCAAACGATGAGACCATGACGATGGCGCACGCCTTCAACGCACCGGTGATATTGAGATCCGGGCTACGTGAAGGTTCGTTGCGCCTCGCCGCGCAGAAAGCTGGCGTAGATGTTCTGCTTTTTGAAGCTGGCGAGGGCCTGCGCTTCGACGAGTTTGCGGCACGTGCGGGCGTATCGGGCACTTTGCAGGTCATGCAGCATCTGGGCATGCTTCCAAAGCGAAAGAGCAAGAAGCCGCGCCCGACTTCGATTGAAGCCCGCTCCAGCACCTGGACGCGCGCGCCCGCCGGTGGCCTGCTGCGGACTTTCAAAACCACGGGCGATCAGGTTACCCGCGGCGAAGTGCTCGGGATTGTTTCTGACCCGTTCGGTGAAGTCGAAGTCGAGGTCAAAGCCGACAATTCCGGCCTCATCGTCGGCCGGGCCAACCTGCCGGTCGTCAATGAAGGGGATGCCCTCTTTCACATTGCGCGTCTGTCCAAGGGCACCGACGCCGAAGCGATGGTCGACCAGCATTCCGACGACCTCGACGCTGATCCGCTGTTCGATGAGGACGAGATCATCTGACGTCGCAGACCCGGTCCCCTTACTCGTCTGACATGGGGTTAAGGTCAACGGCACCGATACTCGTTGACGGCGTCGGGGCGAAGTCCGATTTTTCGGACTCAGGCACCGGCGCCTCCTCGGCGCGACGGATCGACATGCCGACGACAAGCGCCCCAAGTCCTGCAGCGGCGAAGTAGAACAGCCCCACCGGTCCAGCCGCCTGCATCGCAAAACCGGCCAGCGCCGGCCCCACCATCGAGCCGATCGCCCAGACCATGAGGATACCGGACATCAGGCTTGGAGCCTCGCCCGGCGCGGCGCGGTCGGCGGCATGGGCCACTGCGATGCCGTAGAAAGAGAGCGCACCGGCACCCCAAACAGCCGCCAGAGCAAACACGCCCAGCATCGGCAGGCTCGGCGCCAGGATCGCCATGGCGAGAGCCGCGATCGCGCTTACGCCGGCGAGTACGGCAATGACGAGGCGGCGGTCGAACCGGTCGGAGATCAAACCTGCGGGCCATTGGGCGATTACAGAACCGATCATCATCGCCGCATTGAACCCGGCAGCAAGCGCCGCCGTGCCGCCCGCCCCGAGACTGGCCACGAATACCGAATAAAGCTGTACGACCGAGCCGTTGACCAGCCCGGCTACGAAAGCCGCCACAATAGCAGCGGGCGCGATACCCCAGACTTCGATCAAGCTGTAGGGCTTGGTCTTGGAGAGGGCTGGCTGGTCGCGCCGGGTTGCCGCGACCGGTATCAGGCAGGCCGCAAGCAGCGCGACGACAACAAGAAAGCCCCGCGGGTCGCCGCCAGGGACGGTAGCGGCGAGAAACGGGCCAAGCAGGAAGCCAAGTTTCGCAGAGACCAGATAGAAGCCCAGAACGGCACCGCGCTGTTTCTCTGGCGCCGCGTCCGCAATCCAGCTCTCGCCCGCTGCCAGCAGGCTCGCGGCACTCACGCCGAGTACCAGCTGAACCAGCATCCACCACCAGATCGCGGAACTGATCGACAGGCTGGCGGCCGCAACGGCGGCGAGACCGGCGAAGGCACACACCGCTCTGATATGACCAACAAGACCGATTTCGCGCGGAGCGTAGCGCGCTCCGATGAGGAATCCGCCCGCATAGGTTGAGGCCACAAGGCCGATCTCGAATGACGACGCGCCATAACTCACAAGCGCGAGCGGACCGACAATCGACAAGGCACCGAGCGCCATTTGCAAAATGCTGAGGCAAATGACGATGGCTGCGACGTTTCGATAGCTTTCCATGACCGAACCCAGACGAGATGGCACATAATGCAGAGAATGAAAGCGGGCCCCGCTCGGGAGCCCGCTCGCACTCTACTCGCCCGGCGCGGTTGCGCCATCCACTACGTCGACCATCTCGTCATATTTTTCGACAATCTTCCGCCGCGGGTTGGCAGCAATGAGACTGACCATGACGGCGGCGATTGTGCTGGCAAGGAAGCCCGGGATCATTTCGTACAGCGTCGCTGTGAGCGGCTCGCCATTCCATGTAAACGGTCCGTAGATCCAGAGCAGAACGGTCACAGCACCCGTGATCATGCCCGCGATCGCGCCCGACCGGGTCATGCCACGCCAATACAGGCTCAGCAGGATAAGCGGACCGAACGCCGCGCCGAAGCCGGCCCAGGCATTGCTGACCAGCGTCAGGATATTGCTCGAGCGGTCCAAGGCCAGGCCGATGGCAACCAGGGCGACCGCCAGGACCGACAGCCGGCCGACCAGGACCAGCTCAGCCTGGCTTGCGCCGCGGCGCAGGAAAGCCTTGTAGAAATCCTCTGTTAGCGAACTGGACGAGACCAGCAGCTGCGATGAGATCGTGCTCATGATCGCTGCGAGAATGGCAGCCAGCAGGAAACCGGCAATAAGCGGGTGGAACAGGATCTGCGACAGCATGATAAAAATCGTCTCGGGGTCGTCCAGCGACATGCCGTTGGCCATTGCGTAGGCGAAACCGGCGATCCCCGTCGCGACAGCGCCGATGACGGTCACCAGCATCCAGCTCATGCCGATATGCCGCGCAGTGGCGACCTCCGGCAGGGAGCGGATCGCCATAAAGCGCACGATAATGTGTGGCTGACCGAAATACCCCAGCCCCCAGGACATGGCGGAAATAATGCCGATGAGACCGACGCCGCTGAACATTTGCAGCAAGTCCGGGTTGGTCGAACGGATCTGATCAACGGTCGGCCCGACACCACCGAGCTGCGTAATCGTCACAATCGGAACGAGGATCAGCGCGACGAACATGATCACGCCCTGTACGAAATCCGTCAGGCTGACAGCGAGAAATCCGCCAAACAGTGTATACGCGATGACAACGCCTGCAGTGAGAACGAGACCGGCGGTGTAGTCGAGGCCGAAAGAGGCTTCAAACAGCTTGCCGCCCGCAACCACCCCCGCTGACGTGTACAGCGTGAAGAAGATGATGATGACGATTGAGGACAAAACGCGAAGGATCCGCGTCTTGTCGTGGAAACGCTTTTCGAAGAAGTCCGGGATAGTGATCGCATCGTCAGCAAGCTCGGTATAGACGCGCAAGCGCGGCGCCACGAGGCGGTAGTTGATATAGGCACCGATCACGAGACCCACAGCGATCCAGGCGCTCGACAACCCGGTCAGATAGATGGCACCGGGCAGGCCCATCAACATCCAGCCGCTCATATCGGACGCACCGGCGGACAGAGAGGCGACGGCCGGATTGAGCTGTCGCCCGCCCAGCATATAGCCCGACACGTCATCGGTTGATTTTCTGTACGCATAATACCCGATGGCCATCATCAAAATGAAATAGCCTGCCAGCGAAACCAGAGCTTCGATCTGCATGTGACACCTGAAATTTGAACGAGGAAAAGCGCGCGGCGCCGGGCGCCGCGCGACGACTTTCAACTAGTGCGGCAGGTTACGGGCGGACCTGGCCGTTTCCGAGCACGTGGTATTTGAACGTATTGAGCTGTTCCAGCCCGACCGGTCCGCGCGCGTGCATCTTGCCGGTCGCAATCCCGATCTCGGCCCCCATCCCGAACTCCCCGCCATCCGAGAATTGCGTCGAGGTGTTGTGCATCACAACCGCAGAATCGATTTCGGTCAGGAAACGGCGCGCCGCTGCGCCATCTTCTGTGACGATCGCATCGGTGTGCGCAGAGGAGTGTTCGGAAATCCAGGCGATGGCATCGTCGAGCCCGTCGACAATTTTGATCGACAGCTTCTTGTCGAGGTATTCGGCATACCAGTCATCATTCGTGGCCGGCTTGATACGCGCATCGAGACGCACGGCTTCTTCATCGCCGACGAGTTCGATATCACTGAGCACATCCGCCAGCGACATCAGGAAATTCGATGCAATGGACCGGTCCAGCACCAGGCTCTCCGTCGCCCCGCATATACCCGTCCGGCGCAGTTTGGCATTCCGGACAATCTCGGCTGCTTTTGCGATATCGGCCGCCGTATGGACATAGGTGTGGCAGTTGCCATCCAGGTGCAGCAGCGTCGGCACGCGGGCCTGGTTCTGCACAAGGGACACAAGCCCCTTGCCACCACGCGGAATAACCAGATCGATATATTTCGAGCAGCGCAGCATGTGTTTGACCGCGTCCCGGCTTTTCGTCGAGACCAGCTGAACGGCGCGTGCAGGCAGTCCCACAGCTTCAAGGCCCCGCTGCAGGCATTCAACAATGACGCGGCTTGAATGACGGCTTTCGGAACCGCCGCGCAATATCACCGCATTGCCCGACTTGATGCAAAGCGCTCCCGCGTCGGCGCCGACATTCGGTCTCGACTCGTAGATCATTCCGATCACCCCCAGCGGCACCGAAACGCGGTTGATAATCAGCCCGCTATCCGGTCGGAACTGGTCAAGCGTCCGGCCTACCGGATCATCGAGACCGGCAATGCTCTCGAGTGCGCTCGCCATGGAGTCGATGCGCTCCTCATTCAGCATGAGGCGGTCAAGAAATGCATCGGTCACGCCCTTGGAACGCGCATATTTGATATCCCGCCGATTGGCCTTGAGAATCTCAGGCGCGGCATCACGCAGCTCGGTCGCCGCAGCACGCAGGGCGGCATTCTTCTTTTCGGTGGACGCGGCCGCAACAATACGGCCGGCGGCCTTCGCCTCCTTGGCCAGCATTTCGATATAGGCGTGGACACGGTCGGACATTCAATCCTCTCCAGTAGGACTCTAGGGAAACAATGAAGGGCAAGGGGCGCTGGCTCAGCGCAGCTCGATCGCCCGGTCGTAAGCAGCGCGCGTGGCATCCTGCACCAGCTGGCCCAGGAGCCCGTCCCGGGTCAGGGCATCAATCCCGGCTTCAGTGGTTCCGCGCTTGCTCATCACGCTGTCACGCAGATCGCTCAGCGATGCGTTGGACGCGAGCGCCATGTCGATCGAGCCGAGAATGGTATGGAGGACAATGGTCCGGGCCTCCTGCGGCTCGAAGCCAAGTTGCTCAGCGGCCTCGATGTAAACGCGAGCAATCTCGAAAACATATCCTGGCCCGCTCCCGGCCACAGCCGTGATGCGGTCAAGCTGGTCCTCGGACTGAAGCCAGAGGGCATAGCCCGTCGTGGCAGCCAGGCCTTCCGCAAAGAAGCGGTGTTCCGCGGTCGCACCGCCAGCCGAAAACAGGCCGGTGACACCCGAGCCCACCACGACGGGCAGGTTCGGCATCAGGCGGATGACCTTATCAGTTTCGAACGCCTGTGAGAGGGATGCGAGAGACGCCCCCGCAGCGATAGAGATCACCACACCGTCACACGCGCGCAGGCTCGTATAGGCTGCCGCGACTTCACTGATCATTTGCGGTTTGATCGCGATAATGAGTGCATCGAATGTCTCGCCCTTCAGGGCATCCGCTGTGCGGACATGATCGACCCAGGAGGGCAGGTCATAGGCTTTCGGGTCGACGACCGTGAACTGCGCATCGACGGTGTTCTGCCAGCGCTGCAGCAACGCTGAACCCATTTTTCCGCACCCGATCATCAGGACCTTCATCGATCACCTCTCTGTTTGGGTCTGCACATTCACGTGCTTCAAATTCGCGGCACTGGATATAGTCGAGATATTTTGATGTCAAATCTTTTAAGCGCCGCTACTGGCAGGGCCCTCCGGCTCTCGAGCCCTGTAAATCCGGCTTTTTTCAATTTTTTCCGACTCTTAACAAGGCGTCGGTCAGTCTATTTTTCTTTTGTATTGTAATATTATCTTGACGAAACACCGCCTTGCTCTGTATCTGCACGTCCAATTGGAAAAGGAGTTTCGTGTGTCCTCAAACCCAGCCCGTAAAAAACGACTGGTCGTGAAGATCGGTTCAAGCCTGCTTGCAAATCAGGAAGAGCTGACGCTGCGCTACGCCTTCATGCACGGCCTCATGAGCGATATCGCGAAGCTGCGCGCGCAAGGCTATGAAGTGGTAGTCACGTCGTCCGGTGCTGTGGCCCTGGGACTCAATGCAATCGGCGCAGACCCGCAGCATGCTGGCGTGCTCGACAAACAGGCCGCCGCCGCCTGTGGCCAGCCGCTCCTGCTGAATGCCTACAAGCAGGTGGCACATGAGCATGGCTTTGATATCGCGCAGGCCCTGGTCACACTGGATGATCTGGAAAACCGTCGCCGCTTTCTGAATACAAAGAACACGATCGTGCGCCTCTTCGAACGCGGCATCATGCCCATCGTGAACGAGAATGACACCGTCACAACAGCGGAGATCCGTGTTGGCGATAATGACCGGCTGGCCGCCAAGGTCGCGCAGATGATCCAGGCCGACATGATGATCATTCTGACCAGCATTGACGGTCTGTATGATCGCGATCCGTCCGATCCGGGCGCCCAATTCGTCGAGGAAGTCGATGATGTCAGCGCCTATCTGGAATGCACAACGGGCAAGAGCACCCTTGGCAGTGGCGGCATGCTCACAAAAATGCAGGCCGCGAACATGGCGCAGAATGCCGGATGCACCACGCTGATCGGCGAAGGCGTGATCGATCGCCCCCTCACCGCCCTGCTGGCCAATGAGCGTCGCCACACCCGCTGCGTCGCCAAGGGCACACCGGAGTCATCCTGGGCGGTCTGGCTGACCAACCGCCTGCACCAGGCCGGTGGTGTTGTCGTCAACGCAGCATCGGCCCGCCGTCTGGCTTCCGACGTCGCGGACATCACCCGGGATGATGTCCTCAGCATCCATGGCGAGTTCCAGAAAGGCGATGTGCTGCACGTTTATGACGAGGCCGGCAATGAACTCGCACGCGGCCAGTCAAACTTCTCCTCACAGGAAACCATGCTGCTGGCCCGGCACCCTGAAACCGATCCGGAAGAGGTGATCGGCTACCCGGCAGACGCGGAACTCATCGACCGGGAAGACATGGTCGTTCTGGAAGACAATCAGCTGACGTGGGACGCGCCGGAGGACCGGCAACAGATATCGGCAGCGTGACGGCCTACACCTTGCCAGGTTCGGCTGGTGTAAGCTCGCCCACAACCATGATGGGCGCGACATCAAGGTCTTCCGCATTCATCATCGCGGCGACGCGCTGGAAAGACGCCAGCAAAAGCGACCGCTCCCAGTCTTCGAGCTTGCGAAACTCACGGAGAAAGCCCGCTTGCAGCAGTTCAGGGGCGCTCTCAAGCCGCGACACCCCCTCTTCGGTGAGGAGAATATCGACGACCCGGCGGTCTGTTGTACTGCGCTCGCGGCGCACCAGCTCAGCCTTTTCGAGACGGTCAATGATCGAGGTGACGGTGGCCGGCGACAGAACGATCTCGCGTGCGATCTCAGAGGCCTTGGCGCGACCGGTCTTGGCCACGGCGTGAAGCACGAGAAGTTGCGGCGCCGTCAGACCGGTCTGCTTCAAAAGCTTCTTGGACTGAAGGTCAATCGCGTGGGTAATCTGCCGCAATACAACAAGAAAATCGTCTTCACTCGCCATCAGCTCTCTCGATTTTATTCGACGTCGAAGAATCTAACCCAGCTGATATCGGCCGCTCAAGCGCTTTCGCACAATAGTACAGGCGCGCAGGACATGATTCCCCTTGCTTGGCGCACACCTGCGGCCTACCGCTAAGAAACTGAATCCAAACGCTTGGCTGGATCGACCATGCAAAACTTTCTGCTTCGCATCATCAAACCCACCGGGGCCTATGCGCGCTGGCTGATCTTTTTGACATTGGTCGCCATCGTTGCTGCCGCGGCCACCGGCCAGCTCGAAATCGTTCGAGCTTATCTCGATACCGAGGCCCTCACCTTCCGGTCCGGCAATTTCGAAATGACGGCCTATGGGGCGCTGCGCGCCGCACTGATACTGATCCTCGTTTTCTGGGTCACTGCGGCCATTTCTGATGGAGTTGAAAAGCGGGTCGCCAATTTCAAGCGCATGCGCGCTGCCACTCGTGTCATCGTCGCGAAAACCTTCCAGATCACCATCTATATCGTCGCCTTCCTCATCGCACTCGACATCGTCGGTCTCGACCTGACGACCCTGACGATCTTCGGTGGCGCACTGGGCATCGGCATCGGCTTCGGCCTACAGAAGATCGCGTCCAACTTTGTGAGCGGGCTCATCCTCCTCTTCGAGCGTGCCGTTGAACAGGACGACCTGATCGAACTCCCCGACGGAACAGCTGGCTTTCTGCGGCGTACGAGCGCTCGATACGCCCTTCTGGAAACCTTCGACGGCAAGGAAATCCTGATTCCGAACGAAGACCTCATCACCATGCGGGTCACCAATTGGACACTGACCAACAGCAAGGGCCGCATCGAAATCCCGGTCGGCGTCGCTTACGGATCGGATCTCGAACTGGCGCACAAGCTCATGCTGGAGGCGGCAACCAGCCATCCCAGCTGTATCGACGACCCTGCACCTGTGTGTTTCCTGCAAAACTTCGGGGATAGCGCTATCGAGTTCTCGCTCCTGTTCTGGGTCGCTGACGTCACCGAAGGCCGGCGCGAACCGCAAAGCGATGTAATGTTCGCCATCTCGCGCGCCTTCAAGGAGAACGGTATCGAAATCCCGTTCCCGCAACGCGATGTGCATATCAAGGGTCGCGAAAGTGGTTGATCCAGGCCAGATCCTTTTCGCGTGCTTGCTCGACGGGAAATCCGAAAGCCCGGCGCTGATGCCCTGCGATGCCTCTCAAGCGGCGCGGGATGACCGCCTCGCCTGGATCCATCTGGACGGCGCCCATGCCGACACGCGCAACTGGCTCGACCAGGAAGTCGACTATCTCGACAGCATTATCCTGGACGCCCTGCTCGCATCAGAAACACGCCCGCGTTTGCTGGAATTCGAATCCGGACTGATGCTCATCCTTCGCGGCGTGAATCTCGATGAGCATGCCGATCCGGAGGACATGGTCTCACTGCGTCTCTGGATCGACCCCTATCGGATCATCAGCGTGCAATACCGGGAGGTCAAAGCCGTCGAGGAAATGCAGGCCCACTATGCCGTGCAGTCAGGACCGACATCGCCAGGCGCATTCCTGGCCGATCTTGTCGAACGCATGACCGGACGACTGAAGCCCGTAATCGCAGAGATGCAGGACTCCCTCGACGCACTCGAAGAAAGCGTCCTGCATGCACCGGATCACGATCATCGCAGGACCGTTTCGACCATCCGCCGGCAAGCGATCATGTTCCGCCGGCATCTGGCGCCTCAGCGCGAAGTCCTCGTCAGCCTTCGCACGGCCTCCATCGCCTGGCTCGAACAGGTAGAAAAGCGCCGGCTACAGGAAAGCCTCGACCGGCTCATGCGCTATGTCGAAGATCTCGAAGCCATTCGCGACCGGGCGCAACTGGTCAAGGAGGAATTGGCGCAGACCGTTGCAGAGCGGATGAACGCGAACCTCTACAAACTCTCTGTCGTTGCAGCCTTTTTCCTGCCGCTCGGCGTGATTGCCGGTGTCCTCGGCGCTAATCTCGGCGGCATCCCCGGCGCCGACCATCCCTTGGCGTTCGCGATATTCCTCGGCATTCTCGCCGGCGTTGTCGGCCTCCAGGTGATCGTTTTCCGTTTGCTGAAATGGATCTGATTGCAGCGACGGCCTAATCGTATTCGGTTCGCCAGCGCACGGAGATCGACGCGTTGGTGTCGCCCGTCAAACGCGACAGGATCGAGATATCCGGGGTCAGGCTCCATTCGACGCGAGCACTGCTCAAGGCCTCGGCGGTGCCACTCTCAATCTCCACGTAAAGCCGCTCCCCGAATTGCCGGCCACCGGTAACGACGATGTCGCCATTTTCACCGCTCGCCACATTAAGACGATCAATCCGCGCCGCCTCTCTAAGGCGAGCGACCATCGTCAGGAGGTTACGGCCTGAAAGCTGAGCGGCGAGCTGGGCCGCCTCGAAGGCACTCAACGAGGCTGTCGATCGATCAAACAGCAGGCGCGCGAAGATCTCGTCCTGTGGCAGCGCCGGTACGCTGCGCATGGCCACAGTTGGAGCCGCAAGCGAACCACCGACATCAATAATCGCTTCGAAACCGGGACGTTGGTGGGAAGCGCTCAGCGCGATGCCGGCCTCCATCGGCGCACCATCAAAGCGCACGCGGCCGGATTGGAGCCGGAACGGCCGGTTGAGCAGGAAGGCCTGCCCGGCCAGCAAGTTGGCATTGCCGGCGATTTGCAGTGCATTGAGGCGCCCGGCGACCGCCAGGTCCGCAGACCATTCGCTTTCAAATGTGCGCGCCGAGATGAACAGATTGCGCGGCGCGACGATCTGATAATCCAGCCGTATCGGGAGGAGTGAGCGGCGTGCCGGCGCGGTATCGACAGGCCGGTTGATTTCCTCCACGTCGATTTGGGGGATTGCCGCCGTACCGTTTTCTGGCGGTGATATCCGGGCTTCATGCATCTCCGCGCGCCCTGCCACCAGGATTTCCCGGTCATCAAGTGAAATGTCGGCATGACCACTGGCCGTGACCTGGGCATCGCTGCGGTCAACCAGGCGCAGCTGGGTAAAGTCTGCGCGCAATGCGCCCCCCGGTGTACCGTTCGCCCAACTCAAGCGCCCGCTCCCCGCCACCTGACCACCATAGCGGTCACTCGCCGAAGCCGAGACCAGCTCGACACCGCCGCTGCTGACAGCCGCATTGAGATCGATCGCCGACAGGTCGAAACCAGAGCGAACAGAATTGTACCGCGCGCCTGACACCATGACATTGCCGGACCATTGGCCCTCAGCATCCACCGGCTTGCTCAGGCCGACGTCAAACCGTCCGGTCAGTGTTTCACCACTCGGCAGGACCAGAGCCGACATCGAAGCGATGTCCCCGTCGATATCAAGCCTGCCCGTCCAGGCAGCGACCGAAGTCAGCCGGCCCATCGCCCCCAGACGAAACGACTGAGCGGCGGACACGTCGGCACGCCCCGCCAAGCTCTCGGAATTGAGTCTGGCAGCGATATTGATCGCATTTCCGGCCCGAACATCGACCTCGAGATCAACCGGCTCAACCCCCTCTATGTCGACCGGTGCGATCTGCAAGGCGGCCAGGCGCGCGTCGCCGGTGAGGGCCGCACCCTGTAAGGCCAACTCCGCCTCGCCTTCCAGTCGACCTGAGAGCTCCGCAATATCAGCCAGCGCCGCAACGAATCGTGCCGGGATATCCCTCACGCGGGCCTCGATGCCGACGCCGCCCGGCTGGGAACTCGCCGACGCCTGGGCATACCCTGCGCCGACAGATATCGCCCCCGACGCACTCCAGTCATTGTCGAGAACTGCGATCGCGACGGGCTGCACGGAGGTAACGGTTTCTCCGCCAAGCTCGCCGCTGATCGACATTTCAGCACCGCGAGAGCCCCCCATGACAGATGCCGTGCCCATGAGGTCCAGCGTGAAGGGGGATCCCAGCAGGCCGCGCGCTTCACCATTGAGGATGAGCTGGTCAAGCTGGCCGCGAGCATGGATAGTCGCGCGATCCAACGCCCCGCCGGGAAGAAAGAGGTCCCGCCCATCCAATACCGCGTTGAGCGTGCTCTGCGAGACCCCACCCGTGCGACCGCCAAGCTGCGCAGCAAAATCCCAACGCGGTTGCGCCTGTGCCTCGACCAGGTCGAGCTCTATGCCAAAGGCGTCTCCGGCGAGGCTGGCCCGTGCTTCCGCTCGCGCAGGACCGGCCCGGCCAGACAGCTCGCCTGTAATACGATCATCGCGGTCTCGCCGGATCTGGCCTGCGAGTGCAAACGGCCCGGCCGAGGATTGTGCGTCGAGCCACCAATTCGCATTGATCTCCTCCCCGGACATGCGCAGTTCCGAGCGCAGTCGCGGCTGGTCCAGTGCGACGGTGTCGAATGCGAGGCTTTGCGTCGAAACCTCGGTTCGCAGGCTGATCATGTCTTCGCCGAACTCGACATTGAACGCCCCCACCGCCGCGCCAGTAACGGCGATGGCCTCGGTTTCGGGTGCGGAGACGGCCGCGTCGCCTGTAAGCTGCCAGGCACCGGTTTCGGCATCGGCAACGGCGCGGGCAGACAGGGCCAGGCCGTCAGCCTCGACTTCAACGGTCGGCGCCGACTGGTCGCCAGGCTCCGCGCGCGCCGCCAAGCGCAAGCCGGCCAGCATGGCCTTCGACCATTCGGGTAAACTTGTGTCAGAAAGATCAAGCCCCGCCTCAAAACTTAGCGCCTCGGTCGGGTCGCGCCGCAGCTGGATCCGGGCCGCGGCCGGTCCCACGATTGCCGGATTGAGCTCCGCGACGTCCCGGAGCCGGATGTCGCCATCGATATGCTGGCGGCCGCCACGCAGGTTCAGGTCGCCGCGACCCTCGAACGTCAGATTATCACCGCGGAGCGATAGATCTGTGACCAAAAGCTCGCCTTGCGCAGCAGTCCAGCGCCCGGCAATTGCCAGCACGGGCGACGCACCGAATTGACGCTGCAACAACGCGCTCGGCGCACTCAAATCGGCCGCTAAGAGCTCAGTTTCGAAGCGCCAGACACCCTCGACATGCTGGAGATTGAGCGGGCCTGTGACGGGGCCCGCACTCCATTCATCGATCCCGAGACCCGCCAGTGAGACATCGCCATCAAATGTCCGGGCATGGCGATCGAGGACGCCGTTAAGGGCAATAGTTTCCGCACGATAGCCCCCAGCATCGAGCCAGCCCAGCGCGGCGGGTTCGGCGGTCAGGATTGTCTCGAATTCACTGGCATTTCGCCACGCGAGATCGAGCGTTATTGCATCACCCTCCAGCCGAAACATATCCGGCCAGAGCGAGCGCCCCGCCCCCCGCGCGCTCAGATGCAGGCGCTCCGGCAGGCTCACTACGTCTGGCGCGATCGCGCTGGGATGCGTGTCGCCATCGAAGCTCCACCCGGACCGGTCCCATTGAAGGGCGGCCTGCGCCGCCGCCTGCCCATCGATTGTCAAAACCAGCTCGCCAGTGCCCGTACTGAGCAAACCGGCGAGGCGTCCATCGAGCGCCATATTCCGTTCCGGCATACCCAAGGCGCGCGCGACCAGCCCGTCCGCCGGCGCTTGCGCGTCAAGCTCGCCCGCCAATGCTCCCGAAGCAGCGCGCCGCAAGTCGAGCGTCAACCGGTCTGCGGTTCCGTTTCGCCCGCGGACATCGACCCGGATTATACCGTCTTCATGGCTGAGATCGGCGATGGCGGCATTGGCTTCCAGCTCGAAACGGCGCCCCAGGACGGCTTCGGCGAGCACAACGCTTGGCAGGCCGACGCGATCGATCGAGACACTCAGGCCGGAGCCGCCGGTGCCCGGGGTAGACGTTTGAGCCGGGCGGCGGTGTATTTCGATCTCGGCCGCAGTGACGGCCTGGATTTCCAGCTTGCCCCGCAAGAGCGAGAGCCCGCGCCAGGTGAGCTCGATATCATCCGCCTCGAGCCAGACCCCGTCCGCATCCCGCAATTCAAGACGCTGCACCCTGACGCGCGACAACAGCCGTCCGGACAGCCCTTCAATTTCCAGCGCCCCGAACTGGCCGACCTCACGGCCGTCAAGAATATCTGTTGCCAGCCATCGCCCCGGCGCCCGGTTGATGGCCTCGACGACGATCAGCGCCAATACCAGAACCGACGCCACGCCAATCAGCGCGCGCAGCCCCCACCGGGAAAATGGTGACAGACGGGACCCGGTCAAAACGCTTGTCCAAAACTGATGTAAAGCTGCGGATCCTTGCTCACGCCGCTCAACGGGAAAGCCAGGTCCACGCGCAATGGCGCAAAGCCGAGATAGTAGCGGGCACCAAAGCCGGCCGCGTAATCCAGCTCGCCGAACGATGGCGTCGAGGCCGCCTCCGCCGCGCCGGCATCGACAAAGGCAACCGCACCCCAGCGGCCTTCACCGCGCCAGCGGAGTTCCGCGCTCAGCTCGGTCAGGCTTTGCCCGCCGACGAGAGCGCCGGAGCCGTCCCGGGGGCTGAGTGATTGATATTCGAAGCCGCGCACGGATCCGCCCCCGCCAGCGTAAAATCGCTCATCCGCCGGCACATCGAGCGTCTCGGCGCCGGCCAACCCGCCAGCACGCGCGCGCGCCGCGATGACGAACCGGTCGCCCAGAGAACGATAAGTGCTGGCGCCGAGCTCCCATCGGGCGTAGGTCGCATCGGTATCCCCGAAAGCGGTCGCAGGACTGACGGACGCCGTCGCGCGCCAGCCGGCTTGCGGATCAAGCGCATCATCCCGGCTGTCATAAACCAGGTTCGCGCTCATCGCGGCGGAGACGATATCGCGATCGCCGGCGGCGTCCGAAATCGAGGCCTGGTCCAGGCGGGCGCTTGCGCCGAGGCTGGTATAGCGGTTGATCCGCCGGGACAGGCGCAGACCGGTGCTGATCTCCTGCTGGGAGAAGGCATCTGTATCTTCAGATTGAAAACCGAGCGTGCCGGTGAGCGTCTGGTTGAGGCGACGCCAGTGCGGAAGCCGCAGGGCGCCGTCTACGCCCTGGCGCAAGGTCGCGAGCTCCGCCGTCAGCGTGAACGTCTCGTCTCCGCCCATCACATTGCGGCGCGACCAACTGCCGGTCACACCGGCCCCATCGCTGGTCGACAGGCTCAGCCCCAGCTCAGCCGCATGACGCGGTGCCGGATCCAGCGCCGCAAGAATGCGACGCTCGCTGCTCCCCTCTTCAGGGGGTGAAAGTGTCAGGGTCACGTTGGCCACGCTCTGCAGGGCTTCGATCCGCTGCTCGAACACTTGCAAGCGTGATCGCGAAATCACCTCACCCTGCGTGAACGGATCAAGGCGTTCCAGCAGCGACCGGCGCCACCGGTCACTGTCTGTCTCGACGCCGCCATAGGTGGAAAAGGCGCCGGCGTCATAGACGAGGGTCACACCGGCCGCCGCACGGGCATGGTCGACGACGACATTGCGCTCGCCTACGCTGGCATCCGGCCAGCCATTATTCTCAAGCCAGACCAGTCCTGCCGCCTCGGCATCGAGGACCGCTTGCGCACGCAGCGGATCGCCGACGCCCATCGCCGATTGCACAGGGGTCGGCCGTGGCTCTCCGTCATAGGTCAGATCAAAATCGATACGGTCCACGATAAAGCGCGGCCCGAGATCAATACGCAGCACGGCGCCCTGCGCCTGGCTGACCCGCGGGACAAGCTGCGCCGCGTAATAGCCCTCCGAGCGCAAATAGCGCTCGGCCCTCTGGGCTGCCGTTCTCGCGCGTTGCTGCAGCCGATAGCGGTCTGCGCCATTCCCGTTCACCGTGCCGATGGCGCGCTCGAGCCCGGCCCGCAGCGCCGGGTCATCGACATTCTCCACCATCGCGAGCGGCTGAGCGCTCGCGACCGGTGCCCACAGGGCAAGGAGAATTAAACCGATAAACCGCATGCAATTCCTACCATTTCGCGCTGTCACTGAGTTGACGCAGACCCTTTGTCCCGTCAATCGCTTTGGCGAGGATTGGCGGCCGAAATTCGACCCAATCATGGCCGAAACCGGCGATAATCAGTAAATCGGACTGGATGGAGACCAAGGCGACCGCCTCCCCGGTTCGAACGGGGGAGGCGGACACCTGCATTTCACATCCGACATGGCTCGGCCAGTCCGCATCGAAAGGCTTTTGCGTTCCCGCGCTTCGGGGACGGCAATCTAAGGGCCTGCGATTAATCATCCGGCACTAACAGCTCTCTGACCTGCAACCGGTATGTTGCTTTAAATCAGCACTATGCGTAAAGGTTTTCGCGTTGGGTGGCGCTAACATCTGTGTGCTCGCTCACGATCCAGTACCGATAGCTGGGGTGAATCCGGTAACGCTTTGAGCGGCATGGCGGGGGGGCATCGATGGAAGAAGTGACCTGGGCAGAATGCGGTGACGAGATATTCGCGCTCCGGCAGTCCACATGGTCAGGCCAATCGGATGCTCCCACATCTCTCTCAACTTTGACGGACGCTCAGGACGCCTCCTCGCACCATTTTGTCGGACGCAGCGACGGTCGCATTGTAGCGGCGATACGCATAAGCACTGGCGCTGACATTCGCTCCTCAGATCTCTGCCTTTCATATCGAGAGCACATGCCGGACGTAGACGGCCCGTTTGGTATCATCGGCCGGCTCGTTGTGGCTCCAGAGGCCAATGGTGCCGGTTTGGCGGGCCGCATAATCAATCACGTGCTGTCGCACCCCCGTTTCAGTGGTCACCACCGGCTCGCCATGAGCACCAATCGTGTAATCGAGCAGGCGATGAGAAATCGGGGCTTCATCCAGATTGGTCCAAGGGGCCAATTTGAAGCCCCACCCTGGGATAACGCGACAGCCTATTGGCTGAAGCCTGTCACCGCCTAAGCGCGACGAGCCCAATCAATTCAAATATTGGAAAAATGGTACCGCCTCCCCGGTTCGAACGGGGGACCTCTAGATCCACAATCTAGCGCTCTAACCAACTGAGCTAAGGCGGCACGCGTGAGCAGGTGGCAAACGACCTGCGTCAAGGCGCGGGAAACTAGCGCCCGCGCCCTGATTAGGCAAGCACATGGATCGGGCTTTTTCAGGAGCCATTACAGGCCCCCGAAATCACCTTTACACATACCCGCGCGCGGTCATGTGCGAACGCATGGCGGCGATGCGGTTGTCGTCGGACGGGTGGGTCGACATGAATTCGAGGCGGCCGCCCTGGTGCAGGTCGGACATGTTCTGCCAGAAATCGATAGCCTGACGCGGATTATAATTGCCCTGCACCATGTAATCGACGCCCAAGCGGTCGGCCTCGTATTCGTGCTGGCGGCTATAGGGCAGGATCACACCCAGCGTCACGCCCATGCCCAGGGCAGCGCCGATATCGTCATTATAGGCCGCGGTCTGCTGGTTTGAGCCCAGCGCCGAGGTGATCAGCGAGACACCCATCTGGGCCGCGATTTGCTGGCTGGCACGCTCGGCGGAATGGCGGCCGGCGACATGACCGACCTCATGGCCCATCACGGTGGCGATCTGGTCATCGCTCTCCATGATGTCGAGAATACCCTTGTAGAAGCCGACCTTGCCGTTGGGCAGGACCCAGGCATTGATGGTGTCGCTGTCGAAAACAACGAATTCCCAGTCCTTGTCGGTCTGGCCGGAGGCATCGACGACACGCTGACCGACCCGGTTGAGGCGACGCTGATAGGACGGGTCCCGCAGCACGCGTTCGCGCTGCAGGCTGTCGCGCCAAGCCTGGTCGGAAAGCTGGGCCAATTGCCCGTCTGAAACCAGCATGAGCTGGGACCGGCCCAGCGCTGCATTGTCGGCGCAACCGCCCAGGACCGGCACGATGGAACCGGCAGCCAGGCCCATGATGACCTCGCGGCGCTGCATAAGATTTTTCAATTCTTTCGACGACATGCCTTCTTCCCCCTTCGACTGCCAGTCTGTCTATGTATAGACTAGCGCAGCATTTTCTGCCTGTCTCGCCAAGAAATGGTCACGACCGCCCGCTAGCACCGGACCATCCCGCCCGAGGAGCACGCCGCATCATGTCCCGCCTGTTACGCTTTCTTCTGATCCTCATTGTCCTGCTGGTCGGCCTGGCGATCGCCGTGCCCATGCTGATCCCCGCCGAGGCCTATCGCGAGCGGGTCGCCAGCGAGGCGTCCACTGCGCTGGGCCGCGATGTCGTCCTCGCCGGGGATATGCGTCTGTCGCTGCTGCCGCGGGTCGAGGTCCGGGCCGGCGATGTCACCATCGCCAATGCCGAGGGCTTTGGCAGCGACCCGATGGCAGAGATGTCGGAATTGCGGGTCGGCATCCGCCTGATCCCCCTCTTCTCCCGCTCTGTCGAGGTCGAGGAGTTCGTCTTGGTGGATCCGGTGATCCGGCTTTCGAGCAATGCACGGGGGAATAACTGGACCTTTCGCAGCGACACGGCTCCGGCCCCTCAAGCGGCCGCCGGGCCGGGCTTCGAGCGCCGCCCGGGCGCCCTGCCCTTCGACGCCTCTTTCGGCGATGTCCGGGTGGAGAACGCCACGCTGATCTATTCCGGCAATGGCCAGACCCGTGAAATCCGCGGTCTCAATGCCCGCCTCGCCCTGCCGTCCTTGGACGAGCCGGCCGGTCTGACCGGCGCCCTGAACGCTGATGGCGAGCAATTGACCTTCAATGCCGAGCTGGGCTCGGTACGCGGCCTGTTCGAGGGCGCAGAAACCCCGCTCTCGCTCCGCCTCGGCGGTGATCTCATGCGGGCCAGCTTTGATGGCCTGGTCCGCGATGGCCGTGATTTCGTGCTGGCGGGCACGGTCGATACCACCATCCCGTCACTGCGCAGCCTGGCTGCCTTTGCCGGCAGTGAATTGCCGCCGGGCGATCAGCTGCAACGGGTGGAAGCCTCCGGCAATCTCGTTGCCAGCGCCAACCGGATCGAGCTGGACAGCGCCCAGGTGCGCCTCGATGCCATCTCCGGCACCGGCGCGCTCGACATTGCACTCGGTGGTACGCGCCCGCGTGTAACCGGCACCCTGACCGTCCCGGCACTCGATATCACCCCCTATCTTCCCGAACAGTCCACCGGCGGATCCGGTGCGGGCGATGGCATTCCGCCCTGGAGCGAAGCGCCCATCGACCTGTCTGGCCTCGGTGTAATCGATGCCGATCTCGATCTCGCCGTCGGCCTGTTCGAATACGGTGAAGTCGATATTTCCGATGTTGATCTGGATGTGGTGATCGAAAATAGCCGCCTGGATGCGCGTCTGCGCCGCTTCGGTCTGTATGAAGGCAGCGGCGCGGTTCGCGTGGTCGCCAATAACCGCAATAACCGCCCCTCCTTCCGCGTCACGGCCAATCTGGACGGGCTTGATGCCGCCCCCTTCCTGACCGCGGCGGCGGGTTTCGACCGGTTGGCCGGCCGCGGCGGTATGAATGTCGATCTGCGCGCCTCGGGTAACAGCCAGGCGGCGATCATGCGCTCGCTCTCGGGCAATGGTCAGTTCGCCTTCCGCGACGGCGCCATTATCGGCATCAACCTGGCCGAGACGATCCGCAATGTGAACAGCTTCTTCAATGCAGCTCCGGCCGGCGAGGCGGAAACCAGCAGCGAGGATGAAAGCCAGGCCGAGACCGGAGACCAGGCGCAGACCGATTTCTCGTCGCTCAACGGCTCTTTTACACTGACCGGCGGCCGGGCCACGACCGACGATCTCTCCATGCTCAGCCCGCTCTTGCGGGTTGGGGGCAATGGCTGGGTCAATATGGGCGAGCAAAACCTCGACCTGCGCATGCGCCCGCGGCTGGTCGCCTCGATCGAAGGCCAGGGTGGCGCATCCGATCTGCAGGGGTTGGAGATCCCGGTCCGGATCCGCGGCGGTTTCAATGACGTCTCGGTCGGCGTGGATACCGATGCGGTCGGCCGCGCCCTCCTGGGCGGTGCCTTGAGTAATGCGCTGGGCGGTGACGGCGACGCTCAATCGCCGGAGGACGCACTGCGCCAGGGCCTGCTCGACGCCATCGGCCTGGGCCGGCGGGATGAGGAGCCAGCCGCCGATGACGAGACCAGCGAGCCGCAGGAGGTCGATCCGGCAGAGCAGTTATTGCGCGGCCTGTTCGGTAGAGGCTCCTCTGATGATGATAATGGCGACGGGCCGGACTAGGTCCTGCGTCAAAGCCTGCGATGCGCGCTTTTGACCATTGGCCGGATCGGGTGGTCGCGCTATAACTAGTTTCATATGAAACTAGTTCCTTGGAGCGAGCCATGCCTGTCAATGATCCCGTGGTGACCGAGCAGACCCCGGCCGATGATTTCACCATCGACCAGAAATGGGATCTGTATTCGCGCGAGGAACACGGCATCTGGACCAAGCTCTATGAGCGCCAGATGGGTGTGCTCAAAGGGCGTGCCGCTCCGGAGCATTTCAAGGGACTGGAACTGCTCGACCTCAATGATGGCGGTATTCCCGATTTCCGCCGGGTCAATGAGAAGCTGGAAAAGCTGACCGGCTGGACCGTCGTGACCGTTCCGGGCCTGATCCCGGAGAAGGAATTCTACGAGCACCTGGCCAATCGCCGTTTCGTTTCCGGCCGCTTCATCCGCGACCCGCACAAACTGGACTATCTCCCTGAACCGGACATTTTCCACGACGTCTTCGGACATGTGCCGTTGCTGACCCAACCGGTCTTCGCCGACTATATGGAAGCGTACGGCAAGGGCGGGCTGCGCTCGATGGAGTTCGACGCCATCCAGAACATGGCGCGTCTGTACTGGTACACGGTCGAGTTCGGCCTCATCAACACGCCGGAAGGCCGCCGCATCTATGGCGCCGGGATCGTGTCATCGAAATCGGAATCCATCTTCTCGCTGGAAGCTCGCTCACCCAACCGGATCCATTTCGATCTCGAGCGCATGATGCGGACCGATTACCGTTATGATGATTTCCAGCAGACCTATTTCGTCATCGACAGTTTCGACGAGCTGATGGAAGCCACCTATGCCGACTTCGCGCCGATCTATGAGCGTTTGCCGGAACGGGGAGACCTGAAACCGTCCGATATCGTCGAAGGGGACAAGGTCTACTCCCGCGGCACACAGGAATACGCCATGAGCGGCGGGCTCACCGGCCACGCCGAAGCGGTCTAGGTCTGGAACAAGGCGCGGAGCCTAGAGCTCTGAGGGCTTGATGACGATGTGCAGGCTGCCATCTTCGCGGCGCTCTGCATGCAGACCCGGCGCGTCCACAATGACTTCCTCGAGCTTCTGCCGGGTCACCGGTTTGACGATGTAAAAGCGTGCGCCTGCATCGCGGCAACGCTGCTCGGCCTCAGGATTACGGGTGCCCGAATAAACGCCAATGGCCCCGGCCGGAAGCATGTCGGTTGTTTCACGAATGAGCTGCATGGCGCCATCAGCGGCCAAGCTGAGATCGGTCAGAACCAAAGCGGCCTGGCTGGCTTGGGTGCGCAAATGGTCAAGCGCCTCCTCCGCCTTGGTGAAAGCATGGAAGTCAAAATCCACACCCGCATCCTCAAGGTCGGCACGGAACAGAAAATGTTCGTCCGGGTCATCATCCACAAGGATGATCGGAACGCGTTGACCCTCGCTCACTATCGACTCCCCAGCGAAAAAGCGCGCAAAGCTACCATAAAATTCCCAGCTGAAAAGGGAACGGAACGGGTTCCTGATCAACTTGGACCGGGACTATTGATTGTCTTTCAAACAGTTGCAGGCATTAAAATATTCATAAGCAAAACGAACACCTTAGAAGCACACCACCTGGCGCTGTTTGGTGGGGCTTTACTGCCTACAACTTTCATCTGGTCTAATCTAGGCCGCGTACGCTCATCCGCTCGGGTTCCCGCGCCGCCTGTGTGGCCACCGGGTAGGCGCAATAATCGGCAGCGTAGTAGGCGCTGGGACGCAGGTTTCCGGATTGGCCCGGCCCGCCGAACGGCATGTTGGAGGCAGCCCCGCACGTCGGCCGGTTCCAATTGACGATCCCGGCCCGGCTTTCCACCCAGAACCGCTCCCACAGGCTTTCATCATCGCTGATGAGACCTGCGGATAGCCCATAAGCGGTGTTATTGGCCTCGGCAATCGCCGCATCGAATCTGTCGACACGGACGACCTGGATCAACGGCCCGAAAACCTCTTCGTCCGGCACATCGACGCCGGTGACATCGATCACACCCGGCTTGAGAAATGCCGAGCCGAGATCGCTTTGTTCAACCGGGATGACGATTTTGGCACCGCGCTTGACGAGATCCTCCTGAGCCGCCAGCACGCCTTGCGCCGCACGCTCGGAGACCAGCGGGCCGATAAAGGGCTGCGGGTCGGCATCCCATTTGCCGATACTCAGCTCGCGGGCAATCTCGGCGATGCGGTTGACCACGGCATCGCCCGCCTCGCCTTGCGACACGATCAGGCGGCGCGCGCAGGAGCAGCGCTGGCCCGCGGTGATGAAAGAGGAATTGACCGCGATCCGGGCAGAAGCCTCCGCGTCGGCCGCATCCCAGACCACCAGCGGGTTATTGCCACCCATTTCCAGAGCCAGCTGAACATCGGTGCGGCCAGCGAATTTCTGGTGAATGAATTTCCCGGTCGGCCAGGAACCGGTGAACAGCACACCATCGAGTTCGGCATGATCGAGCGCGGCCGCACCTGTATCCCGCGCGCCATGGACGAGGTTGACCACACCGGCCGGAACGCCAGCCGCTTCGAAGGCCTTGACCATGAACTCACCCACGGCCGGGGTGATTTCAGACGGTTTGAACACAATCGTATTGCCCGCCAGAAGCGCCGGGATGATATGCCCGTTCGGCAAGTGGCCTGGGAAATTGTACGGCCCGAGCACGAACATCACGCCCACCGGTTTGTGCGCCAGAGCGGCATAGCCGAACGCGGTATCGGCCGACTGCTCGCCCGTACGCTCCTTGTAGGCGGTGCGGGAAATCTCGACCTTACCGATCATCGCTCCGGCCTCGCCGGCGGTCTCCCACAGCGGTTTGCCGGTTTCGCGGGCGATCAGCTCGGCGAGCTCATCCTTGTGCGCTTCCAGATAGGCCTTGTAGGCGAGTACGATCTCGACGCGCTCGGGATAGGCGCGGCGGCCCCAGGCGGGGAAAGCGGCCCGCGCCGCCTTGAAAGCCTGATCGACCTGATCGGCGCCGGCGGCCCGGCCTTCCCAGATCAGGCTACCGTCGGCAGGATTGTCCGACCGCATGGCCTCGGCGCTGCCCTCGACCCAATTTCCATCGATATAGTTCATGCCATCATCCTTGCCGGCGCCAGAAGCGGGCGCGTTCACCATCCTGCAGGTCCAGCGCCTGCATCGTCTCATAGGGCAGCCCGACCACATCACCGTCGATCACGGCCTGGGTCTGGCAGGTTCGGAAATTGTCGACCCGGTCAGTCGACACAATACCGGAGACGCCTCCGGCCACCGAAGCGGCCCGGGCGGTCACGACACGGCTCTCATTGAGGGTCCGGATCTGCTCGGTCCAGGCCGAAACCAGCGGACCACCATCAAAGATGTCGACATAGCGGTTATAGTGGAAGCCTTCCCACTCCAGCAGGCGCAGGGCCCCGGCCCCGTCCTTGTGGGTCTTGCCGACCACGTCCTGGACCGCCTTCGGCAGCAGGTCGAGATAGATCAGATGCTGCGGGCCGAGATCGAGGATAAACTGATTGTCTGTTGACGCGCTGAGCTTGTCCGCCTCGGCGAAATCCATCCGGAAAAAGGGGCGCGAGACCGCATCATAGAAGGGCGATGAACCGTCCTCGTGCACCACACCGCGCAGCTCGGCGAGGACTTTCTCACCGAAACGCTGGCGTCCCGCCGCGATCAGGAGATAGCGCGACTGCGCTACCAGCCGACCGGCGCCTGTGCCACGACCGGCCTCTGACACGAAAAGCGTCCCGACCTCGGTCGCGCCGGCAAAGTCATTGACCAGCATCATCGCATCCATGTCGAAGCGTCGGTCCGCTTCGACGGAGTGCTGGGCCAGGGTCAGAATCTTGAAATCCCAATAGGGTTTGGACACGCCGACCATCGCCTTGACGGCAGAGCAGCCAACAACGCGACCGGTTTCGGTATCCTCCAGCATCAGCTGGTAGGTGTCCTCGGTCTGCTCGGTCCCCGGCGAAGCGAACGCAGCTTCGGACTTGGCCAGGCGCGCTTCCAGCGCTTCCGGCGGCACTGCCAGCGAGGTGAAGCCGGTGCCGGCCTCCTTGGCGAGCTGGACAAAAGCGTCGATATCAGTGCGGCGCGCCGCCCGGACTATAAGCATCCTGTTTCCCCCCTAAAGACGCCTAATCGCCGCGCGCAAGAGTACGCGCCTGGCGGGCATCGAATTCGCCCTGTGCAAATTTCATCAGCATCACGGCAGACAGCTTGGCCCGCTCGGCAAAGCTGGACAGTTTCACGATTTCCCGGTCCGAATGGATGTCCGCGCCGCGCACGCCCAGCGTATCGACATTGGGACACCCCGCGGCCCAGAGATTATTGCCTTCACAGACACCGCCCGTGTCCTGCCAGCGAATATCCAGCCCGATGGCACCGCCGGCAGCGCGTGTCCACTCGAACATTTTCGCATTGGCCGGTGTCATCGGCTTGGGCGGGCGGGTAAAGCCGCCGTGCAGCTCGGCCTCGATCCCGTCGCGGATCCGCACCTCATCGAGCAGGCGCTCGAGCTCGGCCTCGACCCAGATCTTGTCATTCTCGCTGGCGACGCGAACGTTGAAGCGCGCCACAGCCGTGTCCGGCACCACATTCTCCGGCCCGCCGCCATCGATTCGCGCCAGGTTGAAGGTGACGTCCGGGCGTTTGCCATTGAGGGCATCGAGACCGAGGCCAAACGCACAGGCGGCGGCAATCGCATTGCGTCCGAGATGATGCTCGCGGCCGGCATGGGCCGCACGGCCGGAAATCTTCAGCGCCCAATTGCCCGACCCCTTCCGGGCCCCGGCCAGAGACCCGTCTGCCAGTGCCGGCTCATAGGTCATGCCGACATCGGCGCCCGAGGCCAGTTCAGCAAGGATGGGCGCGGAACCGCGCGACCCGATTTCCTCGTCCGGGCTGATCAGGACATCGACGCCGATCTCGTCTTTCCAGGGCGAGCGCTCCAGCCCCAAAAGCCCGTGCAGCATGACAATGATACCGCCCTTCATGTCGGCGACGCCCGGGCCGTTGAGCGTGTCCTCATCCCACAGCTGCGTGGTCTGGAAATGACTGTTTTCCGGGAACACGGTGTCGTGGTGCCCGGTCATGACGATGCGAATCGGGGCCTGCGGGCGGATTCGGCAATGAAAGGAGGGCGTGTAGGCTTTCTCGGTGACCGTGCCGTCGCGCTCGACCACGGTCGAGGGCGGCAAGTCGACCGCCGAAATCTCTCCACCGAGCTCGGCAAAGGCCTCTTCGAGCTTGGCGCGCATACGCTCCAGCCCGGCGGCATTATGGCTGCCTGAATTGATCGCGGACCAGTCCTTGACGGTCGCGATCATGTGATCGGCGCGGCTGTCGATCCACTCGAGGACCGCGCGCTCGTCGGCGTTTAGCTCTACCCGTTCTAGCATAGGGAATTGATAGCCGTTTCGCGCGGCGGGTTCACCCCCGCAATGACATCATTGCGGGGGTGAAAGCGGTCAGGCGTGTTCCAGCGCCTGTTTCAGATCGGCGATGAGATCATCGGGATTCTCGATGCCGACCGACATCCGTACCAGGCCGTCGGTAAAGCCCTGACGCTGGCGCAGAGCCGGGTCAACACCGCGGTGGGTGGTCGAGCCCGGATGGCAGATGAGCGTCTCGGTACCACCGAGGCTGACGGCGAGCTTCATAACCCGCAGGGCGTTGAGCATGCGGAAGGCTGCCGCCTCGTCTTCCAGATCAAAGGCGAAGGTCGAACCGGCCGTGGTGCACTGGGCGGCAAAGACGCGGGCATCGCGGCTGCCCTCTTCCTGGAAACCGAGATAGCGCACGCGCTTCACCTTCGGGTGATCACGCAAATATTCGGCGACCTTGCGGGCGCCGGCCGCCGCCGCTTCCATACGGATTTTCACGGTCTCCAGCGAACGCAGCAGCATCCAGCTGGTGTGAGCATCCAGATTGGTGCCCAGATAACCGCGCAGGCTGCGGATCTTGGCCATCAACTCGGAGGAACCGACAGCGGAACCGGCGATGAGATCACTATGGCCGCCAATATATTTGGTCAGCGAATAGACCAGTACGTCAGCCCCCAGCGAGAGCGGCGAGGTATTGACCGGCCCCAGGAAGGTGTTGTCGGTGACGATCGTCGGGCGGGTGCCCTGTTTCTCGGCAATGATGTCGGCGACGCGGCTGACAGCTGCGAGATCGACCAGGTCATTGGTCGGGTTGGTCGGGCTTTCCGTGTAGATCACAGAAACCTCGCCCTGCGCCATGGCCTGTTCGGCCGCAGCGATGATCTCGGCTTCCTCGGCACCGGCGTCGAAGTCGACAGCCTTGATGCCGTAATTGGGCAGGAATTTGCGGATCAGGCTTTCCGTACCGCCATAGAGCGGGGTGGATTGCAGGATGACCGAACCGGCATGCGCCAGCGCCATCAACGTGGTCGAAATGGCAGCCATGCCGGAGGAGAAGACAGCCGCTTCCTCGGCACCGTCATAGATCGCAAGACGATCTTCCAGGACTTCCATATTCGGGTTGTTGAAACGCGAATACATCAGGCCTGCCGCTTCCGGATCGCCCTCTTCAGCCTGGCCGAGATTGACGCGGAAGAAAGCCGCGCCCTCTTCAGCGCTGGAAAAGGCGAAGGTCGAGGTCAGGAAGACCGGCGGCTTGATCGACATTTCCGAGAGCTTGGGATCAAACCCATAGCTCATCATCTGGGTTTCCGGGCTCAGTACGTGACCGGCGACATCGCGCTTGCGGTAAGGTTTGTCCGGCTTGCTCATCATTTCCTCCCGTGGCTCGCGCGTGGGCGAGCTGTGTGTTCCGTGAGGGCATTTGACGAGGTCTAGGGGCCGGGTCAAGCCCATACTCAGCAGCACAAAAAAAGCGACCGAAACGCCCTCGATCGCAGCCTGTTTGAGCAATTTTATTCCAAAAAAGAACGGCCCGGCGAAATGCCGGGCCGTTCCAATCGGTTACGTTCGACGATTAGTCGAGCGTGATAACCACTTCCGTACGACGGTTCAGCGGCTCACGAACGCCGTCAGCCGTAGCGACTGCGTTGTTCGTTTCACCGAAGGCTTCCATCGAGATGGAGCTGCCGGCGATGCCGAGGCGAACCAGCTCGTCGCGGACGACGTTGGCGCGGCGCTCAGACAGACGCACGTTGTAGGCAGCTGCGCCCGAACGGTCGGTGAAGCCAGCAACGGACACGCGGGTCACGTCGCAAGAACCAGTCTGGTTTGCAGCCTGAGCGATCACGGCACGTGCCTGATCGGTCAGATCCGAACGATCCCACTCGAAGTAGACGACGAAGTCGACGTCGTCACAAGCCGGCGGCGGCGGAGGCGGCGGCGGCGGAGGCGGGGGCGGCGGAGGAGGCGGCGGCGGCGGCGGCGGCGGAGGCGGCGGCGGCGGAGCTGCGAAGGAATAACGCAGACCAACCCAGGCCTCGTGACCAGCCAGTGCATCAACGTTCACGCCGTTCTCGTAGTCAGCCGGGCCGACGGAGACATAGCGATACTCGGTGTCGAGGGTCAGACGCTGGGTCAGTTCCCAACCAACACCCGCCATCACCTGCCAGGTGAAGACCGTGTCGTCGTCATGAACCTGAACCAGGTTGCCCGGAACAACGATGCTGCCCGGGAAGCCGACGATGTACGCATCGGTTTCGGTGAAACCAACACCCATACCAACATACGGGTGGTAGGAGCCGTCCGGGTTGAAGTCGAACAGGATGTTCGCCATCGCGGACCACATCTGGAAATCGCTGTCGCTTTCCGGACCACCGTCAATCGCGCCGGTCTGGTTGAAGCGGTGAGCGAGTTCACCTTCGATACGCAGGCCGTCAGCCCACTCATAGCCGAGAGCAAGTGCTTCGCGCAGATTGCCTTCGCCATTGATTTCGCCAGCGAGCGCGCCAGAAACTTCGGTGTCGCCCGGAGCGCCATAGCCTACAGCACCGCGAACGTACCAGCCTTCGTCAGCGAACGCAGGAGCCGCTGCGAGAATGGCACCAACGGCGGCCGCCGTGAAAAGCCGTGTTTTCATCATTCCCCCTCCGGAGGCATGCGCCTCCTTGGTGTGACTAAACAATTCTCATCCGGCTGAAACTGAACCGGACTGAATTTCCTTGGAGTGCCCCCTGCGGACATTCCTACCAATTTCACTACAGCAATTAACAATCGGAAGCTATAGCAAGCTGCGCGATTTCAGGCATTTGGTGCGAAAAATCCATTCCGTTGCAAGACTGCTACACCCGGCAGAACACAGCTCGTAAGTGATTGTTTTTTAGTGCCTCGACTGCCGTCGCCGCAACACAGGACCGGTGCCCGGTCGCCTCAGAGGCGAACCGCTTCCCCGCTGGCGTGCGCCTTTGTCGCGCCGTGCCAACCTTTCCGGTTAATGAAGCGCCGCCTCCAGCGACTCATGTATGGCCGCGACGGCGCTCTGATCCGGCTGGAATGCGTCGAAGGCCGTCATATAGGCAGAAATGAGAGCGCTATCACGGCGATAGAGGTCATTCAGATAGCGCACTTCGCCATCGCTATCGCCGACCACGGTCCAATAGGCGATGTGAACGGGCAATTGTTCGTCCAGCCAGACCACGTCCGGTGAATTGCCGGCTGCCACTTCATCCAGCCGCGCCCGGTCATAGCCGTCCTGGCCATCGAGGATCCACTCGGCCAGCGCAAACGGGTCCTGGACCCGGATACAGCCCGCGGAGAAATCACGCCGTGTGCGAACGAATTGATCGCGCTCGGTCGTGTCATGGATGTAGACATTATAGCGATTGGGGAAGATGAACTTGACCTCGCCCATCGGGTTGGTCGGCCCGGGTGCCTGGGACATCCGGTAAGGCCAGCTGCTGGTGCCCCAGCGCGACCAGTCGATCTCGTAGGGGCGCACCGCCTGCCCGGAACCATCGAACACCCGGAAGCCGTGATAGGCGGCGACATTGGGATTACGCCGGATTGACCGGAAACGTGAGCGCGCCGACCCGGTCGGCACCCCCCACCAGGGATTGATGACCAGATACTCCATCATGTCGGAGAATTCCGGCGTCGAGCTGGCCACGCCGCCGACCATGACCTGGTGTTCGCGCACCAGCGAGCCATCCTCCCAGGCTTCGAGATGAAAATCCGCGATATTGACCCAGATATGACGGCGGCCCAGCTCGCGATCACGCCAGCGACGCTGCTCCATATTGGCGCGCAATTGCGCGATCCGGGCTTCTGGCTGGATATTGAGCTGGCGCAGCGTGTTTTGATCCATGCGGCCGGTCGGCGCCAGATTGACCCGCCCCTGGAACCGGCGCACGGCGGTTTCCAGGCGCATGTCGAACGCATCGCCCTCTTCCCAGCGCCCGGGATAAAGCCCCTCGGCCACCAGCCGGGCCCGCAATTGATCCACGCGCGGCCCGCTATCCCCCAGCGAGAGCGATGCGCCGGTTTCAATCGTCGGCCAAATCGGCTGCAGCGCCGTCAGCCGGATCATTTCCCGGCGCAGGATTTCATAATCGCGCACCCGGGGCGCAAACTCGGCCAGCACGGCAGCGAAATCGCCACTCTCCAGGGCACTTGCCAAGCCATCGATCAGGATATTGCGCTCGGCATTGTTGAGCTGCCGGGTCTCGAGGCTCTCCTGGTCCACCAGGCCGAACCGCAACCAGCCGCCAAAGCGCATGAAAGCCCGCTCGGCCATGGCGGCGCGGTCAGCCAGCGCAATGGTGGGATTGGAGAGCATGAAAGCGGTATCGTCGAGCGAGGGCAGGCCATGGCTGGGTGCCTCGAACAATTGCCCCGCCAGGGCATCGATATGGGCTTCGCTCCAGGCCGCACGTGATGGCATGGCCCGCAAAGGCACTTCCGGTTCCGGTGCGATATCCTCGACCACCGGCGCCGGCATGCCCGGGCCATCCGGGTCCTGCGCCATTGCCGGTGTGGCAAAAGCGGCCAAGCACATCAATGTGGTCAGGACTGCTCGCACCAGTCGTCTCCCGAAACCTTAACTTATCTTAACCACGCAAAATCGATTCCAATACCCATTTCCGGCGCTTGCAGGAGAAACTTTGTCAAAGCGCGGCTTTTTGGTCGCATGGTCAAGCGGCGCGGGCCTCAATACCCTCAAAGAAAGGGAGGACATCCATGGGCCGCGAGATTACGTCCGACGAACGCCTCGACGAAGGCGCTTTCCAGGAGCGATTGCGCGCTGAGAGCAAGCTCGCCATGACCTGGTTCCGGGACAAGGCGTTCGAAGCGCCAGAGACGCCTAGTATTGGTCTTGAGGTCGAGGCCTGGCTGGTCGATCGTGACGGGCTGCCCAGCCCTCGCAATATCGAGTTTCTCAACATCCTCGACGATCCATTGATGGTTCCGGAACTGGCCGCCTTCAATTTCGAATACAACGCCCCGCCGGCCGAGCTCGAAGGCAGCGTGTTCGCTGATATGACGGCGCGGCTGAGCCAGGTCTGGAACGCCGCCAGTGAGGCCGCCGACAGCCTCGAGCTTACCCCCTTGATGACCGGCATTCCCGCGACCTTGCGCGAACCGATGCTGTCGCTCGACACCATTACCGAGTCGGCACGCTATCGGCTGCTCAATGACCGGCTGTTTCAATTGCGGGGCGGCGCGCCGCTGACCATTGCCATCGATGGCCGGGAACGTCTCGATCTGGTGCAGGACCATCTCATGATCGAGGCCGCCTGTACCTCGCTCCAGGTCCATCTCATGCTGACCCAGGACAATGCGGCAGCGAGCTATAACGCCTCACAGATCGCCTCGGCACCGCTGATCGCCATCAGTTCCAACTCCCCGTTCCTATATGGCCGGCGGCTGTGGGAGGAGACCCGGATCCCGGCCTTTGAGTCTGCCGTCAACCTGCCCGGCTACCGCCAGGCCGACGGTCGCCGCGCCAATCGGGTGTCTTTCGGACAAAACCATCTGCGCAACTCCATGATGGAACTCTTCCTGGAAAATCTCGACGGCTACCCGCCCTTCCTGCCCATGGTCTCGGACACGCCGGATGATCACCTGGTGCACTTCAACCTGCATAATGGAACCATCTGGCGCTGGACGCGGCCGATCCTCTACCCGGGCAAGGGCAAGACCCCGCATCTACGCCTGGAGAACCGGGTCATGCCGGCCGGCCCGACCGTCATTGACATGGTGGCCAACACGGCTTTCTGCATCGGCCTCATCCTGCATCTGCGGGAGGAGGAAAACCTGGCCGAACGCCTGCCGTTCGAAATGGCGCGGCGTAATTTCTACGCCGGTGCCAAGCAAGGCCTGAGCGCCGATCTTGTCTGGCTCGATGGCGAGGTGATCAACACCCAGGCCCTGATCCGCGAACGCCTGGCCGATGCGGCCGAGCAGGCCCTGGTCAAGGCGGGTGTCGCGGCCATGGACGCCAAGGCGGCGATCGATATCATCCGCGGCCGCAGCCGCAATGGTCAGACCGGTGCCGCCTGGCAGCGCGCCCATGCCAACTGCAATGGCAATGACCATCAAAAACTCATTCTCGACTATCTTGCCCGCCAGCAGGAGGGAGCCCCGGTTCATCGATGGACCATCTAGCCTTGCCGCTGGCCCGGTATGACGCCCTGCCCGACGCGCTTTTGCGCATCGGGCCGCGCGATATCCGTTCCGTCTTTCCCGACCCCGCGCTGATCGAGCTCGAGGGTCTTGCCGGTGCGCCGGTCTTCCTGTCCGTCCTGCTGCACGGCAATGAGACGACCGGGTTTTTCGTGCTGCAACGCCTGGCGCACTGGATGCGCACCCACAAACTGCCGCGTCCGCTGCTCATCTTCGTCGGCAATGTCACCGCGACCGAGGCCGGCGTCCGGCATCTCAGCGGCCAGCCGGACTATAACCGCATCTGGGAGGGCGGCCCCGACCGGGAACATGCCCTGGCACAGCAGGTCCTCGCTGAAGTGCGCGCAGCCCAGCCTTTTGCTGCCATCGACATCCACAACAATACCGGCCTCAACCCGCACTATGCCTGCGTCAACCGGCTGGAGCCGGAATTCCTGCATCTGGGATCGCTGTTCAGCCCGACCCTGGTGACCTTCAACAATCCCTCCAGCGTGATCTCCATGGCGATGTCGAAAATCTGCCCGTCGGTCACGGTGGAGGCGGGCAAGTCCGGTGATGCGCGCGGCATTGAACGCGCCTTTGACCTCATCCTCGACACGCTGCACCTGCACGCCTTCCGGTCCTCGGGCCTGGACCGCGAGGTCAGCATTTACGAGACCATCGGGCGGGTCGAGCTGGCGCGCCATGTCTCCTTCGGTTTCACCGAAACCTCCGATGCCGATCTGGTGTTTCCCGCCGATCTTGAACGCTGGAATTTCACGCCGCTCGAAGCCGGCACGCCGTTCGCCACCAGCCGCGTCCCCGCGCCGGTCCTGCGTGTGCTCAATGCCCAGCGGGAAGACATCACCGAACGCTTCTTCACGCGCGACGGCGAGGTGATCCGGCTGGCGCGCCCCATCACCCCGTCCATGCTGACCCAGGATCCGCAAATCCTGCGCGAGGACTGCCTGTGCTATCTCATGCAGGACATCGCGGCCCCGGTTGAGGCCTGACTCTGAGGCCTGTAACCGGCTAGCAGGTCAACACCGCCTCGAAATCTGCCCGCAATTGCGGATCACGCGACAGGATCGACGCCGCCACAGCACATTTGAGCTCTGCCGTCAGGCGGTCATCGCTGGCCAGGTCCGCCGCGATCTGCGCCGGGGTCTCAACACCGGCCATCATCTCGCCACCGCCCGCGACCGTATCAAAGCGCATCAAGGCCCCTGCCTCGGTCCAGACCGACCAATCCTCACCGGGGCGTCCCGTCGCGGCCAGGCTGGCCCAATGCCGCCCCATGGCCCCGGCGACATCAGCGCGACCGGCCGCATTGGAGCCGTTGAACAGGATCGGATCAAGCGGGCCGTAAAACTCGAAATGGTTGAACACGAAGGGGATCTCCATGGAGTGCGCCGCCCCCATCAGATGCGCCAGATCCGTCACCAGGAAACTACCCCCCTCATCCCAGTCAAAGCGATAGGCCCAGACCTGGTCATGCCCGGCCGCGTTCAGGGCCCAAGCAAGCTCATCCACCGCGAGCGCGCGCCAGAGGCGACTGGGATATTCCGACACGGCATCATAGACGTCGCGGTCCTTGGCCCAGACGAGCGGGCCGATACGGTTGACCAGTAGCGGGTTGAGCAGGCCGTACAGCTTCATCTCGTCGAGATTGGCACCGGTGATCACCGGCACCGGCGCAAATCCACCCGGTGTCTGGGCTGCCGCAAGGATGCCGCCTTCCGGGATGACCACACCATCCTCGATCATGCGCGGCAGATTGCTGCCCTCGGCCAGGGCCTCGCGATAGGCTTCATAGACCGTGTTCAACGGCGTCGCGCGCAGGGTCGCGGCATCGGCATCCGGCCCGGCAAAGACATTGGCCCGGTCGATGGCGGAATTCGGTGCCGTCTGCTCGGCCTCCTCCAGCGTCACGGTGCGCGTGCTACCGCTCTGGATCACCGCGGCGTGGAAGAGATCGCGGGCCGGCGCGCTGGACAGCAGCGCGGCGACATTATGCCCGCCGGCGCTTTCCCCGAAAATGGTCACGCGTGAGGTGTCACCCCCAAACGCCTCACCATTGGCCTGCACCCATTCCAGCGCCGCAATCATGTCGAGCACCGCGAAATTGGCCGCAGCATCGGCAGGCGTTTCAGCCTCTGACCGGATCGCTGGATGAGCAAACCAGCCCAGCGGGCCGAGCCGGTATTGCATGGCAATGACGATGACATCGCGGTCAATGGCCAGCTGAGAGCCGTCATAGGCGGAGGAGCGGCCCCAGGTATTGGCACCACCATGGATCCACAGCATCACGGGCAGGCCATCGCCCGGCTGCGTGCCCGGCGGAGCGTAGATATCCAGGGTGAGACAGTCTTCGGAACCGATGATCTGGCCTGCCTCAAGCCCCTCACCTTCATCGAGCGCGTTGGTGATCTGCGGACAACGCGGCCCGAATTCCAAGGCTTCGAACCGGGCCTCAAACGCCTCGGCCGGGCGCGGCGCCCGCCAACGCAAATCACCCACCGGAGCCGCCGCATAAGGCACAGCGCGCCAGACCTGGGCACCGGCTGCATTGGTAAAGCCAACCAGCTCACCCTGGCTGATCGTCCGTGCGGTCGTGTCGTCGGCGACGGGCGGCGCCTCGTCCGTTTGCCCGCAAGCCGCCAGTCCGGCCAGCAAAGCCGGCACCGCAAAGAGTTTGAACAAACGCATGAAGCCCTCCCCGTTTGAAACAGGAGATTAGGCCTTTCGGTCGCGCTGGCAATTGGCTCCGTTGATGTTGTGCAAGCGGAACCTCAACCTTGCATGCCATTGCGGGCGACAAGCATGTGTTAGAAAAAGCCGTGGCAAGTCGGAAGTCCGCATCGACCTAGAGCATGACTTCCATTCAGATGAGATCTGCTGCCTAACCAACCCAGCCGACAAGGATCAGTCGGTCCCCCTTGCGTTCATCAATAGCCAACGCGTCAAATACTGGGTCTGAGTATTTCTCCGCCGTTTGTCGCGACAGCTCAGCTTCCGTAAACCGCGCATCGCTGGCCCCGCGCATGACAAGAGAATCGTCCTCACCTTGCCCCGCTGACCAACCGAACCAGCGCTTGAACCACCTCAGCGATTGTCGCTCACGATTGTCCAGGTGCCTCGCCTCGTCAGGCATAACCGACCCTGCAAAACTCCGGAATGCAAAGAGCGAAGGCGCGGTGGCACAAGTAGCGATTACACACACCGCGCTGGTACGCTGCTTCAGCTGATTAATCTTGTGATTCACGCAAGCGAGCCGAACGCCCTTACCGATTTGACCGGATCGGGTCCCGGAAAGCCCAAGATAACAAATGTCGTTCGACGGCCCTTCCTCTGTAGCCCCGATCTCGCGGCTCACGAAAAAGGACAGAAGGCCGTCCGAATCTTCGACAAAATGAATCTCGCCACCCGGTTTGAGCTCCCGCTCCATCATTCTCCCAAGCTCGGAATAGTTCCGCGCAACAATCTCGGTACACCTATGTCGCCAATGGCCGACGTTCTGCGGGCTCAGATACTCTGTTTGGACATTCATGGAAGATCAGGAAGGCGCGCTGGAAATTGAAAAGTTTGACGCTGAATCTCGCGATCCCCCAGAGTGCCCCAAGAAGCAGTTCCCTGACAACGTGGCGGCCAAACGCAAGGCCGAAACCTGTTCGAACAGGCCGTTAAGTCAAAACATTTCAATCGGTTGGGAAAGAAATGGTGAGCCGACAGGGATTCGAACCCTGGACCGTCTGATTAAAAGTCAGATGCTCTACCAGCTGAGCTATCGGCTCCCGTTTCGGAAGAGCGCGGAACCTATACGCGCGAATCTGTGTGGTCAATGCGCATTTGCTGATCGATTTCAGTATTTTTGATGCGATTTCGTCACAATCATTTGTATGATGCTTCGCATGACGGGGAGAGTTCAGATTTTCGCATGTGTTCTCGCGGCGTTAGCGGCGAGTGCGTGTAGTTCTACGCGGGACCGGGCGAGCCAGGCGGGCGGTTTTGCGCGCGATGAAACCCGCACCGCAGTGGAAGATGCGGTCGGCCTGCCGCGCCAGCGCCCGGGCGAGATCATGGTCGATGAAGGCGATGACACCGTGCCCACCCCCTATGGCGGAGAGGGTTCGCGCCGGCGCTGCTCGACCGTGTCACGCGACATTGCCCGGCTGACCGTGGTTCTCGGCCCGGATATCGAGGAAGAGCGGCGCATCGAAGAAGAAGCCGACCATGAACACGAGACCTGGATCGGACGAGGTGCCCATGCGGCCCGTCAGGCCCCTGGCGCCGCCGCCGATGCGACCCGCGGTCTTTATCGCTCGACCATCGTCGGCCTCAACCCGGTGCGCCCGGTCGTCCGCTTTATCGGCGGTGCCGGACGGATTGAGCGTGAAGCGCAGGAACAGCGCGACCACGCCCAGCGCCGTCGCGCCTATCTGCGCGGGCTCTATGACGGGTTTGGCTGCCCGGAGAGCTATATGGAACGCGCGTTTGAAGCCTATGGCCTGATCGAGCAAGCCGACGGCAGCCATAACGCCAGTCGCTAACCCTTCGACGTTCCCTGCGCCCAGCGCGCATTGAACTCGGCCCGGAAGGCCGCGAACTCGCCCGCCTCGATGGCCGCGCGCATGCGTGCGGTGAGGTCCTCGAAGTAAGCGATATTGTGCCAGCTGAGCAGCATGGCAGAGAGGTATTCGCCCGAGCGGAAGAGATGGTTGAGATAGGCCTTGGAATAATCGCGGCTGGCCGGACAGTTGAGCGCCGGATTGAGCGGCGTCTCATCCTCGATGAATTCAGCGCGCTTGATATTGATCGGACCATAATCCGACCAGGCCTGACCATGCCGGCCTGACCGGGTCGGCAGGACGCAGTCAAACATGTCGACGCCGCGGGCCACGGCTTCCACCAGATCAATCGGCTTGCCCACGCCCATCAGATAGCGCGGCCGTTCGACGGGCAGGTGCGGCGTGGTGAAATCGAGCACCTGGCACATCAGCTCAAACCCCTCGCCCACGGCCAGGCCGCCGATGGCATAGCCGTCATAGCCGGTCTCGATCGAGCGCTCGGCGCTTTCCCGGCGCAGATCGTCAAACACCGAGCCCTGGACGATCCCGAACAAGGCCTGGTCGGACCGCTCACCAAACGCGGTTTTGGAGCGTGCACCCCAGCGCAGGGAGAGCTCCATGGAGGACGCCGCCTCCTCCTTGGAGCAGCCAAAGGCGGTGCATTCGTCCAGCTGCATGGAGATGTCAGCGCCCAAGAGGTCGGCCTGGATCTCGATCGAGCGTTCCGGGGTCAGCGAATGCTTCGACCCGTCAATATGGGAGGAGAAGGTCACCCCCTCCTCGCTCATCTTGCGCAGCTTGGACAGGGACCAGACCTGGAAGCCACCGCTATCGGTGAGGATCGGGCCTTTCCAGGTGGAGAAATTGTGCAGCCCGCCGAGCTTCTTCACCCGTTCCGCGCCCGGGCGCAGCATGAGGTGATAGGTATTGCCCAGGATGATATCGGCCCCGGTCTCCTTGACCTGGTCCATATACAGCGCCTTGACCGTGCCGGCCGTGCCGACCGGCATGAAAGCCGGGGTGCGGATCTCGCCGCGCGAAGTGGTCAGGACACCGGAACGGGCCGCGCCGTCAGTCGCTTTGATCGTATAAGGAAATGCGCTCATGGGGCGCGCTTCTAGTTCGCATTGGGCCAAAGCGAAAGCCATGGCGTTCATCTTCAGCTCAGACACGGAGGAATATGTGCTAGCATATTCGCTCTAAAGGGGAGGTAGAGATGAGTATTCTTTTGATGGCAGCGGCCAGCCTTCTGGCCACCGATGCTGATTTCCAGCAACGTGAGCGCGGCTCCGGCCTCGCCACGGGTCGGCGCACGTATGAGCCCGTCCGGGCCGCCGGAAATTATCCGGCCAGTGATCTGCTCGCCGGACAACCCAATCAGTTTCCCGGCGTGGACTGGAGCGGCATCGAGATTCGCCAGGTCGGCGCCACTGCCTTTCCCGGCGTCGACTGGCAGCCCGCGGGGCATTGCCAGGGACGCAATGGTCAGGTCGGCTATGTCTACCGCGCCCGCGGCAACAACAATGAACGCCCGACCGAAGAGGTGAGTTTCTACTACCAGAAAATCCTCTTCGCCCAGGCACCATCCGGTGATGGCCGGGGCGTACACCAGCCCGGCAGCGGCGCGACCGGCGCCACACGCCGGCGCGGCGTCGAGCGGGAAAATATCGGCAGCGATCTCAGCGCCACCGCCAATTCCGCAACGGAAGTCTTCCGCGATGAGATGGGCCAGGTCCAGAGCCCGCGCCGGACCGCTGCTTCAGTGCAATGGCCCTATCAACTCTCGGCCGCCGATGTGGCGTCCAGCAATCACTGCCCAAGCTAATCGGGGGATATCATGAGCCTTCTACTTGTCGCCGCCGCCCTGTTTACGGCGGAACCCGCACTGCAATCGTCCAGCCAAGCCAGCGGCCACCGGCGCCACCTGCCGCCGGTCCAAAACCAGGTCGATCCGTCGGCGTTACAGTTGAATGCGAGATCAGCGGATGCGGCGGTCTACCCGACCAATGACTTGCTGTCTGGCCAACCCAACCAGTTCCCGGGTGTCGACTGGAGCAAGACCGAAATTCGCCATGTCGGCCGCATTGATTTCCCGACTGAGGAATGGACCCCGACGACCCAGGCCTTTCCGACCGAGGAATGGTTTCCTACGGAGGAATGGTTCCCCACTGAGGAATGGTTTCCGACAGAAGAATGGTTTCCGACTGAGGAATGGCGCCCTGCTGGCCAATGTCGCCTCTCCAATGGCAACACGGCACGGGTCGAGCGGTTATGCCCGGATGGTTCGGGTGTCTGCTATCAGCGTGTCGCAACGGGCGAGCCCGCGCAGACACGACTGAACCGCCGCAGCATCGTTGGAGAACGTGGGATCGTCGGCGAGCGCGGTTTTGTGGGTGAACGCGGGATTGTCGGTGAACGCGGCATCGTCGGTGAACGCGGCATCGTCGGCGAGCGTGGCATCGTCGGCGAACGCGGCGTGGTCCAGGATGAGGCCGAGACGACAACCGGCCGCGGCGCGCGCAACATTCTGCGCACCCGGACACGCTCGTCGAATATCGAGCTCACAACCCTGCCGGCTTGCCCGAACTAGTGTTCCGCCAGCTCCAGCAGCGAGCTGTCGCCATAGGAATAGAAACGATAACCGGTCTCGATGGCATGGGCGTAGGCACGCTGCATGACGTCGAGGCCGCAAATCGAACTGACCAGCATGAACAGGGTCGATTTGGGCAGGTGGAAATTGGTCATCAGCGCATCGATCACCTGGAACTCATAGCCCGGCGTGATGAAGATATCGGTGTCGCGGCTCCCTGAGCGCACCCGGCCCTTGCCATCGGCCAGGCTCTCCAGCGTGCGCAGCGCTGTGGTCCCCACCGCGATGACACGGCGTCCTGCGGCCTTGGCGGCATTGATCTGCTCGGCCGCCGGCGCGGAGATCGTGCACCATTCCGAATGCATGTCGTGATCGTCCGTATCCTCGACCTTCACCGGCAGGAAGGTGCCGGCGCCGACATGCAGGGTGACATGGACCGGGATCACACCGCGCTCATCGAGTGCCTTGAGCAGGCGATCGGTGAAATGCAGACCCGCCGTCGGGGCCGCAACGGAGCCCTCCTCATTGGCATAGACGGTCTGGTAGTCCTCGACGTCCTGCGCATCGACATCGCGCTTGGAGGCGATATAGGGCGGTAGCGGCGGGGCACCGGTCGCGGCAATGGCCTCGTCGAGCTGGGCGCCGGACTGATCGAAGCGCAACAGTGTATCGCCGCCCTCATATTTGGCTTCGACAACAGCCTTGAGTGCATCGCCAAAGGCGATCTCATCGCCCTCGCGCACGCGCTTGGCCGGGCGGATAAAGGCGCGCCAGCCATCGGCGCCGTCGCGCTTGTGCAGATTGACCTCGAGGGTGACATCACCGCCCCCGCCCACGGCGCGGGCCGGGCGTATCCCTTCAAGCGCGGCCGGGATCACCTTGGTGTCGTTGAAGACCAGGACATCACCGCTCTGCAGCAAAGCGGGCAGATCGAGCACGCGCTTGTCGTCCAGCGCCCCATCGGACGCGACATGCAGCAGGCGTGCGCTATCGCGCGGCCGGGCGGGGCGCAGCGCGATATTCTCTTCGGGAAGATGGAAATCGAAATCAGAGACCTTCATGGCGCGGGGAGATAGGGCATTCCCCTCCCCCGCGCCAGTCTGGTCTGTAGCGGATTACGCCTCGACGACGCTCGCCTTGACGATCTTGCCCGGATTGGCCGGCGGCTCACCCTTGGGCAGGGCATCGACATGTTCCATGCCGGAGATGACTTCACCCCAGACCGTGTACTGGTTGTCGAGGTAAGGCACGTCATCCAGGCAGATGAAGAACTGGCTGGAAGCGCTGTCCGGATCGGCGGCACGGGCCATGGACATGGTGCCGCGCTTGTGCGGCTCCGGCGAGAACTCGGCCGGGATATTGGTGCCGGAGCCCCCCATGCCATTGCCGTTCGGGCAACCGCCCTGGGCGACGAAACCGTCGATCACGCGGTGGAAGGTCAGGCCGTCATAGAAGCCGTCCTTGGCCAGCTTGGTGATCTGAGCCACGTGCTTGGGGGCCAGGTCCGGGCGCAGCTTGATGACGACATCGCCGCCGTCGACGGTGAATACGAGTTGTTCTTCAGCCATGGGTCTTAATCCTGAATACGGGTGGGAATGTCGATTTCGCAGACGTCGGGCAGAGCCCCCGAAGCGTCACGCAGACTGTCGAGATAGGCGTTGAAAGCGGGATGGTTGCTGTCAACGACCTGGATATTGGTGCGCTCGTCCTCGGCGATGTCCGCCTCGACACGCATGGAGCGGATCACATCCGGGGTAAAGCCTTCGGTCTCGAACAGCGTCCCTTCCTCAATGGCATTGATGGCCTCCTGGCCATAACGCACACGGCCCCAGACCGTGTAGGTCGCGTTGAGATGCTCGGCATCGCCGCGGGTGATGTAGAACTGGCTGCCGGCGCTGTTGGGATCGCTGGTGCGCGCCATGGCGGCCGCGCCCTGGCAATGCAGCAGCCAGCTTTGCACCTGGCCGGTCGCGGTGATCATGGCCTGGGCAATCGGCTGGGTGCCGGCCGGGAAGGAGTTCCAGAAACCGGCCTGGCCGATCTGCGGCAGGGTCGGGCTGACCTGGCGCGGCATCAGTTCGGAGATCGCCAGTTCCGGACCGCGCTGGACGGTGAACTCGGCCTGCAGCGACGGCAGATCGGTGCGGTGGCTCGGATTGGAGCGGGAACCGCCCGCCTGGGCCATGAAGCCGTCAATCACCCGGTGCCAGACCAGGAAGTCATAGAATTGGTCACGAGCCAGCGTCTTCATGCGCTCGACATGGGCCGGGGCAAATTCCGGCGCCAACTCGACCACGACGCGGCCGTGATTGGTTTCGATGTAGAGCGTGTTTTCCGGGTCCAGATCACGCCACGCCTCGTCCGGGAATTCAAAGGCCGGGGCCGCACTGGCCTCCTGGCTGACGGCGACCGCCGCAGCGCCTTCGTTCTCGGTTTCAGCCGTTTCCGCCTCGCGGGCACAGGCCGTGGTTGCCAGCGCCAGGCTGGCCAGGGTGGCAAAAGACAAACGCATGATCACGCAAAACGCTCCTTCAGTCGGCGCTCGATGGCCGGCGGCACAAAGGCCGTGATGTCGCCGCCCAGTGCGGCAATTTCCTTCACCAGGCGCGACGCGATGGCCTGGTGCTGGGGGTCGGCCATGAGGAAGACGGTCTCGATATCGTCATTGAGCTTCTGGTTCATGGCGACCATCTGGAATTCGTACTCGAAATCCGACACGGCGCGAAGCCCGCGAACGATGGATTGCGCCCGCACAGCCTCGGCAAAATGCATCAAGAGACCTTCGAAAGGCCGCACCTCGATCTCGGCCGTGTCACGCAGGTCCTCGACCTCGGCCTCGACCATGGCGACGCGCTCTTCCAGATCGAAGAGCGGTTTCTTGGCCTCATTGATCGCCACGCCGATGACCAGCTTGTCGACCAGTTTGACCGCACGGCGGATGATATCGAGATGGCCGTTGGTCAGAGGATCAAACGTGCCGGGATAGAGTGCCGTGCGGAACATGGATCAGGTCTCGCTTTCGCCGCCTTCAGAGGCCGTATTGTCGCCGGTATCGGCGTCTTCGCCCTCTTCATCGCCCGCATCTTCAATTCTGACAACCGCGACGACGTTTTCACCTTCATTGAGACGGATCAGACGCACACCGCGGGTCGAGCGTCCGGCAATGCGCACACCGTCAACCGGGAAGCGGATCAGCTGGCCACCATCGGTGACGGCCATGATCTGGTCGGCATCCTCGACCGGGAAGCTGGCCGCCAGCATGGCTCCGCGGGACAGGTCCTGCGCGGCGACACCCTGATTGCCACGCCCCATGACGCGATAATCATAACCCGAGGAACGCTTGCCCATGCCGTCAGCACCGACGGTGAGCAGGAATTGCTCGGCCGCGCCCAGCTCGGCGATACGCTCCGGCGACAGGGCCGCCTCTTCGCCCTCTTCACCGGGCTCGACAGCCGGCATCTCGGCCTCGTCATCGCCCAGGGCACGACGCATGGCCGTGGCGTGTTTCATGTAGGCGCGGGCTTCCGGAGACGTCACATCGACATGGCGCAAAATGGCCATCGAGATCAGCGTATCGTCGGCACCCAGGCGGATACCCCGCACACCGATCGAATTGCGGCCGGCAAAGACGCGCACATCGGTCACCGGGAAGCGAATGGCCCGGCCGCGATCGGAGACCAGGAAGACATCATCATCCTCGGTACACAGGCGGACATCGATGATGCGCTCATCCTCGCCTTCCAGCTTCATCGCGATCTTGCCGTTGCGGTTGACCTGGACGAAGTCGGACAGCTTGTTGCGGCGCACCGTGCCGGACTTGGTGGCGAACATTACGTTCAGGTCGGCCCAGGTGCTCTCATCCTCCGGCAGCGCCATGATCGAGGTGATGGTCTCACCCTGGTCCAGCGGCAGAAGGTTCACCAGGGCCTTGCCCTTGGTGTTCGGCGCACCCTGCGGCAAGCGCCAGGTCTTGGTCTTGTAGACCATGCCCTTGTTGGAGAAGAACAGAAGCGGCGAGTGGGTCGAGGCCACGAAGAGCGTGGAGATGAAATCCTCGTCCTTGGTCGCCATGCCGGACCGGCCCTTGCCGCCGCGGCGCTGGGCCCGGTAGTCCGACAGCGCGGTCCGCTTGGCATAACCGCCATGGGTCACCGTCACCACCATGTCCTCACGCGGGATGAGATCTTCATCCTCAAAGTCGAGACCGGCATCGGTGAACTCGGAGCGGCGCGGGGTGGCGTAGTTGTCACGCACCTCGGTCATCTCATCGCGGATGATCTGCAAGACGCGGACGCGCGAGCGCAGGATATCCAGGAGATCCGCAATCTCTTCGGCCAGCTTGGCCGCTTCATTGCCAAGCTCCTCACGGCCCAGACCGGTCAGGCGGTTGAGGCGCAGCTCAAGAATGGCGCGGGCCTGTTCCTCGGTCAGGCGCAGCGTGCCGTTCGAGGTCAGGATGGAGCGCGGATCGGCGACCAGCTCGACCAGCGGCGCCACATCAGCGGCCGGCCAGTCACGCGCCATCAGCTGGGCCCGGGCCTCGGCCGGGTTGGGCGCGTTGCGGATCAGGGCGATGACTTCATCGATATTGGCCACCGCGAGGGCGAGGCCGATGATGACATGGGCGCGGTCACGGGCCTTGTTCAGCTCGTGTTTGGCGCGGCGGGCGACGACCTGCTCGCGGAAGCGCAGGAAGACCTGGATGATCTCGCGCGCACCGAGCAATTGCGGCCGGCCATCGACCAGCGACAGCATGTTGGCGCCAAAGCTCGTCTGCATCGGCGACCAGCGATAAAGCTGGTTGAGAATGACGTCGGCATTGGCATCGCGCTTGAGCTCGATGACCACGCGGATACCCGAACGGTCACTTTCATCGCGCAAATCGGCAATGCCCTCGATCTTCTTCTCGCGTACCAGGTCGGCGATCTTCTCGATCATCGTCGACTTGTTCACCTGGTAGGGAATCTCGGTGACGATGATGGCCTGGCGGTCCTTGCGGACCTCCTCGATATCGGTCTTTGAGCGCATCACGATGGAACCGCGCCCGGTCTGCACCGCATTACGGGCGCCGGACCGGCCGAGGATCAAACCACCGGTCGGGAAGTCCGGACCGGGCAGCAGCTCATGGAATTCCTCTTCGCTGAGCGCCGGATTGTCGAGCAGCGCCAGCGAGGCATCGATCACCTCGCCGAGATTGTGCGGCGGGATATTGGTCGCCATACCCACGGCGATACCATTGGCGCCATTGACCAGAAGGTTGGGATAACGGGCCGGCAGGACCACCGGCTCCTGGCGTTCGGCAGAATAGTTCTCGACGAAATCAACGGTGGATTTGTCGATATCGGCCAGCAGCGACTGCGCCACCTTCTGCATGCGGCTTTCGGTGTAACGATAGGCGGCCGGCGGATCGCCATCGATGGAGCCGAAATTACCCTGGCCGTCGATCAGCGGCACGCGCATCGACCAGTCCTGGGCCAGACGCACGAGGGCGTCATAGACCGCCTGGTCACCATGCGGGTGATAACGACCCATGACGTCACCAACAGCGGTCGCACACTTGCGGTACGGCTTTTCGTGCGTCTGCCCGTTTTCGTGCATGGTGTAGAGGATCCGCCGGTGCACCGGCTTCAGCCCGTCGCGCGCATCGGGGATGGCGCGGCTGACGATCACGCTCATGGCGTAATCGAGATAGGAACGGCGCATTTCCTCTTCGATGGCGATATTGCCCACACCTTCAGGCAAGCCGGAATCGGAGGAGTTCAGGTCGTCGTCGTGATCGCTCAAGGCGGCCTCTTTCGCTACGCTTGGGACAGGGCGGACGGCCCTGCGGCAGAAGACAAACACCGCCCGATTTCAAGACCGGTCATCCGGCCCGTGAATCAGGCGGTATCGCTGTCACCAAGCTTTAACAATTAGGCCGGTTCGGCGCAAACGGCGCTGACCGCAGCTAGTCGTCGCCATCCGGGCCGAGACGATCCGGATCGCTCGGGCCGAGATCGGCGGGGTTCGGGCCCAGCTGATGGCTCTCGCGGGCGGCGAATTCCATGAACTCACGGCGGGTCATAGCCCCGTCCGCATTATCGTCGAGCATGGCAAAGGTCGCCGCCACGCTGGTGCGGGCGCTGTCCTCGGCATTTTGCAGCACGCGCTAGATATAGTCCGGCGACAGCAGATCTTCCTGCACCGCCGGCCCGAACTCGGCCATGGCTTCGCTGATCGAGTTCATGGCATCGTCCCGGATCTCCTGACCGAGGCGGCCATCCGGCGTCAGCCCGGCAATGCGGAACAGATCCTCGAGCACAAAACGGCCATCGCGATCGGCATCAAGCTCGGCGAAGCTCTGTTCGGGATCATCGCGCTCCGCGGTGGCCGCAGTTGGCATTACGGCGCTCGTCCCCATGACGGCACTGAGCAGAAGAACGGCAGAAAATTTCATGGCAGGCTCCGGTAGTTTCGGGGTTGGAAACGACCAGCTGCGTTTGACCGGTTCGACCGGATAGGTTTCGACGAAGGTGCGAACCACCTCGCTCGCCGTCAGGCCCCGCTCCTTGCACGCATCCATGAATTCGCGCTTTGCGGTGTAACCCAGACGGATCTCGAGGCTTTCAGATTGTTTCTCGCGTTTGTGTGTCATCGATCCAGTATCACGGTTCCGGTTTTCAGGCGGCTGGCCTGGAGATGAAACTTCCCCAAGCCTCACGCCAAGAAAACAAAAGCCCTGCCCGGACGCACGCAAAAACCTGTCCGGACAAACAGTTTCAATACTTTAGGATCAGATGTCGGGCGAGAATATGGCCGCCTGCCGACGGCCAGGGCCCGATGCTGGCGCTACTCCGCGTCCCGGGCCGCCAGCGCCGAGCGCAGGAGATTGATCTGGCTGAGCAGATTCGCGTTGATATTGCTCTGCTCGGTCGCCCAGCGGGACTGGACCTTGAGCCATTCCGGCCCAGTCATTTCCGCGCCATTGGACGCGGCCGTGTAGGCGCTGGTGCCATAAGAGCAGGCCCACCAGGGGGACGCCTGGCTGGTATAGGCTGTGCCGGCGGAATACATGGTTTCCAGTACGCTGGAGACGGTTTCCAGACGCTCATTGAGCAATTGCTCAACTTCTTCGCCGGCATAGGCGGTGGCGATGTTGAGAATGCCTGCGGAGCTGGAATCGAGACAACGGGAAATGTCGTAAATCGTCCGCACCCGGCCCAGCATATAGGCTTCAATCGCCAGTTCGGGATTGGTCGTGACCGAGCGACGCGCGACTTCCATCAGGAAGATCGGCGGGTTGTTATCGCGTTCCGCCCAGAGCTGCTGGGAAATCGCGACACTGTTTTCCTCGGGCAACTGCGCCAGGCGCGCCAGGGCACCATAGACATTACCCCAGGCCGTTTCACCGACGACATACTGCACCTGGGTGCCTTCAATCTCGATCGTGTGAATTTGCGGCCGACGAAGATTGGGATCCGCATCGCCAGACGTGTTGTCCTGCGCCACGGCCGGACCGGCGGTGAGCGCCAACGCCAAACTCAATACACCTGCAACCCGCATCCCGGTCCCCTGTACACTGTCCGGACACCTGTCCAGCTTCGAAACACTTGCCCGACCGTGGCCGGGCAAGACGGCAATTTCGTGACCTAGAACGGGATTTCGTCGTCCAAATCGGCGCTCTGGAAGTTCTCTTTCGGAGCATCCATAGCGGCCGCGCTGCCACGAGAGGGAGCGGATTCAAAACTGCTGCCACCTTCATTGCGGCCGTCGAGCATTTGCAGCTCACCGCGATAACGCTGCAGCACGATTTCGGTGGTGTATTTTTCCTGGCCGTTCTGATCGGTCCATTTGCGCGTCTGCAGCGAACCTTCGACATAAACCTTGGACCCCTTGCGCAGGTAGTTCTCCGCGACCTTGGCCAGGTTCTCGTTGAAAATTACGACATTGTGCCACTCGGTCTTTTCCCGGCGCTCACCCGTCGACTTGTCGCGCCACTGGTCCGACGTCGCGATACGCAGATTGACCACCGGGTCGCCCGAGTTCAGGCGCCGGATTTCCGGATCACGACCCAGATTACCGACCAGAATTACCTTGTTCACGCCAGCCATCGCCCAGTCTCCACTTCCTGCGGCCGTTCCTGCCGCCATTTTGTTCACATTATGTTCCGGGCGTCAAACACCCGATTCTCTGCGGCCACTGTGGACCCGCCGCGAAGGGCCTGTCCAGCGCTGTGCGCTGCGCGGACTGAGGCCCTAGCCGATCGCCTCACCGTCTGGCGGGGCATCCTGGTGTGCCCACATGTAAAGCGCCAGCCAGGACCGGTAGGGTTTGAAACGCTCGGCCGTACGCACCGTCTTGCGGCGCTTTGAGGTCAGGGCTTCCAGCGCCTTGCGCGCCGCCAGGTCCCCGTCCGGCCAGATATCCTCTTCGCCGAAATAGAACATGTTCATCATGTCCGCCGTCCATTGCCCCACGCCCCAGAGCCGGGTCAGGCGCGCCGCGCGTTCCGGAGCGGCCACGGCCGCGAGGGCGTCGCGTTCCAGCCCCGCATCCAGATGCGCCCGGGCAATGCCCTGGATCGTCTTGGCTTTCGAATTGGACAGGCCGCAGCCGCGCAGGGCGTCATGCGAGCAGCCGGCGAAATGCTCGATCAGGTCCGCGCCCTCGGCGCTGGCGACGACGCGGTTCCAGATACTTTGCGCCGCCTTGACCGAGATTTGCTGACCCGAGATCGCGCGGCAGAGATATTCCGGGAAAGCCACATCATCGCGGCGCGGAAACTCCAGCGGCCCGAGGCGGATCAGCGCGGCGTGAAGGTCCGGCGCAAAGGGCTCGGCGGCGTCAAGCAGATGAGTATGGACTGTCTGGTGGGGCATAGGACCGGTCGCGCTGCGCGCATGAGCCGCACAGTCTTGCAAACATTATTCATGGAGAAGCCCAATTCACCATGATAAGCGCGGTTTATGCAATCGGCATCAAACCCGCGTCCGTCCTTCCTCGCCCAGACCCTCCTGGTTCTGGCGCTGCTGGCTGCCGGTACGCATGCGATGATGCCGAAAGGCTACATGCTCGATCGCAGCGCCGAGACCGGCCAGGTCGCCGTGGTGTTCTGCTCTGCCGGCATGGGCCAGCACGTGCAGATGATGGATCTGCAGACCGGTGAGCTCACCGCTGCGTCGGAGCTGCCGGAATCGGGCGGCTCCAACCTGTGTGCGCTGACGGTCACCGGGCTGGATGATGCCGCCTTCCCGGTCGACATCCTGCCGCGCGCGCCGGAACCGCAGATGGAGCGTCGCCAGACCGCCGACCTGCACCAGGTCCTGGCCCGCTCACCCGAACTGTCCCGGCCACCCGGTCGTGCCCCTCCCGCACGCCTCTGATCTTCCCGACTTGTTGTGTTGGTCCGCACGCGCTGCGGGCTGACGCTGATTGATCAGATTGCCGTCGATGACGGTCGTAACGGAGTCCAGCCATGACCCGCCATTTCCTCGTATCCACGAGCGCCCTCGCCCTGTTTGCAGCCCCGGCTGCGGCCGACCACCCGCTGGTCGACATCATCACCATCCATTCCCACACCACCGTCCATGACACGACCGAAGTGTTGTCGCCGGAGACCCTGCCGCCCAATGCAGGCCCGGATCCGGCAGCCCTGATCGCGCGCCTGCCCGGTGCCGCGGCCATCGGCAATGGTGCCCTGTCAGGCCAGCTGCAGTATCGCGGCCTGTTCGGCTCGCGGATCAATATCCGCATCGACGGCCATGCCTTTGCCTCGGGGGGCCCCAATCTGATGGACCCGCCGCTGCACTATGCCCCCCTGCCCCTGGTCGAACGCTTCGAGCTGGATCGTGGCCTGTCTCCGGTCAGCGCCGGGCCGGGCCTGGGCGGCGGTCTCAATGCCGTGCTGAAACGCTCCGAGTTTGCTGACAGCGCCGACTTCGTGTCCGAGCTCGACTGGAGCCTCGGCGCGCGCTCGGTGGATGAAAGCTATTCCGCCGGTGGCCTGACCGCGATTGCCAATGAAAACTGGCGCGTCCACGCCCTCTATTCGATCGAGAATGGCGGCGATGTGGAGACGCCGCGCGGCACTCTTGCGGGAACCGAGCATAATCGCCTCGTCTATGGTGTCGGCGCCGGCTGGCGCTCCGGGGCGCACGAGATTTCCCTCGATCTGCGGCGCAGCGAAACCGGGGAAACCGGCAATCCGCCCTTCGCCATGGATATCCGCTTTTTCGACACCGATATCGCCCGTCTCGCCTACACGCTGGACCTTGGCGAGACCGATGTGCGCCTGCATGCGGGCTATAGCGATGTCGATCATGCGATGACGAATTTCCATCTGCGCCCGGCACCGCCGGCCATGCGCCAGCGCGAGACCTTCGCCTATGCCAGCAGCCGCAGCCTTGGCGCTGAGGTCGAAATGGACGCCATGGGCGGCCGCCTGACCCTCGGGGCTGACCGGTCGCGCTCGGATCACGATGTGACCATCACCAATCCGAACAATCCCGATTTCTTCCTCAACAGCTTCGCCGACATCGACGTCAAGCGCACTGGTGTCTTCGTGGAGTGGACCGGCCAGGGCCCGCTCGGCTGGTCCTCGGAGATGGGGATCCGGGTCGATTCCCATGACGCCACGGGCGCACCGGCGAGCACCGGAACGGCGGTTCCGATGGGCCCGTCCATGCTCGCCATGGGCTATAATACCAGCGACCGCACCTGGAGTGACGGCACGATCGACGCCGCCGGCCGCTTCTGGCGCGAGCTGTCAGACACGCTCACCGCGCGCTTCGCCCTTGCCCACAAATCCCGTGTCCCGGGCTATGTCGAGCGGTTCGCCTGGTTGCCGACCCCGGCCTCCGGCGGGCTGGCCGATGGCAATACCTATGTCGGTGACCGCGAGCTGGAGCCGGAAACCGCGCTGATCGCCGAAGCCGGCTTTGATTGGCAGGATGGCCGCGCCTACGCCCGGCCGACCGTCTACTGGCGCGAGATCGACAATTACATCCAGGGTGTGCCCTTCGATGACACGCCGGGGGTGATCAATTCCCCGGTCGAGATGGTCTCCAGCATGAATGGCGATCCGACGCCGCTGCGCTTCGGCAATGTCGACGCGCGCATCTATGGCCTCGATGTCGATTTCGGCTATCGCCTGAGCGAACACTGGCATCTCGACGGTGTTGTCAGCTGGGTCCGCGGTGAGCGCCGCGATATTGATGACAATCTCTATCGCATCGCCCCGCCCTCCCTGCGCCTCGGCGCCACCTACGAGACCGGCGACTGGTACGCCACGCTGGAAGCTCTGGCGGTCGGCGAGCAGGATCGCGTCTCGGCCTCCAACTCCGAACAGGCCACGGACGGCTACGCTATCGCCAATGCCTATGCCGGCTGGGCCATCGGTGACGGCATGACGCTGGCGCTGAGTGCGGAGAACCTGCTGGACGAGGACTATGAGCAGCATCTGGCGGGCTATAACCGCAATGCCGCGTCCGTGGTCGGTCTGGGCCAGCGCCTGCCGGGCTCCGGCCGCTCGATCGGTCTGCGGCTGAGCGTTCAGCGCTAGGGCTCAGCCCTCATCCTTGAGCGGGAAGCACATGCTGGCCCGCAAACCGGGGCCCCGGCCGTCGACAGAGACGCCGGGGCCTTCACCCAGCTCGAAACGGCCATGATGCACATCCACAATCGCCTGCACCAGCGACAGGCCGAGCCCTGAGCCCGGCAGGGTGCGCGAATTGTCCAGCCGTACGAAGCGCTGCGTTACCCGGGTCCGGTCCTCATCGGGGATGCCCGGCCCGGTATCGGTGACCGAGAACTCTGCCCGGCCCTCACCATTCTTGCGCAAACGCAAGGTCACGGCCCCGCCATCGGGCGTATATTTCACGGCATTGTCGAGAATATTGGCCAGCGCCTGGGAGAGCAGGCCGCGATCGCCCATCACGGTCATGCCGCGCTCGATCTCGCTGGCAAAGCCCAGCCCCTCATCCTCACAGACCGGCTCATACAGCTCGGCCAGGTCCGCGGCGATATCCGCCGGGTCGATGGGCTGGATGGATTTGCGGCTTTCACCGGATTCAAGCCGCGACAGGGACAGGATGGCGTTGAAGATGCCGAGCAATTCATCGGTATCGGTGATGGCGCGTTCCAGCGTCTGCTCGCGCGCTTCCAGATCGCCATCCTCGCGCAGGGCTTCATCAAGCCGGTTGCGCATGCGCGTCAGCGGCGTGCGCAAGTCGTGGGCGATACTGTCGCCGGTCTGACGCATGCGGTGCATCAGCGCTTCAACGCGGTCGAGCATGTCGTTGAAGTTCTCCGACAACTCGTCGAGCTCGTCGCCGGTATGATTGCGCGGCGCGCGCTGTTTGAGGTCACCGGAGCGGACCGACCGGGCGACGTCATTGATCAGGTCGAGGCGGCGTACGAAACGGCGCGAGATGAAGATGCCGCCGGCAACACCCAGCGCCAGGGCCAGGGCCGAGGCGGCCAGGATGGTGTTGAACATCCTATCGACCAGCGTGCTCTCCTCATCGACATCGACGCCGACAAACAGCTTGTAGCCCGAGGGCAGATCGATAATGCGGCCGCGCGCGGTGCGGTCATCCTTCTCGCTGTCTTCGGTGCCCAAAACGCGGGGCCGGCGATAGGTGAACTGGACCCGCCCCTCATCATCGGCCTGGGCATCGGGCAGGCCGGTGATCAGATTGCCCGACAGGCTGCGCCCGTTGGGATTGACCAGCAGGTAGAGATAATCCGCCCCGCCGCCGACGGTGCGCTGCAGGATATAGCGATTGATGGCGCGGATACCGCCGGCGTCGAAACGCTCGGACAGGGTCGCAACCTCTTCATTCACCACCGCATCGGCACGACGCAGCATCATCCCCGCCGAAGCCGCATAGACAAAGGCGAGGATGACGAAGCTGGACAGTGCGAACAGGGCCGCCGACAGAAGCGTTTGCCGGAAAGCCGTCGTCCGCAGGATGGCGGGAAGACGGGTCTGCACGCTGATCTAGGCCTGCAGGCGGTAACCGGCGCCCCGCACCGTGTGCAGCAATGCGCGCGGATAGGGCTTGTCGATCTTCGACCGCAGACGCGAGATGTGCACGTCGATGACATTGGTCTGGGGGTCGAAATGATAGTCCCAGACTTTCTCCAGCAGCATGGTGCGGGTCACGACCTGGCCGGAATGCTTCATGAGAAACTCCAGCAGGCGGAATTCGCGCGGTTGCAGCAGGATTTCCTCTTCGCCGCGGATCACCGTGCGGGCCAGGAGGTCCATTTCCAGATCCCCGACCACCAGCTTGGTGCGGACCGTTTCCGGATCGCGGCGACGGGCCAGGGCCTCGACGCGGGCGAGCAGCTCGGCGAAGGCATAGGGTTTGACCAGATAGTCATCACCACCCGCCTTGAGGCCCTCGACGCGGTCATCGACCTCGCCCAGCGCTGAGAGGATGAGCACCGGGGTGCGGTCATCATCATCGCGCAGGGTTTCGATCATGGTCAGACCGTCCATACGCGGCATCATGCGATCAACCACGAGGATGTCGTATTCCGCAGCGCGGGCCATTTCCAGGCCCTCTTCGCCGTCTGCGGCATGATCAGCGACATGGCCGCTCTCGCGCAGGCCCTTGCGGATATAGCTGGCCGCCTCGCGATCGTCTTCAACAATGAGAATGCGCACCCTGAACTCTCCTTCTTATTCGTTCTCGTCGAGCTGCATGGCGACATAACGCTGGCCGCCACGGCCCTCGACCAGAAGCAGGATGGCGGAACGGCCATCGCTGGCGGCTTCATCCACCGCCGCCTGGAATGCGTCGATGGAACCGACGGCATCACCGCCCGCTTCCAGAACGACATCACCGCGCATCAAGCCTTTGCGGTTGGCTTCACTGCCCGGTGCCACGCTTTCGACCACAAGACCGACCTGGTCGTCCGCCAGGCCACGGGCCTCGCGGACCTCGTCGGTCAGCGCCATCATGCGCATGCCGAACATCACGACCTCGGTTTCCGCCTGCTGGCGGCTTTGCATCTGGTTCAGCGCGTTTTCATCCGGACGATCGGAAAGCTCGGCGCGAACCGTGATCTCGCGGCCATCACGCACGACCAGGAAACGGATGCGGTCACCGGCATTGAACTGGCCGATCCGGCGCGTCAGGTCACGCGAGCCTTCAACCGCCTCGCCATTGAGTTCCAGAATCACGTCACGGCGCTGGAAACCGGCTTCATCGGCCGGGCCGTCGGCGACGATGGAGCTGATGATCGCCCCCACCGGCTCGTCCAGGCCCTCAGCCTCGGCAATATCCTCGGTAACATTCTGGATCGATACACCCAGCCAGCCACGCGACACGCGACCGTCTTCGATCAGCTCGTCAACAATACGGGCCGCGACATCAGACGGGATGGCGAAACCGATGCCGACATTGCCGCCGGTCGGGGAGAAGATCTGGGAGTTCACGCCGACCACATTGCCTTCGAGGTCGAAGGTCGGGCCACCGGAATTGCCCTGGTTGATCGGGGCATCGATCTGGATGAAGTCGTTATAGGTGGAGTTGCCGATCTCGCGGCCGGTCGCGGAAATGATACCCGCAGTCGCGGTGCCGCCGAGGCCAAACGGATTGCCAACGGCCACGACCCAGTCACCGACGCGATAGGCCGGGTCGCGCTCCAGCGTGACGAACGGGAATGCAATGTCTTCATCGACCTTGAGCAGTGCCAGATCGGTCTGCGGGTCGGTTCCCAAGAGGGTGGCCGAATAGCTCTCGCCATCGCTGGTGCCGATGGTGATTTCCTGGGCGCCGCGCACCACGTGTTCATTGGTGACGATGTGACCTTCAGAGGAAATGAAGAAACCCGAGCCCAGGCTCTGGCGCGGCCGCGTCTGCGGGGCCGGGCCGTCACCGCGGAACTGGCGCTCCAGCCATTCGCGGAACTGGCGCGGGTTTTCGAACTGCTGCTCCTCGGCCTGCTCGTCCGGCAGCGTGCTGGCCTGGATCGTCACCACGGACGGGCTCACGCTTTCGATCAGATCGGCAAAGGACATGGGCGCGCCATTGGGCACAGCCGCCGCAAACCGAGGCTCATCCTGACCGGCATAGGCCGGGCTGTTGACATTATCGACAAGGAACGCCGCAGAGGCGATGGCGAGGACCATGAGAGAGGCACCGCCAAGGCGGCCAAGACGCTGAATCGGCTTCATCTGTAGAAACGACCTTTCACTTCCAAACTGACGGTAGATGTCGCAGGCGGTACTTATCCGCTGCCTGACTTCTACATTACAATAACATTACAATCGGTAATTTCCCGTTCATCTAGACAAATCGGGTTCAGGCTTCTTCCGTCCGGATCACGACGGGCGAATTGAGGGTCCGGTGGACCGGGCATTTATCCGCGATCTCCAGGAGTTTGGCCCGCTGACCGGCATCCAGATCACCGTCGAAAGTGAAGCGGCGCTCGAAGATATCGACCTTCAGCTCCTGGCCCTCCAGACAGGTCTCGCAATCCTCGGCATGACCCTTGTTATGCGTCAGGCGCAGGGAGATTTTCTCCAGCGGCCAGCCCTTGTGATCGGCATACATGCGCACCGTCATGACCGAACACGTGCCGAGCGCGGCGGTGAGATAGCCATAGGGCGTCGCCCCGTTATCCGTCCCGCCCATGCTTTCGGGCTCATCGGCCAGCATGACGTGATCATCAGCGATAACGAAATTCTCGAACTTTCCGCGCCCGGTCTCCTCGATCAGGACTTCACCGGACCGTCCGCGCGGCACCGGCGGCAACGGCTCGGCCACGACATAGCGCTTGGCCCATGCGGCGATGATATCCGCCGCATGCTCGGCATGCTCCAGCTGGGTCAGAAGGTGGTCGGCACCATCCAGGCTGACGAAACTCTTGGGATGCTTGGCCGCGACAAACAGCTGGGTCGCATTGTCGATGCTGACCGTGTCATCGGTCGGGGCATGGGCAATCAGCAACGGACGCTTGAGCGTCGCAGCCGCCTCTTCCAGCGAACGGCCTTTGATGTCGTCGAGAAACTGCTTCTTGATGGTGAAGGGACGTCCTGCCAGCGAAACCTCGGCAATCCCGTCGCGCTCGATATCTTCAAGATAGGCATGGAATTGATGACCGACATGCTCGGCGTCGGCGGGCGCACCCAGCGTCGCGACCGCCTTGACCGAGGGCAGGTCGTGGGCCGCGGCGATAACCGCAGCACCGCCGAGGCTGTGGCCGACAAGCAGCGCGGGCGCTTCATACTCTTCCGCGAGAAATTCCCCGGCCTTTACCAGGTCCTCGATATTGGACGAGAAATTGGTGTTGGCGAAATCACCGTCGGATTGGCCGAGCCCGGTAAAATCAAAGCGCAGCACGGCGATCCCCGCCTGGGCCAGGCGCCGGGCAATCCGGTTGGCGGCGAAAATGTCTTTGGAACAGGAAAAGCAATGCGCGAAAATGGCGAAGGCTTCTGCCTTGCCGGCCGGCCATTCCAGGCGGGCGGCGAGCTTTTCTCCCAGGGAACCGGTGAAGTCTACGCGTTGTGAACGGGCCATGCCTGTCTCCTTGTCATGGGAAACAGCTAGTGACGCGTCGGCAAAACGCAACTCATCTTGCGATGACGATCATGTCATCGCGAGCCCGGCTCATCCTCCTCGCCTTGCCAGGTCCCGGCTTCACGCAGGGCTTCGGCGACTTCCGGCGGCATGTAGGTCTCGTCATGCTTGGCCAGCACAGTCTCCGCATTGAAGCGGCCATCCTGTGTCATGCGCCCTTCGGCAACAACCCCCTGCCCCTCGCGGAACAGGTCGGGAAGAATGCCGAAATAGGTGACGTCGACGCTTTCCGCGCCGTCCGTGATCACGAAGACAAAGCCATCATTCTCGGCATCCCCGACCGAGCCCTCGGCCACCAGACCGCCGACCCGGATACGCTCGCCGACAGCCGGCGGCTCGGAGGCGAGCTCGGACGGGCTGTAGAAGAAAACGACGGCGTCACGCAGGGCAAACAGGCCCAGGGCAACGGCGGCGACCAGAACGGTGCCGGCCGCGGCAATCGTGGCAAGGCGGCGATTACGATGACGCATCAGCGGATACTCCGGTACGGAAAATCAGGGAGAGATTATTGGCCGGCATGTCGATCCGTTCCAGTGAAACCAGACCGGTGTCCGCCATCAGGGCCTGGACATCGCTCAGGGCCCGCACACCCCAGTCGGGATTGCGGGCTTTGAGATTGCGGTCGAAATCGAGATTGGACGCTGCGGTGGCCTCGCCTTCCCGGAAGGGGCCGTAGAAATAGACCAGCCCTCCTTCCCGATTGAGCATGTGTTCGGAGGCCTCTCCAATCGCGCGCGCAACATCCCAGGGCGCGATGTGGATCACATTCATCGAGACGATCGCATCGAACGGGCCCAGCCCGTCCATCCAGCCCGGGCGGACCAGATCAAGCGCCAGCGAGGGCTTCATGCGGCCGTCAAAATCAGATCCCCAGGCGTCCTGGCTCAGACGCGAAGCCGGGTCCGGATCGCTGGGCTGCCAGATTACATCCTCGCGCAGCCCCAGCAACGTGGCAGCGTGTTCGCCGGTGCCCGAGCCGATCTCCAGGACACGGGCCTCGGCCGGCAGGATGCGCGCCAGCACCTCGGCAATGGCGTGACGATTACGCCCCGCACTGGGCGAAAACAGGCGAGCCGCCTCATTACGGCGGGCTTCCAATGCGGGAGAGGTATCTCGAGGTGCGCTCATGGGCCTGAACTAGGCACTTGTGCGGCCGTGTGCAAGCGGACGCTATGCCGCGGCTGCATTGCCCCGGCGCCGCAGCGTGGCGGCGACTTCATCGGCATCGGCGATGGCGAGCAGACGGGCCGTGATTTCAAGGCCTTCACGGGCCACATTGCGGTTCTGGCCTTCGCTTTCCGCAACCAGGTCCACCAGCAGTTCGCCGGCATCCTGCATGCGGGTCACCGCATCGGTTGAAATCCGCTTTTGCGAACTGGCAATCGCAGCCGCTGTGGCGTGCTCGCGGGCCTTGGCGGTGAAGTAGAGCAGGCCTTCAGCCCGCTCGATGGCGCTGTCCGGCGGCAATTGCGCCGGGATAATGCGGCCGGACTTGCCGCGGCGCGGCTCCGGCAGGCCGGAATCAAGCGCCAGCGGAACCTTGGCGAGGATCTTCTCGACATGCATCGAGGCCTCTGCCCGCAAGGAGAACAGCGACTGGCCCCAGCGGCCCGCCTTGCGGATACCGAATTCCTGGGTCATGCCGACCGAGTAATTGACGAATTTGTCGAACAGCTCGTAGGTCGCCTTGGCCTCGTCCAGCGTCGCTGGCGGCGACTGCAGGCGCGAGGCGAAATATCCGGTGTCGGCCAGAACGGCATCACCGACCGCGGCCAGCTCGGTCTTGGAGACGACGAGGTCATCACCGCGCTTGCCGGTCCGCTCGATGACGCGGAAAATCTCCCACGGACGATCAAGCCGCCCCATGGTGATGATCAGCACCCAGACCGCCGCATCCGGCGCGGTTTCCATCATCTCGTCATGAATTTTCTTCAGGCGCGTGCACAAATCCTCGTCGAGATCGAAAATCTTCGGCGGGATACGCGACATGGCCTCGTCGATGGCCTGGCTGTTGCGCAGCAGAATGACGGCATCGCGCAGCATGGCGCCGCCATCACCGCCGAAGCGCTTGGCCAGGGCCGTCATGTCCTTGGGCACGCGCTCAGCCTTGTTGACCGCTTCATCGAGCGCGTCGGCGAGCTTGCTGCGGAATTCATACCAGATCGGTTCCGATGGCGGCTGTTTGCACTTCTTCGCCATCTCGATGGTTTCCTTGGCCAGCTGGCGACCGAGCCAGCCCCATACTTTCGAGACCTGCTCCGGGCTGAAGCGCGCGCGCGAAGGCGGCGTGGTCGCCGGGTCGCCGACCAGCGGCTTCAGCGGAGCGAGCAGATAGCCCTTGGCCGCATCACCGGCCGGCTCCTGGATCGCGGTCTGCAACTCCTGGAAGACTTCAACGAGACGTTTGGAACTGGGGTCCGTAGCCGCCGCAGCCCGCGCCGACGCCGCCAGCGCATCGCGCATATGCGCGGGCATGCTGCGCCATAGCGCTTCGAGCTTTGCTCTTTGGGACGGCGAAAGTTTAGCCATGACGGGCCGTGAAACTCCGGATTTCACGCCAGTTTCCGCCAAATAGGGTTAACGATGATTTAGCGCGCCGGGGCGGGCAATAATACCTGGGCGCACAAGCCGCCCAGCTCCGAGCGCGAAAGCTCGACCTGACCGTCATAAGCCTTGGCCAAATCGGTGACGATCGACAGGCCTAGACCCGACCCGGGCGCCTGCTCATCAAGACGCACGCCGCGTTGCAACGCCGTCTCGCTCTCCTCATCGGTCAGGCCCGGCCCGTCATCCTCGATCAGGATTTCCAGCTCACGCTCGCCACTGCGCCGCGCCGTGATGTGAACCTCGGAAGCGGCCCATTTACAGGCATTGTCGAGCAGGTTGCCGATCATTTCCTCGAGGTCCTGCCGCTCGCCGCGGAAAGTCACCTCGCCGGCCAGATCGGTCGTGATCGAGATACCGCGGCGGGCATAGATCTTCTCCAGCGTGCGGGCGAGATCACCGATCACGCCGGACACATCGGTGCGGGCCCCGACCGCCTTGGCGTGAGCCGCAGCGCGCGCGCGGCGTAAGTGGTGATCCACCTGCTTGGCCATGACCCCGGTTTGGCGCTCGACGATATCCGCCAACTCACCCTGCGACGCCCGGCTCTCATTGGTCAGAACCGCGATCGGGGTTTTCAGCGCATGCGCCAGATTGCCGACATGGGTGCGCGAGCGTTCCACCAGCTCGCGCGAATGATCGAGCATGGCATTGAGCTCGTCGGCCAGCGGCTGCAACTCGTCGGGGAATTGGCCATCGACGCGCTCGGCATGCCCCTCGCGCACCTCCGAGACGCTGTTGCGCATGCGAATCACGGGCTCGAGGCCAATGCGGACCTGGAAGAAGACGCCGGCCGCGATCGCTGCCGCAAAGCCGAGAAACATCAGGGCCGAGGTGATGGCGAAATTGCGTACTTCGCGGTCGGCGGGGCGCCGGTCCTCGGCGGCGAGCATGACGACGAAATCGGGACGGTTGGGCAATTGTACGGCCTGCAGCACCACGCGCAGCGGCTCTCGGTCCGGGCCCTTGGTATCACTGGAAATGATCTCGCCCGGTGCTGAACGGGCCCGCTCCAGCAGCGTTGGCGGTACCGCCAATTGCTCGTCCCACAGCGATCGCGAAACCACCAGAACCCGGGCCGGTTCATCGCCGGCGAGGTCGAGGATTTCCCAGTAACGGCCGGAGAATACGCGCGCATAGGCGGGGTCGGACGGACGCCGGGCCAGCGCCACATCGCCGCCGGGATCGGTCTCCGCAGCCGCGACCAGGGCGCCGACGACACTGGTCAGGCGGTCATCCATGGTGCGCATGACATTGCGCTGATAGAGCACGGACAGCGCGATCGCGCCGAGCAGCAACAGGACCAACGCCCAGGCGGCGGCCCCGGCGAAAAGACGGAAGGCGAGCGAGCCCGTCCGCCTCACGAAACCGGTCGTGCCACCGGATCGACCAGCCGGTAGCCGAGCCCGCGCACGGTCTCGATCCGGTCAGAACCGATCTTCTTGCGCAAACGCCCGACAAAGACCTCGATCGTATTACTGTCGCGGTCGAAATCCTGGTCGTAGATATGCTCGACCAGCTCGGTCCGGGAAATCACCCGGTCCTGATGGTGGGCGAGATAGCTGAGCATGCGGAACTCGTGCGAGGTCACCTTGACCGGTGCGCCCTCGATGAAGACGCGGGCGCCGCGCGTGTCGATGCTCAGGGCACCGCATTCGATCGTCGAGGAGGAGTGACCGGCCGCACGGCGGGTCAGGGCCCGCAGGCGCGCCAGCAATTCCTCGGTGTGGAAAGGCTTGGTGAGATAATCATCAGCACCGGCATCAAAGCCGGCGACCTTTTCCGACCAGCGATCCCGCGCCGTCAGAATCAGCACCGGGAAATCGCGTCCGTCCGAACGCCAGCGCTCCAGGACGGTCACACCGTCCAGCTTGGGCAGGCCGAGATCGAGTACGACGACGTCATACGGCTCGGTATCCCCGAGAAAATGGCCATCCTCACCGTCCAGGGCGACATCCACGGCATAGCCGGAGTCTTCCAGGGCGCGGCCAAGCTGGCGGCTCAGATCCGGATCGTCTTCGACAATAAGTGCGCGCATCTTATCTCCCTAGCCTCTCGATAATACGCGACCCGTCCGCGCATCCAATACCACATCGATACGCCGGCCATTATCGACCATCACCTTGACGACAAAGCGCGGTTCGCGATCGCGGACCAGCTCGACATCAAGGATATCGCCATTGGGATACATGTCGCGCACGATGGCACGGGCCCGGCGTGCGGGGATGGTTTCACCGCTTTCGCGGCTCCGACGGGCCTCGCCGGCCGTGAAGCGCTCGCTCTGGCTGGCAAAGGCCAGCATGGCGCTGACCGGCCCGGATGCCTGGGCGGCAGCCGGAGCACTAATTCCTGCGACAAGCGCTGTGATGATGACCAGTTTTCTCAACATGACACACACATTTGCCGACCGCCGCTGAACCCGGCCTGAACGACACCCTAACAGATCCTTGCGCTCAGGACTGCAAGCCCTTGCGCGGATTGTAACCGCTCGGCGGCGACCAGGTCTGCAGGAATTCCTGCAGCGCCTCGTCCCGCTCGGGCAGCGCCACCATCAGACGGATGATCTGATCGCCGCGCTTGCCCCCACTTCCCGCAAAACCCTTGCCACGCAGCCGCAAAAGACCGCCGCTGGAGGCCCCGGCGGGAACCCGGACATCGACCATGCCGTCAATCGTGGGCACGCGGACCTTGGCGCCGAGGGCCGCTTCCTTCAGCGAGATCGGCAGATCGAGGCGCACATCCTGGCCATCGCGGGAGAAGAATTTGTGCTCGGCGACGGTGATCTCGATGAGCACATCGCCGGGCTGGCCGCCAACGCGCGAGGCATGCCCCTGGCCACGCAGACGCAGCACCTGGCCCTCCGCCGCACCGGCCGGCACCGCGACATCAACCGAACGGCCGCCGGGCAGGACAACCCGGTGCTTGCCACCCTGGGCCGCCTGCATGAAATCGAGCTTGAGGCTCTGGCGAACATCTTCGCCCTTGGACCGCTGCTGCTGTTGCTGCTGCCCGGCCCCGCCACCGAAATCGGTGAACAGGTCGGAGAAGATATCCTCGAAACCGCGGCCACCGCCGGTGCGGGTCTGGCGGAAATTGAACGGGCCGCGCTGACCGCCCATGCCGGCCCCGCCCATGCCTGCGCCCATGCCCGGCTGGTATTGCGATCCGAAACCGGCGCGCGCTGCGGTGTCATAATCGGCCCGCTTGTCCGGATCGGAGAGCAGGTTGAAAGCCGCGGACACCTGTTTGAATTTCTCTTCCGCCGCCTTGTCACCCGGATTGGCATCCGGATGCAGCGCCTTGGCCAGCTTGCGATAGGCCTTGCGGATTTCATCCTGGGAGGCGGATTTGCTCACGCCGAGCGTCTTGTAAGGGTCTTCCATGCGCAGGGTCCGTCGGGCGGTTTGACCTACTGCATGTAAGCGTCTTCGCGTCGATCGCAAAGGCCGCCCTCACAGCGCGATGTCAGCCCGCGCACTCAGCCCCGCCCCGGCCTCTTCGGAGATCTGGGCGACACGGATCGTCAGCACGGCACCCGGCCCGCCCGCAAGGGCGCTCAGCGTGCTCGCATCCGACTGCCAGGCCGGGGCCTTTACCCGCTGGCGCAGCAGCTCGCCCTGGGCTGCGGAAACACGGACCTCATAGAGCTCCTCCGCCTCGCCGAGCGGCACATCCTCAGCGCCCCAGTGATCGCCTCCGATCCGCGTGCGCCGGATCCAGCGGGCCTGCACCTCATCGCCGGACCGGGAGAGCCGGAGATGCACCGGGGCATAACATCGCGCGCCCCGGCGCTGAGAGACAACCGGCTCGACCGCTGCGCTCTGCACACGGCTCGATGCCGGCCAGGCCCTTACATTCAGTTCGATACCGGTTTCGTGCGCGGCCAGAGGCAGCGTTGCCAAGGCGCCGTCGAGGAGCACAAAGCGCGCCCCCGCCGCGGCACCCGCAGCGACCGACCCGGCCTGCCCGCGCAACAACCCGCTCAGCCGGTAACACCGCTCTGCAATCAGTTCGGCGCGGGCGAAATCCATGACCTCCCATTCGCCCTCCGCCTGCTCAATGGCCAGGCGATTCTTGCCAGAAAACACATCACGCAGCGCCCGGCTTTCGAGCCGGCTGTCATAGACACAGACTTCCAGCGAGCCCGCCTCGTCCCAATACCCCACAGGGCCCGGGGCCAGATCGGCCAGCAGCTCACCCATGATGGCCGGCTGATCGCACTGACCCCGAGGCTCGAAAACTGCCCCGTCGGTGGAGACGGCCAGCTCGACGGGGGCCGACCAGGGACGGCCATGCAGCGCGGCCAGCAGCCCGTCCGGATGGCGATCGAGCAGCAGCAGAACCGGGCGCGCCGGCGGTACCAGCGGGGCCGCGACCGTGCCGGCCTCACTGCCGGCCCGCCGCACCGCTTCCGCCTGCCAGGGCACAAGCCGCGCCTGTCGCTCTGCCCCGCCCTGCAGGGCGTCGACACGATAATTCTGGCCCGCAAACCCGACCCGGTCGCCCGGCATCAGGGCCAGGGCGGAGGGCGGCAGCGTGATGATGACCGCGCCGCCGGACGAACGCTGGCGGGCAAAATGCTGCTCGGCCCAGCGCTTGGCCAGGGCGGGGTCGGCCAGCACCGGGGCGGAGATAATGTCGACGCCCGACGCGCCAACGGCCTGGCGGGCGCTCGCCACTGCGGGCGCGTAATCGGCGCTGTCATCGAGATGATAGAGCCGGGTATCGCGGCTTTGATCCTCTGCCGCGGGGTAGTGCACCTGAAGATCACCGGCAGCGCCGGCCTGCCGGTCCTCGATGTCAAACGCCCTGTCAAAATGGCCCGCGGACCGAACCACCAGGCCCTGCGGCCCTTCAATAACCGACAGGCCGAACAGATTGACCAGCGGCGCCAGCGCGTCGCGGCCGGTGCCGGCCTGGGCCAGCACATAGCCCGAGACGAGATCATCCAGCGCCTCGACATCGAGCCCGCTCACCGCGCATTGCCCGGCGATATCGCTGACGATCCGGGCCACCGGCACCAGACCGGCTCGACCATTCAGCCAATGGCCCAGGCGCCAGTTCCCGCCATCAGCCCACACGGTTTGCCGGGCCGGGAAGTCCGGCCAGGGCCGGGCATCAAACGCCCAGACGTGAACCCAGTCAGCTTCCACCATCGGGCCGGCATAAAGCGAGGAGAGCGGATTATGCGCGCCGCTGTGCGACCAGTGCGACAGCAAGGCCTCAAGGCCGCGGCGCTGGATCAGATCATCACGCTCGCCGCTGGAAAAGTGCGGCAGTGCGCTTTCGGTACTTTTCGGATCGAAGAAGACATTGGGCTGATTGGCGCCCTTGTCCGCCGCCGGCAGCCCGATCTCGGTTAACCAGATCGGTTTGGACATGGCGACCCAGCCGGTCGGCGTCGCAGATCGTTGCCCCGCCGGGCGGTCGTGATGGGGATGGGACCACCAGGCGACCAGATCCTTGATACGCCAGATCCAGGCCTCGCCCTGCCCGTCGCTGATCGGGGTACGGGTCTGCGACACACGATCTTCTTCGGATGCGTAATACCAATCAAATCCCTCACCGCCGGCAATGTTCGCCGCGAGGTAATCGGAGCTATGCGCGGTCCTGAAACCGGCTTGCGCATCGCTGTGCGCCTCACCCTCGCGCCAATCGCCCAGCGGGGCATACCAGTCGATCGCCACGGCATCGATCTGCGGGTCCGACCAGAGCGGATCGAGATGGAAAATCTTCTCGCCGCCCGCCGATACGCCGGCATATTCCGTCCAGTCGGCCGCGTAGGAGAGCCGGGTTTGCGAGCCGAGCAGGATGCGGGCCTGCGCGGCCAGGTTCTGTAGATGTCCAACAGCCGGAAACGCCGCGCCATCGCGCGACCCGGTCAGCCCGACCATTTCCGAACCAATCAGGAAGCCCTCCACCCCGCCCGCCGCCTTGGCGAGGGCGGCGCAGTGCAGGATGAAGCGGTTGAAGCGCCACTCATCGGGCCCGTCATAGCTGACCGCCCCGGCGCTGGTGGAAAAGTCGCTCGCCTGCGCCGTGCCGAAGAATTGCGCCACATCCGCGGAAACATCGCCGCCAGCACCGGTGATCCGCCCACGCCAGGGGAAGGCCGCCTGCTCACTTCCCCCATAAGGGTCGGGCAGACCATTGCCCGGAGCGATGTCCATGAGCACGAACGGGTAGAGAATGACCCTGAAGCCGCGCGCCCGCAGTTCACCGATCAGCGCGATCACCCCGGCATCATCCGGCGTGCCGCCATAAACCGGGCGATCATCGATCTGAGTGACAAGGTGGGCACCGGTCCGGTCGGCGCCGGCTACCGACCAGGTGACCGGCCGAGTCAGCTTGTCCCGGCGTTCCACCCCGGGGCGGATCTCGCACTGGGCGCAGCGCAGATCGGTCCCGAACCAGGCCAGGACGAGTTGGACCGAGCGGCAGGCGGGCAGATCCCGCTCGAGGTCATCCAGCGCCGCAAGCACATCAACCAAGCCTCTCGCATTATTGATATTTTCAGCTCGCTCTTCACCCGGCCCCAAGCGGGCAAAAACCGGCTCCGGTGACAGGGCGAACTCGCCCGATCCGGGGATGAGATTGATGCCGCGGACCCGCTGCTCCAGCTCCGCCGGCTCGGCGGCCGGGCGGAAAACCTCGAAGGACAGATTGGGAATGCGATGGCCAAACTCGTCCAGCGGCATGTCCTCGAAGACGACATAGGCAGTGCCGCAAAAACCCGGCGCATCATCCCCTTCCGTCGCCATGATCACAGCGTCGGGAGCCTGGTCCTCAGCGCCGGTGTGCACGCGCATCACATAGCGGCTCTGGTCGAGCAGGGCGCCATTGGCCCAGACCCGACCAATCCCGGCGATCTCGCCTTCGCAGAGCCCGACGGCGAAGCTGATCGAATAGGTATAATGCGTCTGGCGCGGACCACCCTTGCCGCCGCTTTCCTCGCGGCTTTCATGATAGCGCGAGGCCCAGATCACCTGTCCGGCGATACGGCCACGCCCCCAGAGCCGCGGCATGGGTGCACCATCCGTCGAGGTCTGCAAAGGGAATTCGGGAAGCTGTGGGCACTTACCTCGGATGCGAATAATGTGTTGAGCCCCCATTGCAGAGCAGACCGTCCGGCCCAGTTAAGCAGGCCGCGGCCGGCTTTGAGCCCGCCGGTCAAAAGCAATTGTCCCATCAGCCATCAATCTCCGGAAAGCGGAAGCGCGCGGTGATCCGCCGTCGCCACCAGCGCGTCAGGGCGGTCTCGCTCACCGCCCGCCCCCAATAGGCGTGAATGATCCAACCGGGGCGCGAGACAATGGCGCAATGCCGGGCGGGCCCCGCAAGGCGCGGCCGGAAGATCAGCACCGCCCCGGCCGGCTCGTCATCACTCTCCAGCTCGACAAGGTGTCGCCGGGCCGCATCGAGCAGGCCATCCCCCGCCCCCTCCTCGGCCCAGCCGGGGCTGTAGGGCGGCACCGGTTCGGCCTCTTGGCCATAAACGGCCCGCCAGACCCCGCGGACGAGGCCGAGGCAATCGGTCCCCGCGCCGCACAGCGAAGCCTGGTGCTGATAGGGGGTTCCGAGCCAGCGCCGCGCTTCGGCGACGATACGGGCCTCAAGCGATGGGCCCGTCACTCTGCCAGCCCCCGCGATCCGCCATCCCGCCGGGCTTCACTGGCCGGCGCTGCGATGAGAACGTCATTGCCCACCATGTAGGGAAACCCGCGAAAGCGCGCGCTATTGGCAAAGCGGTCGCGGCAGGTCGCAAAACCCCCGTCACAGCCGAGGGCAAACTCCGGGTGTGCCGACCCAACACCGCATCGCGGGTCGCCCAGCACCGCATCGCACCGGCGCGAGAAGACGCGGCCGATCGTGCGTTCGAGCCGGTGGGCCGGGCCCAGCCATTGTGCCTCGAAGCGCCCGTCACGCCGGCGCACCTCGCCCAACTCGCCGGTGGCGAGGTGCACGCGCTCATCCGGCTGCGACCAGTCAATGCGCCACAGCTCGACGATGGCGCCGGACCAGACCCCCGTTTCCAGGTCTTCGGCGCGCAGGACAGAGGCATCGAGCGCCCCGGCCAGATCCGCCTGCCCCGGCGCCAGCCCCGCTTCGCGCTCCAGCCCGGCGCCGCCGAACCCGCTCCCAGCGAGAAACTCGACGCCTTCGATCTCCAGGTCGCGGTCATGATCGGTAAAGCCGAAGACCTGGCCGTCACGGCGCGTGACATGCCAGCCCCAGCACAGCGTGGTCACGCCGCGATCGAGGGCCGCTCGCAGGCTTGAAGACAGGGTCAGCATGGCCTCATCCCAGAAGTTCGATAATGGGCAGCCGGCTCAGCGTCGCCGCCTCGACCAGATCGCGCTGGAATTCCAGCCGGTCCGTGTCAAAGCGCGCCGGGCATTCAAACTGGAAGCCGGCGCTGATTGTGGCACCGGCCGGCGGCGGCGATGCAAAATCGATCAGTCCCGTAGCCGGGTCGCAGCTGATCGCGGCCTCCTCGCCGTCGATCGCCGCCCGTACGCTGCCGGCCACCGGTTTGGTGATGGTCCGGACCCAGCTCGCCCCGCCCTGCTCATAGGTCTTTTGCAGGGCGAACGAGCGGGTCACCCCGTCGGCGATGGCGATGAACTGGTCCAGCGGCCCGGGCGTGGCGGACGGGTCACAGGATTTGTGATCGAACGGGTCGCGGAAGCGAAAACCGTGCAAGGGCCCGCGCCGGGCTTCAAAGAACTGGATCAGGGCATGGGCGTCATCGAGGCTTTGCACCCCGGGGGCCGCATCCCAGCGGCGGCGGCTGTTTTGCCAGGGCGTATTGCGCTCCTCCCGCCCGGACACGAGCGGGCTGATCTCGGTGCGCCGCTCCGGGCCGCCCACGGCGCCCAGGGCGATGCGGAAGGGAAAGCTGACATCGTGAAACAGGCTCATAAATGCCGGCTCCCCTGGGCCACGGCACGCGCCAGGGCGCGGGAGATACGCCCCTGGTCACGCTCGATCGCCCCGGCATCGCTGCCGGCGGCCAGGTGGATATTCACCGTGATCGCCTGGCCGCCAGCAGGCCGGATCTCACCGGACTGGGCCGGGGTGAACACTTCCGGCCCCCGTTCGCCAACCAGATAGCGGCCGCCCGCTGTCACCGGGCCGCCTTCGGCGCGCGCCCCGTCCAGCGCTGCGCCGGGAGAGGCCCCCGTCACCCGCTCGAGCCAGCGCTCGGCCGGGGCCAGGATCAGCGTCTCCGCGGTCAGCCGCGCCAGGTCGCGCAGAATGCGTTCGGTCATGCGCTCGAAACTGTCCCCACCCGACCGGGCGGCCTGTTCCAGCGTCGCCTCGATCTGGCGGCCGGCCCGCTCAAACGCCGTTTCCATGGCATCCGCGGCCTGCAAACCGGCCTCGGACAGATCGTCGATCTCGTCATTCATGGTGCATTATCTGGATATTTCGCTTGCAAAGCAGTGAGAGTGTCGCGGGTCGTTGGTGCGCCCTCCGGCGCAGCGGTCAGGGCGCGCCATTCGCTCAGGCTGAGTTGCCAGAAAGCGGTGGGCGCGATGCCGTGCGCGAGGGCCCAGCGCAGGGCCGCCTGCCATGCCGGGGTCATTGCAATGAGGCCTTGAGACATCGCGTCACGGCCTCCCCGGCCTGTTGCGGGGTCAGCGGCCAGGCGGCGATCTCCGCTTCGCTGACCTCATGCCCGCCGCCCTGCAGCAGCAGGCGGAGAAGACGCACCAGCTCGACCGCCCCGAGATCGCCGGGCTGACGCTGCTCAAGCTGGGCCAACGCCCCCAGGGTCAGGCACAGCCGGTAGCTTTGCTCGCCCACCTGCAAGGCCACCTCGCCGCGTTCGGTATTGATCATCACAACACCTCGGCGCTGAGCGCCCCGGACGAGGACAGGGTCATCGACCAGGCCGCCTCGCCGTCATGCCGGCCGCTATAGTCCAGCGCGGCGATCAGGAAGGGGCCGGTCAGGCGGACGAAATCGGGAATGATCAGCTGCCAGTCCGGTGCCGCCTGGTCGAAAAAGGCCTGGCGCACCAGCGCATCGGCCTGGCTGTCGGTGAACACCCCGGCGCCGGACACCGTACAGGCCTTGATCCCGCCCCCGGCCAGCAGTTCGCGCCAGCTGCCCAGGCTTTGATCATGGGTGATGTCGACACTGCGCGCATTGAAGGACAGGGTCCGCGTGCGCAATCCGGCGACCGAGACAAACTGGCCCGGCGCCCCGGCATCGTTGATCTTGATCAGCATGTCCTTGCCCGACTGAACCGTCATGGCGTGATCTCCTCTGCTTGGGCCTGCAGCAGCGCCCGGATCCGCACCAGGCCGCGCTGCAGGCGTTGATTGGCGGTCTGGAACACGTCGGCATACACCGGCTCGATACTGATCAGCTGCACCCCGGCAGGCAGAACCGGGCTCAGGGCCCGGATGCGCTGGCGGACCTGGCCGGTCACGGCATGGGCATCGCTGTCGCGGCACCAGATCTCCAGCGTCAGCCGGCACTCGACGAGATCGGTGTCATCGCTCCCGCGCGCCTGGCAGGTCATGCGCCCCCAGCTGGCATGGGGATAGGCGAGATGGCGCGAGCGGGCGGGCGCCAGCCGCAGCGGATCGCCGAGCACGGCCTGCAGGGCCGGATCCGCTGCAAGGGCGGTTTCCAGCGCGGTCTTGAGCTGGTCCAGCGCGCTCACAGCGACAGTCTCCGCCAGGGCGCGATCAGGCTCTGGACGCTGAAGGGCAGCCCGGTCCCGCCGCCGGTATCGAAGAGGTCGGCGGCGAGCAGGCTGACCGCCTCGCGCAAAGGCGCGGGTACATCTGCGGCACTGGCGCCATAGCCGGCCTGGTAGCGGATCGCGATACCGCCGGCCGCGCGCCCGGGTTCGGGAAAGACGCTGTCACGCCGCAACACGATGCGGCCCGGCTCCATGGCGCTGTCGACATAGTATTCGCCGGCCGGCCAGGGCGTGGCGGTCCCGTCAGCCGCCATCACGGTGATGCTCTCGACCGCGATTAGCGGCGGTTTGAGCAGTTTGAACTGGGTGGCGAAGGCGCAGAGCCGGCCATCCCCGTCCCAGCGGTCACGGGTCTCCAGCCAGGTCTGGGTGAGAAAGACGCGCCCGGTTTCCCGCTCGACCCGCTCGCGCGCAACCGATATCAGATGAGCCAGACGCTGATCATGCGTATTGTCGCTGATCCTGAGGCGCAGTTTAAGGCGTGCGAGATCGACCGGCTCTGCGGCCGGCGGCACGAGGAGAGACAGGGACATGAGGGACACCTCTGAGGAAACAAACCGGCCATTGCGCTCACGCGGGCCGCGTTATCTGGGCTATGCCGCCATCCTGTTCGCGCTGTGGGCCGCGCTCGACACGATGACGAACCAGGAACTCGCCCTCGGCCCGCTGGCTCTGATGCTGCTGGCGGGCGGCGGAGCCGTGTTCTGGCGGGCCTATGTGAAAGACAATCCGCCGGGACCGACCCCATGACGAACCGGCGCATCAATGCGGGCCTCGCCTGGGTGCTGGCCTTCGGCCTGGCGCTTCTGGTGACCGGCGCGGCCGGTTATGGCGTGCTGTTCGCGATCACCTCGATCGCCGGCCTGCCCATGCCCGATCCGTCGACCGATGGGCGCCTGGTCTTCGCCCTCGCCCTGCCCGTGCTGGCCGCAACGGCCCTGATCATCCGGCCGCTGGAAAACTTCATCCGGCGCCAGGGCTATGAGCTCGGCACGGTCGAACAGGAACATCAGCTGGACGGTCGCGACGAGATCGCCGAAGCCGCCGCTGCCGCCCTGTCCGACCGCATCGAGGACGAACTCAAACAGCGCTAGCTGAGGCCGAACTTCATCAGCTTGATGGCGTTGAAATCCTGCACCCCGCCGCCGACACGCTTGGTCGTGTAGAACAGCACATAGGGCTTGGCGCTATAGGGATCGCGCAACACCTCCACCCCCTGACGATCGACGATCAGATAGCCCTTGGCGAAATCACCAAAGGCGATGGCGAAACTGTCCGTGGCGATATCGGGCATGTCCTCCGCCTCGACGACGGGATAGCCCAGCAGGGTCGAACTGCCGGCCTCGCTGAGTGAGGGCTGCCAGAGATAATGCCCGTCGGCATCCTTGAAACGGCGCACCGCGGAGACCGTGCGGCGGTTCATCACAAAGCGGCCATTGGCGCGGTAGCCGGTGGCCGGGGCGTAGACCAGATCGATCAGCGCATCGCCGGGATCACTGGCCGCAAACCCGCCGGCCACACCGGTGGCGACATAGCCGAGCTCGCCCCAGCTCTGTGAGCCCGACGCGGCCATGGTGTAGCTCATCAGCCCGCGCGGCTTGTTGACGCCGTCTCCGGAGATAAAGGCGGCGCTTTCCTGGGCGGCGAAGACATCCCTCACCTCCTCGGCCAGCCACTGGTCGAGATCGACCATGGCATCATCGAGCAATTGCTGCGTCGCCGCCGGCATGGCGTAGAGCTCGGCGGCGGAAAAATCGAGCAGGTCAAGCGTCGGCGAGGCGGTTTCCGGCCGGGCCGCGCTTTCGCTGACCCAGCCGGCCGCCGCACCCCCGCGGGACATCGGCTTGCGGAAGAGCGAGGCCGAGGTCTGGCGCACGCTGGCGATCGCGCGCATGGGCGAGGCCTCGCTCAACAAGCGCTCGATCCGGTTTTCCGTCTCCTGCGGCACGACATAGCCGCCATCAACCGAACTGCCGGCACTGAGCGATTTGGCCTCGGCCAGGACCGAGCTGTCGCCGCTGCGCATATAGGCCTGCAAGCCGGTCGAGCCGGCCGTGCCCCGGGCATCGAGCGGCGCGCGCTGGTCATTGAGATGGAGCCGGTCGAGGGCTGATTTCTGCTGGTCCAGGGCGGCATCGATGCGCGCCACCTTCTCCTCCAGCACGATATCCGCGCTGTGGCGCGCCTCGATCTCGCCGAGGCGCTCATCATTGGCCTGTTTGAACGCCTCGAATGTCGCCAGAACTTCGCCCAGCGCGATACGGGTCTCCGCCGAGACCGGCGGCATTTTGGTTTCCTGGGTCATGGATTGTCCTTCGATCTAGGCCGCAAGGGCCGGTTCAGGGGAAAGCTGCAGCCGCGCCTGCGGCAAGAGCGGGAAGGTGACGATGGAGATCTCCCAGAGATCGATCGCCGCGAGATAGCGCCCGCGCGGGCGGCGCGGCCGGGCCTGCCGGGTCCGAAAGCCGATGGAGAGCCCATCCACCGCACCGCGCCGGACCAGGGCCAGCGCGCTACGGCCGCGCACGGTGTCGTCCAGAATCTCGCCCCGTACCCGCAGGCCCCGCGCATCCTCGACAAGCTCGCGCCAGACCCCGATCGGCTCACCGGGATCGTGCTGGAACAGCATGGGCACGGTGCGGCCCGATTTCAGGGACTGGGCAAAGGCACCGCGCAGGACGACATCACCGGACAGGTCGGCGAGGTCGAACAGGGAGGCATAGCCCTCGATCGTCAGAGCGCTCATTGACCGCCCTCGCCTTCCAGCGGCGCGGCGGAGACATCGGCCTCCACCCGCACCGCATCGCCGAGCCAGGGGCGCAGCCAGACCGTCATCGCACCGGCGCATTTATGCACCAGCGGCAGCACGGTCTGACGCCAGAAGGCGAGCTGCGCCTCCTTGTAGTTCGCATACGTATTATCGCCGGGAAGCCCCAGCAGCAAAGGCGGCACGCCCAGGGCCAGGGCGATCTCGCGGGCGCTTTCGCGGCGGGCATCGATGAAATCCATGTCCGCGGGCGATAACGCCATGGGCTTCCAGTCCAGCCCGCCCTCGAGCAAGAGCGGCCGGCCGGCATTGCGGGCCCCGCCATGGGCCTCGAGCAATTCCGCCTTGAGGCGTTCGAACTGGGTTTCGCTCAGCCGCCCCTCCTCTCCGCCCACTACCAGGGCGCCGGAGGGCCGCGCCGCATTATCGAGCAGGGCCCGCGCCCATTGCGCGCCGGCATTGTGCAGATGGATGGCCTCGGCCGCCGCCGAGAGCGGCGACAGGCCGTAATAATCATCGCCGGGATGAAACAGCCGCATGTGGAAAACCGGACTGCGCCCGCTCAGCGGGTCGCGCAGGAAGCGGCGCTTGCGCGTCCCCGTGGCGTATTCCCACCCGGCAGGCCAACCGGTTTCGCCGGGCAGCACCCGGACCCGGTCGGGACGCAGGGCAAACAGGCCGCGGGGCTCGGCCTCCAGGCTGACCAGTTCGAGATAGGCATTTCCCGCCACTTGTAGATAACCGTAGAAACGCTCCCACAACTCCGCCCCGGCCTGATCCGGATTGGGCCGTTCCAGCAGGGCCTGCAGCGCTTTGTCCTCACTGGTCAGCGGGATCGAGGCGGCCGCTTCGGCAATCAGCCGCACACAGCGATGGGCAATGGCATTGCGCTCATAACCCGCCCGTATCAGCGAGGGGATATCGCGCGCGACCGCCGGCTGCGGGCCGGACAGGGCCAGATCGGCCAGGGCGCGAGAGGACATGGCTTTGCCTTCCGCGCCGGTGAGCCGGGCGAACCAGTTGGGCATGATCGCTATCCTTCAGGTAAAGGCGGTCAGATCGACCGCAGGCGCGGCCGGCCGCGCCGATTGAGCAAGAGCTCGCTGATGGCCCAGACCAGGGCATCGACCCGGTCCGGGCTCTTGCCGCCCGCGCCTGCCGCGCCGAAGGCACACATCTGGTCGACCAGGGCCGGGAAATGACCGGCATGATGCACACGGCCAGCGGCGTAGAGTGCGGCCACGGGTTCAGCCCGGGCCCGCTTGCCGCGCGAGGCATGCACGAGCTTGACCGGCAGGCCGGCATGTTCCGCCTGCAGCACGGCGCGCACCATTTCTCCGCCCTGATTGGCTTCCGCCACCAGCGCATCGGCCTCATAGGCCGCAAACGCGTCAGCCGCGCGCCGGGCCCAGTCCGCCGGCGCGGCGGGGCCGAAAGACAGATCCGCCAGGACGCAGGCCCGCCGCGACGCCCCCTCGCCGGACGCGGAGGCGACGATTATCCCGCACTCATCGCTGTGCGGACCGCCGCTTGCGGGCGGGTCGAGCGCGATGATGACGCGCTCCGCCGGCTCGGCATCGGCCAGGACACAGGCCTCGACCGCCGGGCGTTGCCAGAGCGCGCCTTCAGGATCATCAATCAGTTCACCGTTCAGCTCCTGTCGCCCCAGCGCGCTATCGCCATAGGCCGCCTGCATCGCCGCGAGGAAGCCGGGCGCCAGGTAAAGCGCATTCTTCTTCGTCGGCTGCCGCGTGTGCACCACGCCGGGCGCATCGATCAGCTGTTTCAGGGCCGGTACGGGCCGCGGCGTCGTGGTGATCAGGATTTGCGGCTTTCGGCCAAGGCGCACGCCCATGCGCAGCGTATCCAGCGCCTTTTGCGGGTCTGACCAGGCCGCGAATTCATCACACCAGGCGATCTCGAATTGCGGGCCGCGCAGGCTGTCCGGGTCTTCCGCCGAAAAGGCCTGGGCGATGGCCCCGTTGGGCCAGACCAGGCGTCGCCGGCTGGCCTCATAGCGGGGCCGCTGCTCTGGCGGTCCGACCCCGAGCAGTCCGGACTCGCCGTCAATCATGACCTCGCGGGTATCGGCAAAGGCCGGACCGACCAGCGCCACCCGGCGGCGCCCGGCCTCGATCTGGGCGCGGACCCATTCCGCACCGGCGCGGGTCTTGCCCGCCCCGCGCCCGCCCATGAAGAGCCAGATCTGCCAGTCGCCGCTCGGAGGTGTCTGGGCCTTACTTCTCCATTCGCTCCAATTGTACAGCAGCTCGATCTGCTGCGCCGTCGACTTCGCCCTCACCCAGCGATTTCTGTTCCTGCGCGGCAGCGAGGCGATCAAGGCGATCGATGAGTTCAGCGGCGGGATCGCCAGCGTCTCCGACGACGTGCATCCGGTCCACCTCGACCGCGTTATTCTTCCTGCCATTATGAGCCACTAATCCCTCCAGATCGCGCGCGGCCTTCGCCGCCAAGGTGATGCGCCGCAAGAGCGCATCCGCTGTCTTGCCATGGCCTTTATCCATGGCGGCCCGGGCCAGGATAAGCTGGCGTCTGAGCGAGTTGGACATGTCCTGTGCCAGGCTCCACTCCGCCGCACGCAGCCCGTTACGCAGCCGGCGCTGGACATAGTCCACATCCCGCCCGTGCTCGGCGGCGATCTCTTCGGCGGAGGTCTTGCCCTCGATATATTGCAGCACGAACTCGTCCCACTGCGCCGCGCTCACCATCGCCCTGCCCCAATTCCGGCCATACCCAAATATAGCCGGGCGGCGTATCGGCCGGATTGTTTGACTTAATCGCTTGGAAGCTGAACGGATTTGCCGGGACGGGCGCAGGTCTATCCCCACCGGGTCCGCGGCATCGGCCTCGTCAACACCCGCTACGGGCTATTCGAAGTAGGGGCCACGCAGCATCTTACGGCGCTGCTCGCCCACACGAACGCGTGAGGAATTGGTACGTGTCCCTGTTTATTCGCTTGTCATCCCGGACGCAGGCCCAGACTTGCCTGCCCCCGCGCAAGCGGGGGATCCGGGCGGAGATCGTCGCTAAAAATCTTGTCATCCCGGACGCA
>Ga0189278_10072_pt1 | contig 150965 bp, 149 predicted proteins | sample N26A9minimetaG_FD_130326 | JGI IMG/M metagenome (GOLD analysis project Ga0189278, IMG submission 130326) | Marine microbial communities from the Costa Rica Dome - N26 A9 mini metaG | ecosystem: Environmental > Aquatic > Marine > Oceanic > Photic zone | place: Costa Rica: the Eastern Pacific...
ACGGGAGGGTCGGGCGCGGCCCGGGCTGACACCCGGGCCAAGGCTTGTGGCTGGCGTCGTGGAAGAACGATTTCGTTGTTTCGGGGGGAGCGGGTGCAGGAACGTGCTTTTTCAGCAGCCTCAGGCGGGGTCACCCCCGCCTCAGATTGCATCACATGTCATTTCGCATCACATGTTGGGATAGTTCGGCCCGTCGCCCCCCTGCGGCGTGGTCCAGACGATGTTCTGCGTCGGGTCCTTGATGTCGCAGGTCTTGCAATGCACGCAGTTCTGGAAGTTGATCACGAAACGCGGGTCCTTGCCGTCTTCGATGACAAATTCATAGACCCCTGCCGGGCAATACCGCGCCGAGGGCCCTGCATATTCGGGCAGGTTGACCTTGACCGGGACATCCGGGTCTTTCAGCGTCAGATGCGCAGGCTGGCTTTCCTCGTGGTTGGTAAAGGAGAACGCCACATTGGTCAGACGGTCAAAGCTGAGCTTGCCGTCGGGCTTGGGATAGTCGATGGGCTTGTGCATGGACGCCTTTTCAGTGGCTTGCGCATCGGTTTTGCCGTGGCCCAATGTTCCCAGCAACGAAAAGCCCAAGGTGTTGCACCACATGTCGAAACCGCCCACCGCGAGGGAGGTGGTCAGGCCGAATTTGGACCACAGCGGCTTGACGTTGCGCACTTTCTTGAGGTCCGCACCGATGGCACCGCCGCGCACGTCCTCCTCATAGGCGGTCAGCTCATCGCCAGACCGGCCAGCCGAGATCGCCTCAAAGGCTGCTTCCGCCGCTGCCTTGCCGGAGAGCATGGCATTGTGGTTGCCCTTGATGCGCGGCACGTTGACCATGCCGACGGAACAGCCCAGCAGCGCCACGCCCGGTGCCACCATCTTGGGCATCGACTGATAGCCGCCCTCGGTGATCGCCCGCGCGCCGTAAGCCACGCGCTTGCCGCCTTCCAGCAGCTCCTTGACCATCGGGTGATGCTTGAAGCGCTGGAATTCCATGTAGGGAAACACATGCGGGTTCTTGTAACCCAGATGCACCACAAAGCCGACATAAACCTGATTGTTATCAAGGTGATAGATGAAAGAACCGCCGCCCGCGTTCTTGCCCAGCGGCCAGCCCATGGTATGTGTCACAGTGCCTTCGCGGTGCTTGGCCGGGTCGATCTCCCAGATTTCCTTCATGCCAAGGCCGTATTTCTGCGGCTCCTTGCCTTCGTCCAGACCGTATTTGGCGATTACCTGCTTTGACAGGCTGCCGCGCACGCCTTCGGACAGGAACACGTATTTGCCATGCAATTCCATGCCCGGCTCATAGCTGGGGCCGGGCTTGCCATCTGGCCCCACGCCCATTTCCCCCGCGACGACGCCCTTGATCTCGCCGTTGTCACCGAACACCAGCTCGGAACAGGCCATGCCCGGAAACACCTCGACGCCCAGTTCCTCGGCCTGTTCAGCCATCCAGCGGCAGACATTGCCCATGGAAACGATGTAGTTGCCGTGGTTGTTCATCAGCGGCGGCATGGGGAAGTTCGGCACCCGCAGCTTGCCCGCCTCGCCCAGCAGGTAAAAGTTGTCTTCCTTCACCGGTACGGTGATCGGCGCGCCCTTTTCCTTCCAGTCGGGGATCAGCGCATCCAGCCCGCAAGGGTCCAGCACCGCGCCCGACAGGATATGCGCCCCGACTTCAGAACCTTTTTCGAGCACGACGACATTGCAGTCGGCATCCAGTTGTTTGAGCCGGATCGCAGCGGAAAGACCGGCAGGCCCCGCGCCCACGATCACCACGTCATATTCCATTGCTTCGCGTTCGATCTCGGCCATGCTCGGCGCTCCCTCCAGGCAATTAAAAAGGTTTGAAATTGGCTAAACCACGCCAAGCCCCTTTGCAATCCGGACGTGGGGTGAAATTTCGGGCGTGTCACCGCATGCAGGCAAGGGAAAGCGCCCCTACGGGCGACCGGGTTCCGCTGGCATGACGCCGCAGGATCAGCCTTCGGGCGTGTCGCCCATCAGGTAACGCGGCCCCTGCCCCCGATCCGCCGCCTTGTCGGCAGGGTTGTAAAGCGCGCAGCTGTCCAGGCTGAGGCAGCCACAGCCGATGCAGCTGTCCAGACGTTCGCGCAGCTTGGTCATCGTGTCGATGCGCTGGTCCAGCGCGGCCTTGAAACCGGCGCTGATCTGGGCCCAATCGGCCTTGTTCGGCGTCCGCCCGCCCGGCAGCCGGTCCAGTTCCGCCTTGATCTGGGGCAGGGTAAATCCGAATTGCTGCGCGATCATCACAAAGCTCAGACGCCGCAGATCCGCCCTTTCGAACCTGCGCTGGCCGCCCGCATTGCGCCAAGGCCGGATCAGCCCCTGCGCCTCGTAATAGCGGATGGCAGAGACCGCCAGGCCGGTCCGGTCCGCCAGCGCCCCAATCGACAAACCGTCATTTACCGCCATCTGAAATTTCTCCGCAAAATACCTTGACCTAAAGTGAGGTTTAGCAATTACGATGAAAAAATCAACAACAAAGGAGGCCCAGATGCCTGCGATCCTCGAACATACGAATTACACCGTGTCAGACCCTGCCGCCACCGCCGCATGGATGGAAAAGCTGTTTGGCTGGCACATCCGCTGGCAAGGCGATGCCATGGCGGGCGGGCATACGGTTCATGTGGGCACTGACGATCATTACCTGGCGCTTTACACCCCCGGCACCCCGGCCAGCGAAGCGACCTCCAGTTACACCCGTGTCGCCGGCCTGAACCATATCGCGGTCGTCGTCGACGATCTGGACGGCACCGAAACCGCCATCAGGGCGCATGGGTTCAAGACCGGAAATCACGCCGATTACGAACCCGGACGGCGTTTCTATTTCCACGACGATGACGGCATCGAATACGAGGTCGTGGCCTACAACTGATCCCCTCTGCCGCCGATCCTGCGCTGCCCCCCTTGCAATCGGCGGCAACTTTGGGTCACTTGGAGTCCAAGCAAAGCAACCAAGGCCGCTCCCGGTATCAAACCGGGGTGCGGCCCTCCTTACGTGGACGGACGGCCCATGGAAAAGATCCCGATGACCCGCGCGGGTCACACCGCACTGGAAACCGAACTCAAGCAGCTGAAGAGCATTGAGCGCCCCGCCATCATCAAGGCGATTGCAGAAGCGCGCGAGCATGGCGACCTGTCGGAAAATGCCGAGTACCATTCCGCCAAGGAAAAGCAGTCCTTCATCGAAGGCCGCATCAAGGAGCTTGAGGGCGTGATCTCGCTCGCCGATGTGATCGACCCCGCGAAAATGTCCGGCCCGATCAAGTTTGGCGCAACCGTGACACTGGTCGACGAAGACACGGACGAGGAAAAGACCTATCAGATCGTGGGTGAGTACGAGGCCAAGATCGAGAATGGCCTGCTGAACATCAAATCGCCCATCGCCCGCGCCCTCATCGGCAAGGAAGAAGGCGATTCGGTCGAAGTGCGCACACCAGGGGGCGAAAAATCCTATGAGGTTCTCAAGATCGTCTATGCCTGACAGGGGGCTGCGGCATGACTGACGCGCCCGAATCCGCTGCCGGCACCGAAACGTCCGAGACCGCCAAACCGGCGGCCAGGGCGCCCCGGGTGACCCCCTTGGGAATTTACGACAAGCCAAAGCCCGATGCGATCACCTCGATCGAGGTGATTGCCATCGCGCTGAGCGCCGTCTGGCTTCTGGGGGCCGGTATTTTCTTTGTCTTTGTCAGCTCCGAGCCGGAAACGCAGGCGGAATCCGGCGGGTTCCGGTTTCTGATGACCATGCTGGCAGTCTTCATGCCGGTTGCGATGATCTGGGTTTCGGCGACGGCGGCGCGCGCCAGCCGCGTGATGCGCGAGGAAAGCCAGCGCCTGCAATCGGCCATCGACGCGATCCGCCAGTCCTATATCGCGCAGCAGCAGGGCATGCATATGCGCACTGAACCCTCGGTCGCGCGCAAACTTGATGAAATCGCCGCCGCCGCCCGCAAGACCGAAACCGCGCTGGCGACCTTTCAGTCGCGCCGCGATGAGCGGATGCGCCTCGCCCCCCTTGCCCCCGCGCCACAGGTCGATGACCAGCCGACACTGGCACTGGGCACCCAGGCCAGCGACATGATGCCGCTTCTGTCGAACGAAGACTTCATCCGCGCCCTCAATTTTCCCGAAACCGCCGAGGACGAGACCGGCTTCGCCTCCCTGCGCCGGGCCTTGAAGGACCGCGCTGCCAAACAGCTGATCCAGGCCGCACAGGATGTGCTGACCCTGCTCAGCCAGGACGGCATCTATATGGACGACCTGCGCCCCGACCGGGCGCGCCCCGAAGTCTGGCGGCAGTTCGCGCAGGGCGCGCGCGGCCGTCCGATTGCGGCACTGGGCGGCATCCGGGACAGATCGTCTCTGGCGCTGAGCAATGCAAGGATGAAGCAGGACCCGATCTTCCGCGATGCCGCGCATCACTTCCTGCGCCGCTTTGACAAGACCTTCGCGGCCTTCGAGCAACAGGCATCGGACGGAGAGATTTCGGCCCTCGCCGACACCCGCACCGCGCGGGCCTTCATGCTGCTGGGCCGCTGCGCGGGGACGTTCGACTGACCCTTGAACAGGGTTTGATCGCTGGGTTACCCCTACATCCCGAAACTCCCGTAAGGAATGAACCGCACCATGTCGCCCGGCGCCACTTCTGCCGCCGGTTCGGGCAGTTCCACCAGCCCTTCCGCCCAGCTTAACCCGCTGATCCGCCCCGACCCTTCGGAGGCAAAGACCTCGGCCCGCCCGTCCCGCATTCGTGCCCGCAGATATTCCCGGCGCCCCGCCTTCTTGCGCTTGGTGAATCCGGCGGGCACGTCGAAACCCTGGGGCACCGGCCAGCTTTCCCCGGCCAGGACCGCCAGCGCGGGCCGCGCAAAGATCAGGGTACAGACCAGAGCCGCAACCGGGTTGCCCGGCAGGCCAAAGACCGGTTTGCCCTGCCACATACCCAGGGCCAGCGGACGCCCCGGTTTGACAGCGATGCGCCACAGCCCCATCGCCCCCGCCTCTTCCAGCAGGGCCGAGACGTGATCCTCATCCCCGGCAGAGGCGCCGCCGCTGGTCAGGATCACATCCACCTGCCCCGCCGCATCATCGAGCACCCCGCGCAGCGCCGCCCTGTCGTCACCCACCTGCCCCAGATCGACCGGCTGATGGCCAAAGCGCTGCAACAGGGCCAGCAGCATCGGGCGGTTCGCATCGAAGATCTGCCCGTCGGAGGCCGGATTTCCCGCAGCGACCAGTTCATCGCCCGTTGACAGCACACCGACCCGCAGCGCGGCCCGCACCGCAACTTCGGCATTTCCCGTAGCCGCCAACAGGGCCAGGTCGGGGGCGGTGATGCGCCGACCCGCGCGCAGGACAGGATCACCCGCCTGCACATCCTCACCCGCCCTGCGCGTGTTGGACCCTGCCTTGACCGGCCCCTGAAAAGTCACCTCTGCACCGTCAAGCACCACGTCCTCTTGCAGGACAACGGTATCGACCCCTTGCGGAAGGGCTGCCCCCGTCAACACCCGGATCGCCTGCCCCTCGGCCACCACGCCGGGGCGGTCCCCTGCCGCTGCACGCCCCGTGGCCAGGGTCAGGCGATGGCTGCCTTCGCCACGCGCGCCTGCAAATCCATAGCCATCCACGGCGGTATTGGGCAGCGGTGGGTTCGCCCGCAAGGCGGCAACATCCGCTGCGGCAACCCGGTGCATCGCCTGATCAAGGGGAACAATCTGAAGCGGAGTGACCACCTGCATCCGCGCTTTCAGATGCGCCAGGGCCTCCTCTACCGGGGTCCAATGCACCCCCGGCGGCAAGGCAAAACAATCGTTGCGCAGGGGCGGCGGTGCCGCACCTGCCTGCGCCGCCGCGATCAGCTCATCGCGTATCCGCGCGCCCAGTATCCAGGCCTCCTCGCCCGCCTCATCGGGCAGGTCCGCCATATCCGCCACCAGCCGGTCGGGCGGCAATTTGGCCAGCGCATTGGCCAGCAGCCGCACCTGTTCGCGGTCCCGGATGGCATCGGCCCCCCGTGCCTGCATCGCACCCCGCACCGCCTGTTCCACCAGACCGGGCCAGATTTCCGCCAGGACGACAGCCGCGCCGCTGATATCCTCCAGCGGCCAGGCACGCGCGCCGCAGGCCCTGCGCAGCCGCGACAGCACCGGCAACCCCATCATGACCTGCCCGCCCACCGTCGGGGGGAAAGCCATCTGGAAACAGGAAGAAGCTGCATTTGCCACGATGTCCGTGACACGCCTTTCGGCAATTTCGTCGAACCGGACGCCCTGCTTGCGATAGGGCACGCCGGGCCATCTGTCGCGGTGCGATTTCCCCCAGAAGGGACCGGGGCCGCTGAAAAGCGCGTTCAGGCGCTCGGCCACCTCATAACGGTTGTTGTCGCCCGAGGCGTCATCGCTGATCTGGCTCTCGAACCAGTCCCACAGGGCCAGCGTGCCCTTGTTGCCGACAACCTTCCGGGCAAACCCCTTCGGATAGCCAAAGGGGAAGTCGAACCCCAGCAACAGCCGCCGCCCCGCCGCCACCTCCTGCGCAATCAATGCCCGTAAGTGGCCTTCCGCCTCCTGCCTGCTGCGGCAGTAAAGCGGTGCCTGCTCCACACCCGCGCGGTTGACCCCGATCCAGATCGCATCCTTTGACGGACGTGCCGGAGCGCGCTTTCCAGCGGACCAGTCGACAACGGCAAATGTATCGAACGCCGTCACAGCCCGACCTCGGCCAGGATGAAATCGGCGATGGCGCTTGTGTCATTGAGGTCAAAGACCGGCCGGTCGAGGCCGAGCGGCACATCGCTGGCCACTGCCCGCACGGTCGGATCCTCCGGCGCGATCAGGGGGTTGCCCGTTTCGGCGCGATGCGCCTCCACCTTGGGATGAGCATCGCGCTTGTAGCCTTCGATCAGCACCAGATCGACCGGCGACAACCGCGCCAGCAGCGCTTCCAGCGTCGGCTCCGCCTCGGCGCGCAGCTCATGCATCAGGGCAAATCGGTTGCGCGAGGCCAGCATCACCTCGGTCGCACCTGCAACACGGTGACGGTGGCTGTCCTTGCCTTCGTGGTCCACGTCGAAGGAATGGTGCGCGTGCTTGACCGTGGAGACGCGCAGGCCCCGCCCGGTGATTTCGGTTACCAGCCGCTCCATCAACCCGGTCTTGCCCGCGTTCTTCCACCCGACAACGCCGTATAACTTCATAACATTGCCTCGGCCCGCTGCAGGTCTTCGGGCGTATTGATGTTAAAGAACGCCGCCTCATCCGGGAACAGCGCTTCGCGCCCGTCGTGGCGCGCTGTCCACTGCACAACCTTGCGCATGCCGTCTTGAAGTGATGCACGAAGATCGTCGCGTAACCCCACAGGCCATAAGCCAAAAGTCGGATGCCGCGCATGGCCCCGCTCAGGATCAGGCGTCGCGGCCAGCACCAGCGGCTGCGCCATCCCCTCGCTTGCCAGCAACAGCTGCGGAACCAGATCGCAGGGAAAGAACGGCGTGTCGGCGGCGGCGGTCACGATCGTATCCGCCCCCTGTTCCGCCGCCCAGTCCAGCCCGGCCAGAACCCCCGCCAGCGGGCCTGCGAAACCGTCAATACTGTCGGGCAGAACCGGCAGCCCAAGCGACGCAAAGCGGGCTGCATCGCCATTGGCATTCAGCGCCAGATCAGCGACCTGCGGCGACAGCCGCCCGATCACCCGGTCCAGCACGCTCTGCCCGCCCAGCCGCAACAACCCCTTGTCGCCGCCGCCCATGCGCGTGGCTTGTCCGCCTGCCAGGATCACGCCGAGAGGTTGCTTCATCTCGCAGCCTCATGCCACCGGACCACATCCCTCACACCCTTCGCCACCAGCATCGCTCCGACGCCACCGCCGGGGACCAGCATGCCCGCAAAGCGCAACGCGTAGCTCTCGGTCATGATGCGGCCTTCCGCCCGGAGCGCTTTGGCTCATCGGCCACAGTTTCCGGATCCACATCCCGCACCAGACGTTCCGCACCGCTCAGGCAGATGAACCGCCGCCCCTTCAGCCGCCCGATCAGGGTCAGCCCGACCTGCCGCGCAATCTCCACGCCCCAGGCGGTAAAGCCCGAGCGTGACACCAGCACCGGGATGCCCATCATCGCCGTCTTGATCACCATTTCGGAGGTCAGCCTGCCGGTGGTGTAAAGTATCTTGTCCGCCCCATCGACGCCCTCGGACAGCATCCAGCCCGCGATCTTGTCCACCGCATTGTGGCGCCCGACATCCTCCATATAGACCAGCGCGCGCTGCCCCTGGCACAACACGGTGCCATGGATCGCACCCGCCGTGAGGTACAGGCTGGGCGTCCGGTTGATCCGGGCGGAAAGCGCATAAAGTGCAGAGGTCGTCACCGGCGTCTGCGGCAGATGTACCTGGTCCAGCCCCTCCATCATGTCACCAAAGACGGTGCCGACTGCACAGCCCGACGTCCGGGTCTTGCGGCGCATCTTGTCTTCGAAATCGGTTTCGACAGCGGTGCGGACCACCACGGTTTCCAGCTCTTCGTCATAATCCACGCCGGTGATCTCATCGCCCGAGCGCAGCATCTGCTGATTGCGCAGGAATCCCAGCGCCAGATACTTGGGATAATCCCCGATGGTCATCGCGGTGACGATCTCCTGACGGTTGAGGTAGATGGTCAGCGGGCGCTCCTCCACCACGCGGATGTCGGTCTCGACCCCGTTCTGGTCCGTGCCGCGCACCGCCCGTGTCAAACGATCCGCCGCAGGATCGGGCGCGATCAGGAAATCAGACAAATCCGGGTTCTGGGCCAATTGTATCCCCTTTTGTAACAGGTTACCCCTGTCTGCATAATCTAGGGGTATCCCATGACCATCACCACCACCAAATCCGCCTATCTGAAGGGCATCGCCGACGGTGCCCCCTTCATTCTGGTGATCATTCCCTTTGCTGCGCTCTTTGGCCTGCTGGCCACCGAAGCCGGTCTTTCGGTGATCGAGGCGCTGTCCTTTTCCGTGGTGGTCATTGCCGGGGCCGCGCAGTTCACTGCCCTGCAGCTGATGCAGGAACAGGCCCCGACGGTGATCGTCTTGTGCTCTGCCCTTGCGGTGAATCTGCGCATGGCGATGTATTCCGCCTCTCTTACCCCCTGGATCGGAGGTGCGCCGCTGTGGCAGCGCGCGCTGGCGGCCTATCTGACAGTCGATCAATCCTATGTCATCGCGATGGCCCAATACGAAAAGGCGCCAAAGATGACGATCCCGCAGCGGATGGGATATTTCTTTGGGGCGGTCACGCCGATCGTGCCGCTGTGGTATTTCTTTACCTTCATCGGTGCCTACCTTGGCGCCCGGGTGCCGGACGGCCTGGCGCTTGATTTTGCGATTCCGATTACATTTCTCGCGATGATCGCGCCGATGTTCCGCACGCTGGCCCATGTGGTTGCGGCCTTTGTTGCTGTTGTCGTCAGCCTGTTCGCGACCGGCATACCCTATTCGCTGGGCGTCATCGTCGCCGGCTTGATCGGCATGATGGCAGGCGCAGAGGTCGAGCGCCGGATGAAGCGCCGCGCGGGAGGTCCGACATGATCGACAAGACAACACTCTGGATCGTGATCATCGGGCTGGGGTTGGGCAGCTTCTTCTTGCGATTCGTCTTTACCGGGCTGGTCGGCAACCGGGCGATGCCGGAATGGCTGCTGCGGCACCTGCGTTACACCGCTGTCGCCGTATTGCCTGCCCTGGTGGCACCCCAGGTTCTCTGGCCGAATGCAACCGGGGGCGAGTTCGACCCCGCACGGCTGGCGGCAGCGACGGTCACGCTGGCGGTGGGCGTTCTGACCAAGAATGTCATCGGTGCCATCCTGTCAGGGGCGGCAACGCTGTACGGTCTGCTCTATCTGCTGGGGTAGCGGTTAATCCGCGACGACAATGCCCGCCTTGACCGCGTCGGTCACATGACCTTCGTCATCTTCGAAATAGCGGGTGGTGGTCACACCGGGGCGTTTTGCAATCTGTTCCATGAACTGCGCCGGGTAGAAGGTGGTTTCGATGTCACCAAAGCCCGGAACCTTCTTGAGCAGGGAGGTGGTGGCATTGGCGCAATAGGCACCGGGCACCGCGCCATTCGACTGGACCAGCCGCAGGGCGGTTTCCGCCTGCTCGGGTGTCACGATCATTTCCTGGGTGACCACATGAAATGTCTCACGCGCATGGGCGGATTTATAGGCCTGGATCCAGGACGGTGTCATGCCATAAAGCACATCGCCGCGTTCGACCACGCGTTCGTCGCGGAATGACCCCGCCGGGTCAAAGATGACCTGCTGGGAGCCATTGACCAGCAAGGCGGTATGACCGCCCTTGCCGGTGCGGTTGTTGATCATCGTGAAGACGGTGATTTTCTTGGGGCCCGGCGCCTGATAGGCGGCCGCGGCCACTGCTTCCGGCGGGCTGTCGGGGCTGGTGTCAGCCGCGCAACCGGCAAGAAGGGCGGCGCAAACAAGGCCGGTCAACAGGCGTTTCACTAAAGAAATCTCCGATACTGGTCACATATGCCTGGCATCACCGGATGCCGCAGCGCCTCAGCGGATGAAGATCGCCATCAGCACCAGCAGCAGCAGAATGATGATTCCGGTGCGGGTCACAAAGGACATGAAAGATGCAAAGGTCTGTTCCTGCACCTTGATGTCCATGCTGCCATGTTCGTGATCGGCCATATCAATCGGTCCCTCGTTTCAATGTTTGCGGCTGACTACCCTATTCAAACCGTCCTGTCACGACCCCTTAGTGGCTCAGGGTCAGGTTGTCGCGGCGCTGTTGTCCGCATCATTCTCCAGGTCCTGGACCAGCCGGAAGCCGATCCGGTTGGGTTCGGCATCCTCGACCGCTTTCGGCAGCGCCCGCAGGATCACGTTCAACTGGCTGACATGCTGGATATGCTGCATTCTTCCGCCCACCGGATCGGCCCCGTAAAAGGTGATGATATCGGGATCGAAATAGCCCATGCCCACGATCCGCAGCACCCCGGCATCGGCCCCGGTAAAGCCCATCGCGACCTCGTGATCGCTGTCCAGCTGCTCTTCGAATTTCTTGAGATAAAGGACAATGCGTTCATAGGCCCATTGGGCCGGTGATTTCTGCTCCATGGGCTGACCGCTGACCGCACCGGGCACCGGCTGGTCCTGCGCGCGGGCCGTCTCGGGGTCCATATGAACCTCATAGCGGCGCGGCAGCGCGTCGGCCTCATAGGCTTCGGCGGCGGTCTTGATCTCGTTGTCCATGTTCACACCTTGCTCTGGTACACCCAGGCCCCGTCCTGCTGCCGCAGCGCGCGGGTGGCGTGGCCCGTCTGGTATAGGTGGCTCAGATGGGCAACGGCTTCAACCAGGGCAAGGCCATATTCGCCCTCGCCGATCTTGCGTTTGAACAGGGGCGGGAAACATTCCGACGCCGATCTGGGGGTCGCTATGAAATCCATCAGACGTTTCAATGCGCCGTGATGATTCTCGATCAGTTGCTCCATCCGCTTGGGCAGGCCGGTAAAGGGCAGTTTGTGTCCACCCAGCACCAGATGATCGGCCCGCGCCAGCGGGGCCAGCCGCTCGCAGGCCTCAAGCCATTCGCCAATCGGATCCGCCATCGGCTCGGTTGCATAGACACCGACATTCGGGCTGATGGAGGGCAATATCTGATCCCCTGCAATCACCAGGTTGTCGTCCCTGCTCCAGAAGGTCGCATGCTCCGGGGCATGGCCATTGCCGATGTGCACATCCCAGGTGCGCCCGCCCATGACAATGGTGTCGTCCTGCCTGATCCGGGTGTAGCCCAGCGGCATCGGGTCGACCACATCGGCAAAGTTGAAGGGCCGGTCGTTGCTCCGTTTCTCCAGCAGCTCGCTGTGCATGCCCGACTGGCGGTAAAAGCTCAGCGTTTCGGCCGGGGCCACTTCCTGCGTGTCGAGGGTCAGCATCCGCGCTGTCAGCCAGGCGGTACGCGTGGTCACCAGCTCGGCGCCGTGTTCGGTCTGGAACCATCCGGCGAGGCCCACGTGATCGGGGTGGTGATGCGTCACCACCACCCGGCTGACAGGTTTGCCCCCCAGCGGGCCCGCCAATGCCTCTGACCAGATCGCCTTGGATTTCTTCGACGAAAACCCGGTGTCGATGATGGTCCAGCTGTCACCTTCATCCAGCGCATAGATGTTCACGTGATCCAGCTTCATCGGCAGGGGCATCCGCAGCCAGAGCACGCCGGGCGCAACCTCGATCGCGGCGGTGCCATGTTCGGGCGGCGTCTCCCAGGGATAGCGCAGGCCGGCGGGTGCAATATCAGCCATTACGCCACCAGATCGTCGGCTGTGACGGCAAAGAGATCGGCCGCGCCCGCCTGGGCATGGGTCAGCAGCCCGCCATATTCCGGCATGATCCGCTGGATATAGAACCGCGCAAGGCGTTCGCGCGGCCCGCCCTTGTCGGCCATGGCGGCCTTGAGGTGCAGATGCCCCCCCAGCACCCGCGCAAAGGCCCGCAGATAGGGCACAGCCCCGGCAAAGCGCGCCTGCATGTCATCCTGCGCCACCAGCCAGTCGGTCGCCTCGCGCAGGCTTTCGCAGGCCTGCCAGACCGCATCGGCCATGTTGGGAAAGCTGTCGCGCGCCCGTTCGATGTCCGCTTCCATCTCGTCCAGCAGCGCGCCCGCCGCATCGCCGCCGTCCATCATCTTGCGGCCCACCAGATCCATCGCCTGAATGCCGTTGGTGCCCTCGTAGATCGCGGTGACCCGCACGTCGCGGGCGAATTGCGCGGCGCCGGTTTCCTCGACAAAGCCCATGCCGCCATGGACCTGCACACCGGTCTGGGCAACCTCGATGCCCACGTCGGTGCCAAAGGCCTTGGCAATCGGGGTCAGCAGCGCCGCCCGCGCCTTCCAGGCGGCATCGCCGGTGGCATTGGTCATGTCGATGGCATGGGCACAGGACATGGCGATGGCGCGCGCGACATAGATGTCGGCCTTCATGGTCGCCAGCATCCGGCGCACATCGGCATGGTCGATGATCGTACCCTTGCCGCCCTGCCTGCGTTCCTGCGCATAGGCGAGCGCGTGCTGATAGGCACCTTCCGCCACGCCCACGCCCTGCCCGCCGACACCCAGACGCGCGTTGTTCATCATGGTGAACATCGCGGCCATGCCGCCCTGTTCCGGCCCCACCATCCAGCCGGTGGCACCGGCGTATTCCATCACGGCGGTGGGCGAGCCATGCAGGCCCAGCTTGTGCTCCAGGCTGACGACCTTCAGATCATTGCGCTTGCCCGGGTTGCCATCGGCATCAGGCAGGAACTTCGGCACCAGAAACAGGCTGATCCCCTTGGTCCCCGCAGGGGCGCCGGGCAGACGCGCCAGCACTAGGTGGCAGACGTTCTCGGCAAAATCGTTGTCACCCCAGGAGATGTAGATCTTCTGCCCGGTGATCGCATAGGTGCCGTCGCCCTTGTCCTCGGCCCTGGTCGACAGCGCGCCCACGTCCGAACCGGCCTGCGGTTCGGTCAGGTTCATCGTGCCGGTCCATTCGCCCGAGATCAGTTTGGGCAGGTAAAGTGCCTTCAGTGCGTCAGAGGCATGATGCTCCAGCGCCTCGATCTGACCCTGGCTCATCAGCGGGGCCAGTTGCAGCGACAGGCAGGCGCCGCTCATCATCTCGTTCACGGCGGTGTTCAATGTCATCGGCAGGCCCATGCCGCCATGCTCCGGGTCCGCCGTTATGCCGATCCAGCCCCCCTCCGCGATGGCGCGAAACCCCTCGGCAAAGCCGGGTGAGGTGCGCACGACCCCGTTTTCCAGCCTGGCCGGATGCAGGTCGCCGGGGCGCTGCAGCGGTGCCAGCACCGCGTCGCACATCTTGCCCGCCTCGGAGAGGATGGCACGGGTGACATCTTCTGTCGCCTCCGCAAAACGCGCTGTGGCGCGCAGGGCCTCCGTGTCCAGGATGTGTTCGATCAGAAAGGCAAATTCATCTGTGGCAGCTTGGTATGGCATGTCTATCCTCTCCCGACTGGGGCGCAGCGGCTTGGCAACCCCGTCCCCACCCTGCTATGGGCAGGTCCGTAGTGCCGTCAACATGAAGCGCGGCACCCTGCCCCGCAACCCAAAACGCAGCGTCATCAGCACCCATGGCCGATCAGTCAGAGATCCTGCAATTCGACACGGACGGCATCGCCAGGGCCGCAGCACTTCTGTCCTCCGGGCAGTTGGTCGCCTTCCCGACCGAGACGGTCTATGGGCTGGGCGCGGATGCGCGTGACGGGGATGCCGTGGCGCGGGTCTATGCGGCCAAGGGCCGGCCCGGTTTCAATCCGCTGATCGCCCATCTGGCGGATGCCGGACTGGCCCGCAGCTATGTGCAATGGTCCGACATGGCGGAAATCCTGGCAACCGCATTCTGGCCGGGACCACTGACGCTGGTCCTGCCGCTGAAACCCGGTCACGGGCTTTCAACGCTGGTGACCGCGGGCCTGGACACGGTGGCCCTGCGGGTGCCTGCCCATCCCGCAGCTCACGCGCTGCTGGCGGCTTTCGGCGGCCCGGTGGCGGCCCCTTCGGCCAATCCATCGGGTCGGATCAGCCCGACCACGGCTGCACATGTCTTGGCCGGTTTGTCGGGGCGCATCGCAGCGGTGCTGGACGATGGCCCCTGCACGGTGGGTCTGGAAAGTACCATCATCGGCCTGGATGGCCCCGCCCCCACCCTGCTGCGCGCAGGCGGCCTGCCGCAGGAGGCCGTGGAAGCGGCCCTTGGCCGGCCGCTGTCGGTTGTGAGCGGCGCAGAGGTGATTGCACCGGGGCAGCTTGCCTCCCACTACGCGCCGCGCGCGCGGGTCCGGCTGAATGCCACATCGGCTGAGGCCGAAGAGGTGTTGCTGGGGTTCGGCCCGGTGGACGGGGTGCTGAATCTCTCCCCGACCGGTGATCTGGTGGCGGCGGCAAGCCATCTGTTTGACCATTTGCACCAGCTAGACGGCATGAACCGCCCCATCGCGGTGGCTCCGATCCCCGATCACGGGCTGGGCCGTGCCATCAACGACAGGCTGCGCCGCGCCGCCGCCCCACGTTAAGAGATTGCGGAAGAAATCCCGGGGGTCAGGCCCTGCCTGCGGTCGCCGACAGGCCCAGGGGATCGACACCCAGCGATTTCAGCGCCGCAGACCATTTGCGCTCGTCCGGCAAGTCGAACACCGTTTCTTGCGTTGCCTCGCAGGTCAGCCAGCCATTCTGGGCAATCTCGCCCTCCAGCTGGTCAGGCCCCCAACCGGAATAACCCAGCATCAACTGCGCCTTTTCGGGCCCCTTGCCTGCGGCGATGTCCTCAAGCACATCAAGCGTCGCCGTCACGGCAAAAGCACCTGCGATGTTCATGGTCTGCATGGCAGAGCGGTATTCCGGCGAATGCAGCACGAAGCCGCGACCGGTCTCCACTGGCCCGCCGATATGCACCCGCAGGTCGAACTGCGCCGGGGCTGTCGGGGTCTCGATCTGGTCCAGCACATCGGACAGCGCCATGTCCGCCGCGGGCTTGTTGACGATCAGCCCCATCGCCCCCTTTTCCGAATGATCGGCGACAAAAATCACCGCATGGGCAAAGCGGGGGTCGCCCATGCCGGGCATCGCAACAAGAAGTTTTCCGGTCAGGTTCATCGGCTACGGCATGTCATTACAGGTGATTTCAGCCTTTACGATGCCCAAGCAGGCAGGCTGTGGCAAGGGGTGGATCAAATGTCGGTGACCTTGGCCGAAACATGGATGATGCAAACGTGACTTGGCAGGGGCGCGCGCTTGGGCCATTGAAAGGGCATGATCAAACATCTTGCATCCGCGCTGGCCCTTTGTCTGGCAACCGCCTTGCCGGGGCTCGCCCAGACCGGAATCGGCACGCCCGTTACAGCGGAAATCCTGCCCGGATGGGTCAAGCCGGACGGCACCCGCGTCGCGGCGATCAGGTTCAAACTGGCACCGGGCTGGAAGACCTACTGGCGCGCGCCCGGCGATGCCGGCATCCCACCGCAATTCGACTGGTCGCAGTCGGACAATCTGCGCGGCGTCGGCATCACCTGGCCGGCACCGAAAGTATTCCACGAGGGCGGGGTGCGCACCATCGGCTACAAGGACGAGCTGGTGCTGCCGATCACCCTTGCCCCGCGCAACGCCGGCAAGCCGATGCGCCTGACGGCAACCCTGGATTTCGGCGTTTGCAGCGACATCTGCGTGCCGCAGCAACTGGAAGTCTCTGCCATGCTGGACGGCACGGACAGCAGGCCGACACCGGCCATTGCAGCGGCCCTCGCCGCACGGGCCTATTCGGGGTCGGAGGCCGGCGTCCGTTCCGCCACCTGCAGCTTGCGGCCAACGGCAGACGGGCTTGAGATCGAGACGCGGCTGGATATGCCCCGCGCCGGCAAAAGCGAACTGGTGGTGATCGAACCCGGCCAGCCCGGCCTCTGGGCGGGCGAGATGGACAGCACAAGGTCCGGCGGAACGCTGACGGCAAGGGGCGCATTGTCCGCGATGTCGGGGGGCGCGGTGGCAATCGACAGATCGGCCATCACCATCACCGTATTGGGCGACAATCAGGCCATAGAAATCCGCGGCTGCACGCCCGGCTAAAGCGCGCCTTGGATTCAACTTGTATCGCCGATACCCTGCCGCGCTGCGCGCTCTCGGGACATCGGCGATACGGAGTGTATCAGGCTAAAGCCGGGACGCTGCAGGTGTCGGAGGTCAGCTGGCGACCGCTTTCGCCCGCCTGCCCGACAGGGTGAAATAAAGCGCGCCGGTGACGTAACCTGCCAGCGCAATCACCCCGGCCCCGATCACGAACAACAGCAGCGCACCCTGGATCCCGCCCATGGCAAAGGGAACCAGCCCGGCAACCGCCGGCTGCACGCTGCCCTGCCAGACCGCCCAGCCCAGCGTCAGACCACCCCAGGCCAGCACCAGCAGCCAAAGCGCGATCATCCCCAGCCGCAGGCTGCGCAGCGGCGCCCGCAGGCCGCGCCGCATCGCGGTCACCTGCATCGCCACATCCTGCTGGGCCGCCACCAATGCGGGCACCACAAGAAGCACCAGCAACATGCCAAAGCCCAGCCCATAGACCAGCGTGATCACCGTGGGCTTGAGAAACTGCGCCTGCTGGCTTTGCTCATAAAGCAGCGGCGCCATGCCCAGCACCGTGGTCAGCGTGGTCAGCATCACGGGCCGCAGCCGATCTGCCGCGCCGTCGATGATCGAAGGGACCAGCCCCCGCGTTTCGGCATATTCGTCGATGGTCGTCACCAGCACGATGGAATCATTGATGATGATCCCGGTCATGCCCAGCAGCCCCACCACCGTGAACATGCTCAGCGGCACATCCCACAGCGCATGGCCATAGATCGCCCCGACCAGGCCGAAGGGGATGATCGCCATCACCACCAGGGGCCGGGTCCAGCTGCCAAAGATCCATGCCAAAACCAGGTAGATGCCCGTCAGAACCAGAATCAGCCCGGTCAGCGCGTCGCTGAGGAAATCGCTTTCCTGTTCGCTCAGCCCGGACAGGCGGAACTCGACCTGCTGTTCCGAGGCGATGCGCGGCAGGATGACCTCCTGCAGGGCCTGCTGGATCTCTGTCGCGCGGGCGGCATCGTCTTCCGAGATATCGCCGGTCACCGAGATCAGCCTGATCCCGTTCTCGCGCCGCACCGTGCTGAAACCGGTCCGCCGCGCCACGCTGACGATATCGGCCAGCGGCACATAAAGCCCCTCCGGCGTGCGCATCTGGGTCCGGTCCAGGAAATCCGCCGTCAGCTCGCCCTCGGGCAGTTCCACCCGGATCGCGGCAGAGCGCGGACCATCGGGATAGGTCGCCGCTTCGATCCCGGCCAGGCGATTGCGCAGCACCCGCCCCAGCGTGTCGATGGTAAAGCCCAGCGCCTGCCCCTGCGGGGTCAGATCGAGGATCAGCTCTTCCTTGTCATAGGCCAGGTTGTCCTCGACCGCGCTGACCTCGGGATAGCGGCGCAATGCATTCTTCAGGTCTTCCGCCGCAGCCTTGAGCCTTTCGGTGCTGGCCCCGTAGAATTGCACGTCCAGCGCATCGCCTCCCGGTCCTGACCGCCAGCCGCGAAAGCTGACGGTTTCAGCCAGCGGATGGTTCACCACCCGGTCCTGCAATTCTCCCACGAAGGCAAAGCTGGAATAGGGGCGCAGATCGGCGTCGATCAATTCGATGGAGATGCCGCCCAGCAGATCCGCATCCTTGTTGTCCGCCCCGGCCAGGCCGCGCCCCGAGGTGCCGCCGATCTGTGCCATCACATAGTCCAGCGGATTGGCCCCGTAGCGCGCCTCATATTCCGCACCCAGGGCTTCGGTCGCGCGCTGCATCTCGCGCATCATCTCCATCGTGTCGGCGCGGCTGGCCCCCTCTGCCATGGCAAAACTGCCCGACACGGAGCCCTGCTCCGGCGAATTGAAGAACCGCCATTGCACCGATCCGTTGATAAACAGCGTGATCTGCGACGCCAGCACCACGACCACACCCGCCAGCACGACATAGCGGGCGGCGATCACCCCGGCCATGAAGGGGCGGAAGAGCCGGTCGCGCATGAACTCGAACCCGCGGTTCACCACCCGGCTGGGCAGATCGTACCAGTGTTCCCTGGCCGCCGCGCGCATCGCATGTGCCATGTGGTTGGGCAGGATCAGGAAACATTCAACCAGCGACGCGGCCAGAACGGCAATCACGGTAAAGGGGATATCCTGGATCAGGTCACCGAACCGGCCCCCGACAACAACCAGCCCGTAAAAGGCGATGATGGTCGTCAGGGTGGCGGCAAAAACCGGCATCGCCATCCGCCGCGCGGCATTCTCCGCCGCCTGCAAGGCGCCTTCCCCGGCCCGGTAGCGCTGATCGGCATATTCGCCCACCACGATGGCATCGTCGACCACGATGCCCAGCGTGATGATCAGCCCGAAAAGCGAGATCATGTTAAAGGTGAGCCCGCCCGCATACATCAGCGCGATGGCCGCCCCCATCGCCACCGGAATGCCAGCCGCCACCCAGAAGGCGGTGCGCGCGTTCAGGAACAGGAACAGCAGCAGCACGACCAGCCCCAGCCCCATAAGACCATTGTCGATCAGCAGGTCCAGCCGCCCGGTGATCGCCTCCGCCCGGGTGCGGATCAATTCGACGGTGACATTTGCGGGCAGGCTGGCCGACAGCTCTGCCGCCACCTCCTCGACCGTGGCCTGGATGCCGATGGCATCACCCCCGTCAGAGCGGTCCACCCGGACCGAAACGGCGGGATTGGCACCGACGAAGTAGGATTGCATCCGGTCCACCCCTTCGCTGCGCACGGTCGCCAGGTCACCGATGGTCAGCTTGGAGCCATCGGCGTTTGAACGCAGGACGATCCCCGAAATCTCCTGTGCGCTGCGTTTGGCGGTGCCGGTGCGGACCCTTGCATTGGCCCCGGTGACATCCCCTGCCGGGTCCGCATCGACCTCGGAGGCGATGGCGGCGGCGATATCGGCCATGGATATGTCAAAGGCGATCAGCTTGGCAGAAGGCACCTCGACCAGAGTCTGTGGCGCCGCGATCCCCTGGATCGACGTGCGGGTGACACCACGGGCGAACAGCCGGGTCACGAATTCATCGGCAAACCGGCCCAGCTGTTCGGGCGCGATGGGGCCGGTGATGACCACATCTGTCACCCGGTCTCGCCAGGCCCCGCGCCGGACATTGGGGTCTTCCGCCTCCTCCGGCAGGGTGGTGATGGCATCCACCGCCGTTTGCACATCGGTCGCCGCGCGTGCCATGTCCCAGCCCGGTTCGAAATCCAGCGTGACCGTGCCCCGCCCTTCGCGCGACGTGCTTTCCGAGCTTTCGACACCCTCAACCGCCAGCAGCGCCGGTTCCAGCACCTGCACGATTGCGGCGTCCACATCCTCGGCTCCCGCCCCGTCCCAGACCGTGGTGACAGTGACGTTGTCGACAATCACATCGGGGAAGAACTGCGCGCGCATGTTCGGTGCGGCAGCGGCCCCCGCAACCAGCAGCAGGACCAGCAGAAGGTTCGCCGCCGTGCGGTGCCGCACGAAGTAGGACAGCAGCCCCCCGGCCTTGCCCGTGATCGCGCGGGCCATACCCTAGCCCCCCATCCGGCTTTCCAGCCGCGCCACCATGCCTGCAGGGACACGCGGTTCGGACAGCCGTGCCAAGACCCGTTCCTTTGCCTCCTGCGGCATCGCGCTGCTGGCCTCGACAAAGGCCACCAATCGCGCGCGGCGCTCTTCACTCAGTTCCAGCATATCCGCCGCCTCATCCGGCTGTGGTTGCGGCAATGCCCGGTCAAGGGGTTTGACGGCAATGCCTGCACCCAGCAGGGGCGAGCGTTCGCTCACGACCTGGCGGCCCTCGACCGGGCCCCTGACCAGCACGTCGTCACCCTGGCGGCGCAGCAATTCCACCGGCACCTGCTCCAGCCTGTTGCCTTCGCCCAGCACCAGCACGCTCTCACCGGCATCCAGCGCGGAAGCGGGCAATTTCACCACGTTCTGCAGCACCGGCTCCGCCACCCGGACGGTGACGAAATCGCCGGTCTTGAACCCGGCGGCATTCTCCAGCGCGGCAAAGATCAGACGCCCCGTCGCCCCCTCGCCCGCGGCGGCGCTGGCCCGGCTGATGCGGCCCCGCGCCTCCAGGTCGACACCGGCCACATCCAGCGTCACCGTGACATCGCTGCGGATCAACCGGCCCTCATCGTCCAGCAGGCGGGCATATTGCGCCGTGGACAGCCGAAACGACACTTCCAGATCATCGGGGTCGATCAACTGGGCCAGTTGCTCATTGGCAGAGGCCAGACGCCCCACCACCACGGAGGTGGCCGAAAGCGTGCCGGAAAACGGCGCTTCGATCGTCGTGTCGTCCAGACGGCGCTCTGCCTCTGCCAGGGCGATCCTTGCCCGTTGCAGGCTGGTCGCGGATTGATCCACCCGCGCCTCGGCCGCTGCAACCGCCTGCCGGGAGGAGATCACCGCCAGCCGGGCGGTCGATGCGGCCAGTTCGGCGGTTTCCGTTGCGGTGGCGGTGCTGACGCCCCGCTCCCCCAGGTCCTGTTGCCGGTCAAAGGCACGGTCGCGCAGGGCGGCCTGTTCTTCGGCAGCAGTGAGAGAATCCCGTGCCAGCACCAGCGCCCGTTCCGCATCGCGCTGTTCGGCCTGCGCATCGGCGATATCGCTGGCAGCCCGGTCCACCGCCGCCTGCGCATCGCTGGGGTCAAGCCGCACCAGTACCTGCCCGGCCTCGACCGCGCCGCCATCCTCGAAACCCTCCGCCAGTTCGATGACGCGCCCGCCGATAGCGGCGCGCAATTCCAGCAGACGGCGGCTTTGCAGCGCGCCGAAGGTTTCCAGCACCGGAGCGATATCCGTCGCCTCGGCCAGCATCACATTGACGGAAAACACCCGTTCGCGCGCGGGCGGTGTCCGGGGTTGCTGCGCAAGACGTTCCTGCAGCGCGCTGCCGACCAGATAGACGGCAAACACCAAAAGCCCCAGCGTCGCCGCCGCGAGGAACAGGCCGATCATACTCTGTCTGAGAAACCGCATGCAGATCCGATCCGAAAATGACTGAGACGAGAGAGCTATACCCTAGTTCGCAGTCGAAAAATACAATTCACACCCCTGATACGCAGCTGCGAAACCTTTCCGTCGCTGCCACCAGTGAAGAATGTCGCGCAGCCTTGATCCGGTACATCCGATTTTCTGAATCGCATCAACGGGCCGCATCCTGCAATTCTGACCCGAACGACAAGTATCTCTGGCCCGGACCGGCCCTTTGGTGACGAGGGCGTCAGCGTCAGCAGTGCGGAATTTACTGCCGTCGATGAAAAGCACCCAGGCCCGGAACAAGCCGAAGGCGCCGGGCCATCGCCTGCCCGTTGTCCCGTTCCGGGTCAGCGATGAGGTAAAAGCCATCTTCGCGCGACCTCATACAACCACGAATAAACCGGGCAGATCAGCCTTGCTTGCCGAACAGCCCGCCAAGGGCACGTTTGATGATGCTCCGCACCCTGGGGCGTTTCGACGGGGTAAAGGGCAAGGGGCGGCACACCTCCATCGCTGCCACACCGACGCGCGCGGTCAGCGCCCCGTTCACAAGGCCTTCGCCAAAGCGTCGGCTGAGCTTGCCCAGCAGCGATCCGCCCAGGATCGGTTCCAGCATGTCGTCGCCCACGGCCACCGCACCCGTCGCCACAAGGTGCGACAGTACCGCGCGGGTCAGCCGCCATGACCCGAAGAAGCCTGAGCGCCCGCCGTAGATCTCCGCAATCCGCCGGATCATCCGCAGGTTCGATGTCAGCGCCGCGGCCACATCGGCCAGCGCCAGCGGCACCAGCGCCGTCACCGTCGCCACCTGCCGCGCCGCCGCCTCGACCTCGCGGCTGGCGGCAAGGTCGAGCGGGCCAAGCAGTTCGGCCTCGGTCAGTGCCAGCAGACCCTGCGCATCCAGCTGGTCCCCCCGCAGTTCCGCCAGCCTGTCCCGGCCCCAGCGGGTGTCCTCGCGGCCCTTGTAGAGCGCGACCATCCGGTCTGTGACGGCCCGCGCGGCCCCCAGATCAGCCTGCGCCAGCGCCTCTGCCGCATCATGGCGCAGCCCGTCGAGCCGGGCCAGACGGCCAAAGGCAGCCATCTCGCGCAGGCAAAGCAGCGACAGGACCAAAAGGAAGGCCGCGACCAACACCGTCATCGCCCAGCCCAGCAGCGGATATTGCGCCATCAACCCGGTGATGAAACTCCACGCCGCGATGGAGACCGCAGCCCCCACCAGCGCCGTTGCCAGCCACCAGAACAGACGCACCAACAACGAGGGGCGCCGCGCGGCAAGCTGGGCAGCGATCTGCATCGCCTGCCCCTTTGGCGCCGGGTCCGACAGATCCGGCACCGGCGGCGCTTCGGCCACCTGCGGGCGCGGTGCCGCGTCTTCGTCGAGTTCAAACAGAACCGGGCCCCTGGCCATCACCTTGCCTCCTGTTGCCATTCATAGCGAATATCGGGCAGGCCCTCGTCATTGGCCTCGCCCTGTGTCCGCAACGCTTCACGGAACCCATGCCGCAGGTAGAACCGCTGCGCGCCGGTATTGGCCTGAAAGGTCCAGAGCGTCAGCGCCGGTGCCGCGGCCTGTGCCTGCCGCAGCAGATCGCTGCCAATGCCCTGTCCCCGTGCCGCCCGCGCGACATACAGCGCATGCAGTTGGGCAGCGTCGCGCGCGGCAAAGCCCAGAACCTCGTCCACCCCCACGGCCAGGGTCACCCAGCCAAGGTCGATCATATCCGCCGCATGGGCCAGATCCTGCGCCCGGCTGTGAATGCGGGGCATCCAGGGGGTCGTGTCCACGAATTCGGACAGGATCATCCCCACCGCCCCCGCATCGACGGGCCGTGCCGCGCGCAGCCGGATCACAGCCGGTCCCCGAACAGGAATTCCGCCGCCCGGTCCAGCCGGATATGCGGCGGCCCGTCGCCGGGACGCAGCTCCAGCGGGGCCGGTGCAAACCGCATGATCTGGTAGTCCTGATCCAGCCAGCTTTCTGCCCCGCTGCGCGCAGGCGTCAGCAGATGTGCGGGGTCCGAAGGCAGGTCACCGGGATAGAAAGCCGCCTCCTTGCCGGTCTCCAGCAGGGTGCCGCGCACCACGCCCAGATCTTCGCCCTGATGTTTCATCATGTCTTCGGTCGTGGCCCGTAGCGAAGCGATGGCCATGGCGGCGGTCCCCGCACCTGCATATTGCGCCCGGTCCCGCGCCTCGCGGGTCAGCGCTTCCATGATCGCGGTCAGTTTGGGATGCTGGCTGTGATGCAGATGATCGGCCTTGGTGGCGGCAAAGAGGATCTTCTCCACTCGCTTGCCGCCCAGCAGGCTGCTCAGGAACCGGTTGCGGCCGGGCCTGAAGGCGCCCAGCGTCTCGCCCATGGCGCCGCGCAGGTCCTCCACCGCCTGTGGCCCCTGATGGATTGCACCCAGCGCGTCCACCAGCACGATCTGCCGGTCGATGCGCGCGAAATGATCCCGGAAAAACGGCCGCACCACGCGGGATTTGTAAGCCTCGAACCGGCGCGCCATCTCGCGGTGAAGCGAACCGCGCGAAGACGCTCCCTCAACCGGAATCGGGGCAAAGGTAAGCACGGGGCTGCCCGCAAGATCGCCAGGCAGCAGAAACCGCCCCGGCGTGCAGTCGGAAAACCCCGCCGCGCGGGCCTGAACCAGATAATCGCCAAAAAGCCGGGCAAGCTCCTGCGCCAGCGGCTCGTCATGTTTGCCCTCGGGATCGACGTTGCGCGCGCGCGCCATGAATTCGGCAGCCGAGGGCCGCGCCGCGATCCGCTCCAGGGTCTCGCGCGACCAATCTTCGAAACTGCGCTCCATCAGCCCCAGATCCAGCAGCCATTCGCCGGGGTAATCGACAATATCCAGATGGATCGTGCGCGGTCCCTGCAAACCTGCCAGCAAACCGGTGGGCCGCACCTTGAGCGACAGGCGCAATTCGGAAATCGCGCGGGTGCTGTCGGGCCAATGGGGTGCAGGGCCGGTCAGCGCGGCCAGATGGGATTCATATTCGAAACGCGGCACGGTGTCGTCGGGCTGGGGCTGCAGGAACGCGGCCTGTATCCGCCCCTCCCGCGCGGCAACCAGACCGGGCATGCGGCCACGGTCCAGCAGGTTCGCCACCAGCGAGGTGATAAAGACCGTCTTGCCGGACCGCGCCAGCCCGGTCACGCCCAGCCGGATCACGGGCTCCATGAACGTCTCCGACACCGCGTCCTGCACATTTTCGACCTGACGCCAGATGCCGTCCGCGATCCGCCCGATGACCAATGCCTTGCCCGTCCCTTCGTTGCTGGGTGTAACATAGGGTCGCGACGCAGGGATTGCCAGATGGCCACCGCCCCGCTAAAGCGCGGCCATGCCCCGATATGCCCTGAAAATCGAATACCACGGCGCGCCCTTCGTTGGCTGGCAAAGGCAGACGAACCTGTCCTCGGTTCAGGGCGCGATCGAAGCGGCCCTGGCCCGGCTCGAACCGCGCACCCACAACATTGTCGCCGCCGGGCGCACCGACGCGGGCGTGCATGCGCTGGCGCAGGTGGCCCATTGCGACATGGCAGATGACTGGGACCCGTTTCGCCTGTCGGAAGCGCTGAACTATCACCTCAAGCCGCAGCCCGTCGCGATCCTTGATTGCAAGGCCGTGCCGGATGATTTTCACGCGCGCTTTTCAGCGCTGGAACGGCGGTATCTTTTCCGCATCCTGTCGCGCCGCGCACCTGCCGTGCACTGCGCCGGTCTGGTCTGGCAGATCAAACACCGGCTGGACCTTGAGGCCATGCGCGAGGCGGCGGGGATTCTGCTTGGAAAGCACGACTTTACCACCTTTCGTTCAACCGTCTGTCAGGCGGACAGCCCGGTCAAGACGCTGGATCACCTGACCATTGCCCAGGTTGAGGCACCCGGTGGCGTGGAATACCATTTCGATGTGCGCGCACGGTCGTTCCTGCACAATCAGGTCCGCAGCTTTGTCGGCTCGCTGGAGCGGGTCGGCACCGGATCATGGCAGCCGCAGGACATGCAAAAGGCACTTGATGCCCGCGACCGGGCGGCCTGCGGTCCGGTCTGCCCGCCACAGGGGCTCTACCTCGCCCATGTCGGCTATCCGGAAGACCCATTTGCCTGAGGCGGTGCCAGACTTTTCAAAAAGTCTGGGCCGATTTTTTCAAAAAAATCGTCATGTTGCGCGGGGTTGTTCAGCTCGGCTCATCCCATGTACCATGGTGGTTTCCGGCCATGTCCAGCCGCCCGAACCCGTGATGCCCGAAGAAATCCCGCTGCGCCTGTATCAGGTTTGCCGTGCCCCGCGCTCGGCGCATGGTGTCATACCACGCCAGCCCCGCAGAGAGCGCAGGCAGCGCCACGCCCATGGAGACCGCCGCCACCAGCACCCGCCGCAATGCCGGGATTGCCTCCTGCAACTGGGTGCGGATCGCGGGGGCCAGGATCAGGTGGCCATGAGGCAGCTCCCCGCGGAAGGCTGACGCAAGGTCATCCAGCAAGGCGGAGCGGATGATGCAGCCGGCCCGCCAGATCTCTGAAATCCGGGCCAGATCCAGCTGCCAGCCGAATTCCCCGGAAGCCGCCGACAGGATGCGGAATCCCTGCGCATGCGACAGGATACGCCCCGCCAGCAGCGCCAGCTCCAGATCCCTTTCGGGAGGCATCTGCGCGTCCAGCGCGCCCGCTGCCAGCATCGGCTCCGCCGCCGCGCGCATGTCCTTTTCCGAGGACCAGCCGCGCGCGCCCACCGCCGCCTCGATGGTGCTGGCCGATTGCCCCATCCTCAGGGCCTCGATCAGGGTCCAGCGGCCGGTGCCCTTTTGCCCCGCCTGATCGCGGATCACATCGACCATCGGCTGCCCCGTCTCCCTGTCGGTAGAGGACAGCACGGTCGCGGATACATCCATCAGGTAGGATTTCAGCGGCCCCTCGCGCCAGCCCTCAAAGAGCCTGCCGATGCTCTGCGCCGTTTGTCCGGCACCGTCGCGCAACAACCCGTAAACCTCTGCAATCATTTGCATATCGGCATATTCGATGCCGTTGTGAACGGTTTTGACGAAATGGCCCGCCCCGTCGGGACCCAGATGCGCAACGCAGGGCTCGCCCTCGAATCTCGCGGCAATCGCCTCCAGCATCGGTTGCAACTGGGTCCAGGAATGACCGGTGCCGCCCACCATCATCGAAGGGCCGTGGCGCGCGCCCTCCTCGCCGCCCGACACGCCCATGCCGACGAAATGCAGCCCCTTGTCCGTCAGCTCTGCCGCGCGTCTGCGGGTGTCGTTGAAATCGGCATTTCCGCCGTCGATAATGGTATCGCCCGGGTCCAGCAGGGGTGCGATCTCGGCAATCATCGCATCCATCGGCGCGCCCGACGGGATCATGAACAGGATCGACCGGGGGGTGGCAAGCGCCGCGACGAAACCAGCCAGTGCCGGGGTGCCGACCAGGCGGTCGGCCAGCGGCCCCGCTTCCACCAGGAACGGGTCGATCCATTCCGCCTCCCGGTTGGAGACCGCAACGGTGAATCCGCTCTCTGCCAAATTCAATGCCAGAGCGGAACCCATTGTCCCCAAACCGAAAACACCTATATCTGCAGTGGCGGTCATGATTGCTCCCTCAATTGTTTGTCCGCAGAGTGGTCGCTGGACCCGCAAGGTGCAAGCCAACAGATTGGATTTGCCTTTCGGCGGGGAATAAGTTATCCACAGGCAGATACAAGACGATGATATTAATAAGAAATTAACAGGCAAACCAGATGATACACGCCTTTCGCCTCGCCTGGACCGAGATGGTCCTTCCTATTCTGAAACGCCCCAAGCGTTTGCAGGTCGCGGCCCTGTGCTATCGCGACACAGCGGAGGGCAAGCGCGTGCTGCTGATCACCAGCCGCGACACGGGCCGCTGGATCGTGCCCAAGGGCTGGCCGATCGACGGGCTGGACGGCCCCGGCGCCGCCCTGCAGGAAGCCTGGGAAGAGGCCGGCGTGCGCAAGGCCGAGATCGAAAGCGATCCGGTGGGATTTTACTATTATGCCAAGGGCATGACCGAAGGTCTGACCATCCCGGTCGAGGCGCAGGTCTATCTGACGCGGGTCAAGGAGCTGGGCGAGGATTATCCGGAGGCGGATGTGCGCAAGCGTGCCTGGTTCACCCCCGAACGGGCCGCCGAGCTGGTCGAGGAACCTGACCTGCAGGACATGCTGCGCGCCCTCTGAAGCGCCTGACGACCCCCCGTGATCCCACAGCACACTTGCGCGCGAAGGCCCGCTGTGCCAACCGGTGGAACCCATAGACATGTCACCGGGGGAGACAACAGGTATGAGCAGCCGACCGAAGGGCAGCCAATGGAAGACGCTGGATACCGACCTTAATCGGATTTCGCAGGTCGAACAGGCCACGGCCTATGTGTCGCGGCCCCTGGTCGCCACCGGGATCGCGCTGGCCTTCATGGTGCTGGCCGGCGTGATGGCCTCCATATTCTTCGGTCAGACCCCGCAGAACTTCGTGGTGATCGCCGCCGCCGTCTTTGGCGCCTACATGGCGGTCAACATCGGGGCAAATGACGTTGCCAACAACATGGGTCCGGCGGTCGGGGCGAATGCCCTGACCATGGGCGGGGCCATCCTGATCGCGGCCCTGTGCGAAAGCGCGGGCGCCCTGCTGGCGGGGGGCGACGTGGTCTCCACCATTTCCAAAGGCATCATCGACCCTGCTTCCATCGCGGACACGCGGATTTTCATCTGGGCGATGATGGCGGCGCTCATTTCCTCTGCCCTCTGGGTCAATCTGGCCACCTGGGTCGGGGCACCCGTCTCGACCACCCATTCGGTTGTGGGCGGGGTCATGGGGGCCGGTATCGCAGCGGCAGGGATGTCTGTGGTGAACTGGCCCTCCATGGGCATGATCGCGGCGAGCTGGGTCATCTCGCCGGTGCTGGGGGGTGTCGTGGCGGCAGGCTTCCTGGCCTTCATCAAGGCGCGCATCCTGTACCAGGAGGACAAGATCGCCGCCTCGCGGACCTGGGTGCCGGTGCTGGTCGGGCTCATGGCGGGCGTCTTTGCCACCTATCTCGCGCTCAAGGGTCTGAACAAGGTCGTCACCATCGGCATGTCCACTGCGCTGATCATCGGCGTGCTGGTGGGTCTGGCCACCTATGCCATTTCCGCACCGCGGATCCGGCGCAAGTCGGAAGGGATGGAGAACCGCAACAAATCCGTCAAACTGCTCTTTGGCCTGCCGCTGGTCTTTTCGGCGGCGCTGCTCAGCTTTGCCCATGGGGCCAATGACGTGGCCAATGCGGTCGGGCCCCTGGCGGCCATCGTGCATGCCAGTGAATTCGGCGGCTTCGAAGCCAAGGTCAGCATCCCGCATTGGGTCATGGTGATCGGCGCTTTTGGCATCTCTTTCGGGTTGTTCCTGTTCGGGCCCAAACTGATCCGCATGGTCGGCAGCCAGATCACCAAACTGAACCCGATGCGCGCCTATTGCGTGGCGCTCTCTGCCGCCATCACGGTAATCATCGCCTCCTGGCTGGGCCTGCCGGTCAGTTCGACGCATATCGCTGTCGGCGGGGTCTTCGGTGTCGGCTTCTACCGCGAATGGCATATGGAGCGGCGGTTGCGCAGACCGGATGTCACCGTCGGCACCGTCAAAAGGATCGCGCCAGAGGAACGCCGCCGCCGCAAGCTGGTGCGCCGTTCGCATTTCATGACCATCGTCGCGGCCTGGGTGATTACCGTACCGGCGGCGGCAACGATCTCGGCACTGATTTTCCTGGTATTGAACGTCGTGACGAACTGACTGCCGCCCGGGATCAGGCCTGCTGATCCAGGGGCCGCGCAGCGGTGCGTTTCAACTCGGCCCGCAGTGCGGCGGCAGGCAGGTTGGGCAGGCCCTGACCTGCGATTTCAGCCGTCTCGATCAGTTCGGCCACCAATCGTGCAACCGGTGTCCTGCGCCCCAGTTCCGCGCCCATGCGGATAAGCTCGCCCTGCAGCGCGTCGATCTCTGTCGGGCGATGTGCCATCAGGTCATAGGACATGGAGGCGCGGGCCTGATCGTCGATCGTCAGCATCTGTGCGGCCACCCGCGTAAAAAGCGGCGTGGGCAACCGAAAGATCCAGGGGACGGCACCGACGGAAACCGGCGTTGTCGAGGCAGGCGAAATCCCCTTGGCGCGCAGCACCGCCAGCGCCTCGGCCCATTGGTCGGCCATCAGCCGCCGCCAGCCCCTGTCGTACAGCTGCGCCCTCAGCGGCAGGCCGCTGAGCGCATTCAGCGCATTGTTGAGGTTGATCAGGAACTTGCCCCATTGCACCGCGTCGATATCGCGGCTTTCCCTGACCCGCAGGTAAGGCACGCTGAGCAAGGCCCCCAGATCGTCCGGCCCGGCCCCGATGACGATATCGCCGCTGGTCGCGCGGTGATAGCCGCCCTGCCCCATCGGCACCACGTTGAAGGGCACCATCCCGCCGCGCAGGTCGCGGCCCGGCAGGAGGCGCTGCAGCGTCAGGACATTGGTCACCCCGTTCTGAAGGCTCACCACCGGGCATTTCGCGGGCGCATGCCGGTCGATCAGCCGCGCGATCTGCGCGGTGCTGCCCGATTTGACCGTCACTAGGATCAGATCGGCATCGGCCAGGCAAGCAGGATCTTCCGACAGGGTCATCCTGTCGCCGCTGACCTTTTGCGCCATGCCGTCGAAATCCGTCAGGGTCAGCCCGTGGGTATGTATCTCCGCCGCGACCCGTGGCCGGAGCAGCAAGGTCACCTGTGCCCCCGCCGCCGCCAGCACCCCACCTACGAAACAGCCGATGGCACCCGCACCGGCTATGACGATATTGGGGTCTGCGCGCATTGCGGTCCTATCGGCCCAGACAGTGGCGCATGATGGCCTTTTGCGCGTGCAGGCGGTTCTCGGCCTCGTCGAAGATCACCGAATGCGGCCCGTCCATGACGGCGCTGGTCGCTTCATCCTCGCGGTGGGCGGGCAGGCAATGCATGAACAGGGCATCCTCCTTGGCCCGCGCCATCAGCGCCTCGTTCACCTGATAGCCGCGCAACTGGTTGTGGCGGCGCTCGCGGGCCGACTGGGGGTCATGCATGCTGACCCAGGTGTCCGTCACCACAAGGTCCGCGCCCTCGACCGCCTTGTTGGGATCACGTTCCACCGTGTAGAGCCCGGCAAGCGCCGGTTCCGGGTCAAGCGGTGGCGGGCCGGTAAAGACCAGATCAAAATCAAACTGCTTGGCCGCATGAGCAAAGCTGGCAAAGACATTGTTGCCATCGCCCGACCAGACAACGCGCTTGCCCTTGATCGGGCCGTTGTGTTCCTCGAAGGTCATGATATCGGCCATGATCTGACAGGGATGGCTGCGGTTGGTCAGCCCGTTGATCACCGGCACGCTGGCGTATTCGGCCATGTCCAGCAGGGTCTGTTCCTCGAAGGTACGGATCATGATCAGATCCACATAGCGCGACAGCACGCGGGCGGTGTCCGCGATGGTTTCGCCATGGCCCAGCTGCATGTCGGCCCCCGAGAGCACCATGGTCTGTCCGCCCATCTGACGGACCCCAACGTCAAAGGACACGCGGGTCCGGGTGGAGGGTTTTTCAAAGATCAGGGCGACCATGTGGTCCTTGAGCGGCAATGTGTCGTCCGGCGCGCCCTTGGGCCGCCCGTTGCGGGATTGTTTCATCGCGGCGGCATTGTCGATGATCTGCCGCAAATCGGCGGAATCGGTTGTGTTGATGTCGAGAAAGTGTGTCATGTCAGTCTCTTACTTGGCGACCGCACGCCCGTGGCAGGCGGAGTCGCAGGGATATTTATGGGCCAAAAAGAAATCAGGACCCGGCAAGCGCGCCAGCGGCCCGATCAAGGCGGCTGACCGCTTCGGCGATCTCCTCGTCGGTGATGTTCAGCGGCGGCAGCAGGCGTACCACGTTATCGGCAGCGGGCACGGTTATCACCTCGACGCCGTAACCGGCGGTCACCAGATCGGCGGGGGCGATCTTGCATTTCAGACCCAGCATCAGGCCCGAACCGCGCACCTCTTCCAGCACATCGGGGTGGCTGGCCACCAGCCCCTCCAGCTTTTGCCGCAGCAGCCCCGCCTTGCGGTTCACCTCTGCCAGAAAATCCGGGTCTGCGACGATGTCCATCACCGCGCAGCCCACGGCACAGCCCAGCGGGTTGCCGCCATAGGTGGAGCCATGGGTCCCTGCCGTCATGCCGCTGGCCGCCTCCTCGGTCGCCAGCACGGCGCCCAGGGGGAAGCCGCCGCCGATGCCCTTGGCCACCATCATGATGTCGGGGGTCACGCCCGCCCATTCATGGGCAAAAAGCTTGCCCGTCCGCCCCACGCCGCATTGCACCTCGTCCAGGATCATCAGGATGCCCTTTTCGTCGCAGAGGTCACGCAGCCCCTTGAGACAGGCATCGGGTAGCGGGCGAATGCCGCCTTCGCCCTGCACCGGCTCGACCAGCACGGCGCAGGTCGTGTCGGTGATCGCGGCGTTCAACGCCTCGTGGTCGCCAAAGGCAAGATGGACAAAGCCGGGCAGCAGGGGGCCGAACCCCTTGGTCATCTTCTCTGACCCGGCGGCGGCAATCCCGGCAGAGGACCGGCCATGGAACGCGCCGTCGAAGGTGATGATCTCGACCCGCTCGGGCTGACCCTTGTCGTAGAAATACTTGCGCGCCATCTTCACCGCCAGTTCGCAGGCCTCCGTGCCCGAGTTGGTGAAAAAGACGGTATCGGCAAAGCTATGTTCGACCAGCTTGTCCGCCAGCGCCTGCTGTTGCGGGATCTGGTAGAGGTTCGAGGTGTGCCAGAGGGCGCCGGCCTGATCCGTCAGCGCCTTGGTCAGCGCCGGGTGTGCGTGGCCCAGCGCGTTCACGGCAATGCCTGCGCCAAGGTCCAGAAAACGTCGTCCGTCCGCCTCGATCAGCCAGGTGCCTTCGCCCTTCACAAAGCTGAGGGGCGCACGGTTATAGGTCGGCAGGACAGAAGAGATCATCTGAAGTTTCCTTGGATAGGGCCGCGAAAAGCCCAAATGGGCATGGGCGGCGTGCTGGGTCAAGAGATTTGGGGAGGTGCAATGCACCATGGATCAGACCTGCGGTCGGCAGGTCACGCTGGGCTGTTTCAGCCGCGGCGTCGTCGGGACGGGATATGTCGCATCGTGATCATGGCGCATTCATTACGCCGCATTTCGCCTTTTGCCCAGCCCGAAAATGACGTCTTGTCTCTGCACATTGTTGCGGCCATACCGGCCGCATGTATCAGGCCAGGGTCCAGAACAACGCGCTTGCCGCCGGCTTGATCGGGGTGGCAACGGCCTTCATTGCGGCGACGACCCTGATGGCCAAGGCCCTGGGCGGTGACACCTTCGGCGCGCCCCTGCCCGCGCTGCAGATCAGCCATGGCCGATTCCTCTTTGCCTTTGTGGTGATCGGCAGTGCCACGCTGATCCTGCGCCCCGCCCTGGAGCGGCCCCACTGGGGCCTGCACATCGCCCGGACCGCCTGTGGCTGGGGCGGGATCACGCTGATGTTTGCCTCTGTCGCCTTCATCCCGCTGGCGGATGCCACGGCAATCTCCTTTCTCAACCCGGTGTTTGCGATGATGCTGGCGATCCCGCTGCTGGGCGAGAAGGTCGGGCGCATCCGCTGGTCCGCCGCAGCAATGGCAATGGCCGGTGCGGCCGTGCTGCTGCGGCCCACGCCCGACAGTTTTCAGCCCGCCGCGTTGCTGGCATTGGGGGCGGCGATGGTCATGGGGATGGAACTGATCTTTATCAAGAAACTGGCCCGGCGCGAAAACCCGTTCCAGATCCTGCTGGTCAACAACTTCATCGGCCTTGGCATCGCGACGCTGGCGGTGCTGCCGGTGTGGCAGCCACCGACCACGGCGCAATGGGCCGTGCTGGCGGGCATCGGCGGTTGCATGGCGCTGGCGCAGACCTGTTTCGTCAATGCCATGGCGCGCGCCGACGCCAGCTTTGTCGCGCCTTTCAGCTATGCCACGCTGATCTTTGCCACCCTCTATGACATCGCGTTTTTCGGGGTCATCCCGGATGCGGTTTCGCTTCTTGGCGCTGCCATCATCATCGCCGGTGCCGTCCTTCTGGCCCTGCGCGAGGCGCGGCTGAAACCGGAGCCGCCCCGGCCCACAACCGCGGTGTGACGCATCGTCCCTTGCACCCGGCAGTGGAGTGATTAGAATAGGGGCCTGACTTTGACAAAGCGGCCACTCAAAAAGGGCCGCTTTTTAACTGGGGAAACCTGCGATGTCCTGGACCGATGAGCGTGTTGAGACGCTGAAAAAGATGTGGGGCGAAGGCCAGTCCGCGAGCCAGATCGCCAAGGAACTTGGCGGCGTGACGCGCAATGCCGTGATCGGCAAGGTGCATCGTCTGGGCCTGTCGAACCGCGCCACATCCGGGGCCGCAGCGGCCAAACCGGAAACCAAGCCGAAGCCGGAAGCCAAACCCAAGGCGCCGCCGAAGCCCGAAAAGCCCGAGATGAAGACCGAAGCGGCAGCACCGCCCCGGTCGAACCTGCCCGCCCGCAAGCAGATCATTCCCGCAGGCCAGCCGCTGCCCCCACAGCCCTCGGCCAACGAGATCAGCCCGGAAGCGCTGGCAAAGGTCAACGAGGTCGAGAAGAAAGCCAAGAAGATCGGCCTGATGGACCTGACCGAGCGGACCTGCAAATGGCCTGTCGGCGACCCGGCGACCGAAGATTTCTGGTTCTGCGGGCTGCCCGTCAAACAGGGCAAGCCCTATTGCGAAGCCCATGTCGGGGTGGCCTTTCAGCCGATGTCGGCACGGCGCGACCGCCGCCGCTGATCCGGGGTTCCCGCCAGGTTTCGCCCGCTGCCGCCCGGCGATCAGACGACAACAATAAGCGTTGGACGGTTCCCCGCGGGGAACCCAATACATTGTCAGAGCGCCCCGCCTTAAACTTGAAACGCCGATACCCTGCCGCGCTTCGCGCTCGCGGGACATCGGCGATACCGGGTGCCTCAGGTTAAAGGCGGGACGCTGTAATAAACATTTTTAAGTAGTTAACCCTGCGCGCTATGGTGCCTTGCCCGCAGGCTCCGGACCCTGCTGTAACAAAGCCAACGCGCAGGTGAGTTGCGCCCTGCCGCGCCGCGTGGTTGATAATCCTGTCACCCTGCTGGAAAGGCCCCGTCATGCCCGATACGATCCGCGCCGCCGATGCGCTTGCCCGCCGCCTTTATGCCGCAGGGTGCCGTACCGCCTTTGGCATGCCGGGGGGCGAGGTGCTGACCCTTATTGATGCGCTGGAAAAGGCCGGGATCAGGTTCATTCTGGCCAAACACGAGAACGCCGCCGGTTTCATGGCCGAGGGGGTCCACCACCGCGACCTTGCCCCGGCGATCCTGGTCGGCACCATCGGGCCCGGCACGTTGAACGGCGTCAACACGGTGGCCAATGCCCTGCAGGATCAGGTGCCGCTGATCGTGCTGTCGGGCTGCATGGATGCGGATGAGGCGCAAAGCTATACCCATCAGGTGCTGGATCAGGCTGCGGTATTCAAACCCCTGACCAAGGCCCAGTTCACCCTGAACGCCGGGGCCGCGCATCTGATCGCGGACAAGGCTGTCGCCATCGCCACCGAGGGGCGTCGTGGCCCCGTCCATATCGACGTCCCGATTTCCGTGGCAGAGGCCCAGGTGCCGGCCGAGCCCCCTGCCCCGCGCGCGCCTGCCACTGCCCGCGCGCCCCATGGGGCTGACCTGGCCACCGCACGGGACTGGCTGGCGCAGGCGCGCCGCCCGGTGATGATCGTCGGTGTCGATGCCTTGAACGAAGGGGCGCAGAGCGCCGTTCAGCAATTCGCCGAAGACCACCATGTGCCGGTCATCACCACCTACAAGGCCAAGGGCATCCTGCCCGAGGATCATGCGCTGTCGCTGGGCGGCGCGGGCCTGTCCCCCCTTGCAGACCAGCATCTTCTGACCTTTGTGCAGGCCGCCGACCTGGTGCTTTGCGTCGGCTATGACCCGATCGAGATGCGCCCCGGCTGGCGCAATGTCTGGGACCCCCGGCAAAAGCACGTCATCGACATCAGCGCGGTGCCAAACCACCATTACATGCATCAGGGGACGCTGAATTTCGTCACCGATTGCGCGCCGACACTTGCCGCCCTCTCCGAGGGGCTGGACACGGATGAAACCTGGCCGGAGGGAGAGATCTACCAGCTCAGGACCGCGCTGGCATCGGCCTTTCGCCGGGACGAGGACTGGGGCCCTGCCGCGATCATCGACAGCTGCCGGAAAGTACTGCCGCGCGACACGATTGCCAGCGCAGACAGCGGCGCACACCGCATCCTGCTGAGCCAGATGTGGGAATGTTATGCACCCCGCGACCTGATGCAATCTTCCGCGCTTTGCACCATGGGCTGTGCCCTGCCGCTGGCCATCGGGGCAAAGCTGGCCGCGCCCGACCGGCCTGTTGTCTCCTTCTCAGGGGATGCCGGCTTCCTGATGGCGGTTGGCGAGCTGGCCACCGCCGCAGAGCTCGATGTTGCGCCGATCTTCGTGGTCTTTGTCGATGCCTCGCTGGCGCTGATCGAAAAGAAGCAGCGTGAGCGGCAACTGGCGAACTTTGGCGTCGATTTCGCGCAGCACAACTTTGCCGCGATGGGCGTTGCCTTTGGCGGCGTCGGGGTCACGGTGCGTGACCGCGCAGGATTGGAAGCGGCGCTGACAGAGGCTTTGCGCGCGGAAAAATTCACCGTCATCGCCGCGCTGATCGACAGGGGAGCCTATGATGGCCGTATCTAGTATGGCGGAAACGAAATGCGCATCATTTCGTTTCCGCCATGCCACGGGCGATTGCTGAACTGGGCATCGATTCGTTGCAGAAATAGGCACAACGCCTTGCAACCTACCGATTTTGCGCAGGAACCCGCTCAGCCCGGAGCAGGTTTCGGCGGGTTTTGTCACAATCGCTCACGAAACCGGATAGGCCCTTCACGTTGGCGTGTGACACAGCCATGTGCGGTCCCGGGCTGCCTCTTTGACAGTATGGTACCGGCACCCGAAAGCTGCCCGGAAGGCCATCTTGATGACGAACGATATCTGCAATGCGCCCGTCGCACTGACGCGCCCGGCTGCGCTGCGAAGCTGGAATGCGATGATCCCTGCGTTTCTGGCGCACAAGCCCGAGACGCCGCAACACCTTGGCGACACCCTCGCCGCCGCACCCGATTTTGCCATGGGACATGCTGCCCGTGGCCTGTTCTCGTTGATGATGGGCCGGGCCGAACTGTGGCAAGTGGCCGAGGATGCCCGCACGGCTGCCCATGAGGCTGCCCGGAACACGCAGATCAGCCCCCGCGAAAAGGGCTGGCTCGACGCGCTGGATCATTGGCTGGCCGACAGCCCCACGGGCGCCATCGCGGCCCTTGAAGGTATCCTTGATCACTGGCCCCAGGACACGCTGAGCGCCAAGGCAAGCCATGGCATCCGCTTTATCCTTGGGGATGCGTCAGGCATGCGCAGATCGGTGGAACGGGTGCTGCCCGCCCATGCCGCCGACCACCCGCTGCGCGGCTACCTGCTGGGCTGTCATGCCTTCACGCTTGAGGAAACGGGCGATTACGCGGCGGCGGAACGGGCGGGCCGCGAAGGGTTGGTCCTGGCCCCCGACGACGCCTGGGGTCTGCACGCCATCGCCCATGTCCACGACATGCGCAATGAGCCGGATGCCGGGATCGCCCTGATCGAGGATTTCCGCAGTGCCTGGGAAGGCAGCAACAACTTTCGCTATCACGTCTGGTGGCACAAGGCGCTGCTGCATCTGCATCGGGGAGAGCTGGATGTGGCGCTGGCGCTTTATGACAGCCAGATTCGTGCCGACAAGACGGACGACTACCGCGACATCGCCAATGCCACCTCGCTGCTGATGCGGCTTGAGCTGGACGGGGTCGATGTCGGGCACCGCTGGGACGAGCTGGGCGCCCTGGCCCAGAACCGCATCGACGACGGCTGCATCGTCTTTGCCGACCTGCATTATCAGCTTGCGCTGGCCGGTGCCGGCAAGGGCCGCGCGGCGCAGGAGATGGCCGACCGCTTTGCCCGCGATGCCCGCCAGAGCGGTGATATGGCCGCGCGGGTCGCCGATCCTGGCCTCTGCGCGCTGGCCGGTCTCACCGCCTTTGCCGAAGGCCGCTATGGCCATGCGTTTGAAAACCTGAGCGCCGCCCGGCCGAAAATGCAGAGCATCGGCGGAAGTCACGCGCAACGTGATGTTTTTGAACGAATGACCATTGACGCAGGCCTGCGCGCGGGCCATTTCCACGCGACAGAACAGATCCTTCTTGACCGGCTGGCATTGCGTGACGGTCATGCGGACCGCTTTGCCGAAAGCCGGTTTGACCAACTGTCACGCATGCGACGAATTCCCGCTCAATAGCTTCGAGAACCCTCAACTAAATGACAATCGCCGACACCACCCACGTGCCTTCTCGCCCTGTCACCGCCCTGGGAGCGCAGGCACCTGCCCGCGTCCGTGACCTGCGGCTGGATTTCTTCCGCGGCCTTGCGATGTTCATCATCCTGTTCGCGCATACGCCCGGCAACCTGCTGTCTCTCTGGATCCCGGCGCGCTGGGGCTTTTCGGATGCGACCGAGATTTTCGTGTTCTGTTCGGGCATGGCCTCTGCCATCGCCTTTGGCGGGGCCTTTGCCCGCGTCGGCTGGTTTCTGGGCACGGCGCGCGTGCTGTTCCGGGTCTGGCAGGTCTACTGGGCACATGTCGGGCTGTTCTTTGCCACCCTGGCGATGACCGTTTACCTGACCGACCTCGATATCACCGGACAGAACTACTGGGGCCAGCTGAACCTCTGGCCGGTCTTCGTGGAAAGCGACAAGTGGGAGAACTCGAACATCCTGCTGTCCTTCATGACGCTGCGCTACGTCCCGAACTATTTCGACGTCCTGCCGATGTACATGATCGTGCTGCTTCTGATGCCGCTGGTCATGGCGCTGGCACAGGTCGACAAACGTCTGGTCGCGGCCTTTGTCATCGGCATCTGGCTGCTGGCACAGGACGCTCTGCTGCAGGCCCTGGGGCTGGGAGCCTGGCACCTTGAATTCCCGGCAGAGCCATGGTCGGACCGGGGCTGGTTCTTCAACCCCTTCGGCTGGCAGCTGATCTTCTTCACCGGTTTTGCCTTCATGCGGGGCTGGCTGCCCAAACCCCCGGTCACACCTCTTCTGTTTGGCCTGGCGGCCTTTATCGTGATCGCCAACATCCCGTTGTCCAACATCGGCGTGAGGGAGCTTGAACTGGGATGGGCCGCCGACTGGCGCAAGGCCAATGCGGCCCTCTTTGACAAGACGGATTTTGCCATCCTGCGCTACATTCACTTTCTCAGCCTTGCCTATATCTGCTGGGTGCTGGCAGGGGATCAGGGCAAGAACCTTCTGGCACGCGGCACGGGTGCTGCGGCACGCCTGCGCGAGGGTCTGTTGACCGTGATCCTCAAGGTCGGCCAGCAAAGCCTTGCCGTGTTTGTCTTCAGCATGTTCACCGCGCGCGTCCTGGGCTTTGTCATGGATGTGATCGGGCGCGGTGTCTTCATCACCCTGGCCGTGAACCTGGTCGGCTGCGCCCTGCTGGTCGCGGTGGCCTATGGGGCAGGCTGGTTCAAATCCCAACCCTGGCGTCAGAAGAGGGCCACATCATGATCCGCCGCGACGTACTGAAAGCAATTGCCGCCCTGGCCGCCCTGCCCGCCACAGCCTGGGCCGAGGACAACAGGCTTGCCCTGAAAGAGACGGCTGCACCCTTTGGCCCCGATACGGTCACCAACCGCGCGCGCATTCTGGCCAGCAAGCCCTATGCCCCGCGCCCGATGATTCCCGAGGCCTGGCGCAAGCTGACCTATGATCAGTACCGACAGATCTGGTTCGACGGGCGCAACGCCCTGTGGGAAGGCACCGACGTGCCACAGCGGGTCGATGTGTTCCCGCCCGGTCTCTATTTCCCGCAGGCCGTGGCGATGCATGTCGTGGCAGAGGGAGAGGCAAGGCCCATCGCCTTTGACATGGGGGTCTTTGACAGAACCGACCAGTTCCCCGATCTTCCCGTCGATGACACCCTGGGCTATTCCGGCCTGCGCTTGCGGGCAGAGCTGGAAAAGCAGGGCATCTTTCAGGAATACGCCGTGTTCCAGGGGGCCAGCTATTTCCGGGGCATCGGGACGGGCGAAACCTATGGCCTGTCGGCACGGGGCCTTGCGCTGAAAACCGGCGATCCGGCAGGCGAGGAATTTCCCGATTTCACCGCCTTCTGGCTGGAACGTCCCGCGGCCGACAGCAACAGCCTGGTGCTGCATGCCCTGCTGGACAGCCCTTCCTGCACCGGTGCCTACCGCTTCGAGATCACCCATGGTCCCGTTCTTCAGATGAAGGTCCGCGCAACCCTTTTCGCCCGCGAAGAGCTGACCCACCTGGGCATTGCGCCGCTGACCTCGATGTTCCTGTTCGACGATACCATGCGGCAACGGTTCTCGGATTTCCGTCCGGCGGTGCACGACAGCGACGGCCTGCTGATGCACAACGGCATCGGCGAGGTCATCTGGCGCCCGCTATCCAACCCGCTGAACCTGCAGATCAGCAGCTTCGTGGACAATAACCCGCGCGGCTTTGGCCTGTTGCAACGCAAGCGGCAGTTCTCGGACTTCAACGATCTGGAGGCGCTTTATCACAACCGCCCCGCCGTCTGGATCACACCCGGCGAAGACTGGGGCAAGGGCGCCGTGACCCTGGTCGAGATCCCGGCCGATCTTGAGATCTACGACAATATCGTCAGCTACTGGCGGCCCGCCACCCCGCTGCCCGCCGGGGCGGAACACAAGATGAGCTATACCATGCACTGGGGGGCCGACCCCGTGGCGGTCACTGCGGATGTGCCGGTCAAGGTCCTGAACACCGCCATCGGTGGCAGGATGGAGGGCGGTCAGGTCGTGGTGATCGACTTTGCCCCCGGTCCCGAAGTGCCCGAAGACCTGTCTCAGATCGAAGTTGTCATTCGCGGGGGCGAAGTTCCGCTCACACCGGGGATCCTGCAACGCAACCCCGAAACCAACGGCCCGCGTCTGGCGTTTACGTTTCAACCCGAAGATGCAGCCTTCGCGGAATTCCGCGCGCAACTGCGCCTCGCGGGGGAACCGTTAAGCGAAGTCTGGTTATACCGTTGGACTAGAACATGATTGAACATCCGCCGACTGACGACACCATGCCAAGCCGGGCACCGCTTGCCATGCAGATACAGGATTTTTCACGCCCGCCCGTCCGCCGCGCGACGACGGTCCAGCCCCGTTCGCTCGGCTGGCGCCTGGCGGTGTTCGGCCCGGCACTGATCGGGACCGGCCTGCTGATGTACGGGCTTTACGGCTGGCTGGCCGGTGCCGGGATGACCTGGCTCGAATGGGCCCTGCTCAGCATGATCGGGGCGACCTTTGTCTGGGTGACGCTCTCGGTCAGCACCGTGGGCGTGGCGATTGCCGGATTGCTCGCGCGGCAACGTGCCGACGAACGAGCGCCGGATGCGGTGCGTTCCCTCGACGTGGCCCTTCTGGTGCCCGTGTACAACGAGGTGCCATGGGACGTTTTTGGCAACGCCACCGCCATGCTGGCCGATCTGCACCGCCGCGCCGGGCCACATCGCTACACGCTTTTCATCCTGTCCGACACGCGGGACGAGGCGATTGTCGCGCAGGAAGAGCGTGCCTTTGCCCAGCTGCGGGCCGAAGCGCCCGCGGGCATGAACGTATACTACCGCCGCCGCGCCACGAACACGGACAAGAAAGTCGGCAACCTTGTTGACTGGATCACCGGCTGGGGCGCCGCCTATGAAGGCATGGTGGTGCTGGATGCCGACAGCCTGATGACCGGCCGGGCCATCGACAGGCTTGCAAGTGAACTTTCCGCAGACCCCGACGCGGGGCTGATCCAGACCTTCCCGATGCTGATCGGGGCCAATACATTGTTCGCCCGCATCCAGCAGTTCTCCAACATCGCCTATGGCTGGCTGCTGGCCGAGGGGCTGGCCCTGTGGGCGCGCAACGAAGGCAATTACTGGGGTCATAACGCGATCATCCGTACCCGAGCCTTTGCCGAAAGCGCCGGGCTGCCCTACCTCACGTCGGGTGGACGCAACGATCTGATCCTCAGCCATGATTTTGTCGAGGCGGGCCTGCTGCGCCGCGCAGGCTGGCGGGTGCGCTTCCTGCCCCGCGTCACCGGCAGTTTCGAGGAAACCCCCGGCACGCTGATCGACTATGTGGTGCGCGACCGGCGCTGGTGCCGGGGCAACCTGCAGCACCTGCGCCTGCTGGGCACGGCGGGGCTGCACCCGGTGTCTCGGTTCCACCTGTTTCACGGGGCGGTCGCCTATCTGCTGTCACCGGCATGGTTTGTCCTGCTGGTGATCTGGTCCCTGCTGGGCAAGGACGCGGACACCAATGTGGTGCGCTATTTCAATCAGGCGAACCCGTTCTTCCCCGACTGGCCCCCGGCAATGAGCCATATCGACAGCGCGGTCTTTCTGGTGATCATGTACGCGATGCTTCTGACCCCCAAGGTAGCGGGCGCGGGCATCATCGCCTTTACCCCCAGGGCCGTCGCGGTTTTTGGCGGCAAGGGTGCCTTTCTGGGGTCCTTCCTGGTGGAGGTGGCCCTTTCGGTGGCCTATGCCCCGATCCTGATGATCCAGCAGACCAAGGCGGTTCTGAATGCCGCATTGACCCGCAGTGAACCATGGGCCCCGCAGCAGCGCGGAGCAAAAGGCTATCCGCTGCGCACGCTGATCGGCTTTCACTGGCTGGAAACCCTGCTGGGCCTGCTGTTGCTGTCCGGGCTTGTGGCGGGGCTGATCTCGCTCTGGCTGGTGCCGATCGTCTTCAGCCTTGTCATGGCGGTGCCCCTCTCTGCCCTGTCGAGCGTGAACCTCGCAGGTGTGACGCGCCGGGGCTTTCGGATGGACAGCCCCAATACCCTGCGCGAACCGGCCATCGTTGCGCAGGCGCGGCGCGCGCGGACGCAGATCAAGTCCCGGCTGCTGGCCATCGAGAAGGTCGCGGCGGAATAGCCGCGCGCCCTGCCCTCCGGCGCGCGGTCATTGCATGACCGGCAATCCGCGCGCCAGCCACCCCGGCCCCGCACCGGAACCCAACATGCCTTCGGGCACATCCAGAATCGCGGTGAATCCGGCCTGGGACAGCCTTTTGCCAAGCCGCGCGGAGCGGACCCCACGGGCGCAGATCAATGCAACGGGCCGCGCCCTGTCGCCGCCAGCCTCCGCCAGCAGCGCCTCGACAAAGTCATCCCGCCGCAGATCAAGCGGGACCGCGCCCAGCGGAATGCCCGTGGCCTGCCATTCATCCGGCCGTCGGATATCCACCAACAGGATCTCGCCCAGCTGCGCCCGCGCCAAAGCCTCCGGCGCGCTCAGCGCATCCTCACCGATCTCGGCCCCGATGTTGTACCAGCGCGCCGCGCATACGCCGGCAGCCACGACCGCAACCGCCCCCAGCAGGAAACCCCGCCGCATCATGTGTGGCGGGGTTCGGGAAGGTTCGGCGCGAGGTTTCAGTTGACCGGTGCCGAAGAGGTGAACTTCGGTATCGTGCTGGTCGACCGCTCCTTGGGCTCGATGGAAACCCAGTTGCGCTCAGCCAGGTTGATGTTGCCGGGAATGTCTTCCTCCCAGAAACTCACCACGTTCTTGGTGATGTTCAGGTAGAGCTTTCCATCAACAATGCGCCAGAGGTTCGGATTGCCCGGCACCTTGCCGCCCTTGGCGACCCCATAGGCGCAATGTCCGTCATATTGCGGCGCATATTTCGCCGGATCGGCCAGAAAGGCTTCGCGGTTTTCTTCCGAGGAGAATGCGAAGGTCGCGCCGTTATACTCCGCGGTGATGGCCACCTTGCCGGGCACGGCTGCCGGCTGTGGCTGGCCCGGATCGGACTGGGGCAGATCGAAATAGGCGACCACATCGTAACCCGACGCGGCAAAGCCCGTTTCATCAATATATTGATCCCCCGCAAAGGCCTGTGTGGCAAGGGTCAGCGCCGTGGCGGCTGCGGCAAGGGTCAGTGTAAATCTGGTCATATTTCAAATACTCCGTGAACGTTGCGTTGCACCAAGGCTACCCATGCGCCTGCGTCATCGCATCCCACAAACCCGTGACCTCGCAGCCCCGTGAGGCAATCTATCATGCCCCGTGATCAAACTGCCCGATTATTTCAGGATCGGCGGCTTTGCCGGGTCCGACCCCGGCGGCAAACGCGGTGTTTGTTGCAGGGCCTCCCCCTGCGGCAGGTCGAACCGCAAACCGACCTTCGCCAGTTTTGCCACCACCGGATCGGAAGGCGCGAAGAAACCCACATCCATCGCACCCGCCTCGATCCCGGAAAAGGTCAGCGCCTCGGAGGCCGCGCGCACCAGCGCATCCTGCGCGCGCGGGATCGCCCCGACAAAGGCCAGCAGATGCCCGCGCCCGCCCCCCGCATATGAGACCCCCACCAGGAAAGCCCCCGCTGCCATCGCCGTTGCCGTTGCCAGCTTGGCGTCGATCGCGGCAATCAGGGTTTCGGGCAGTCCCTTTGGCGGCAGGACCTGTTCGATGCGGGCCTCGACCTCACCCGGCGCATGGGCCAGCGTGTCACGCAGCCAGTCCAGCGCCTCCGCGGGCAACAGGATTTCAGAGGGTGCCACCCCGACATTCACCGCCATGCCCAGCGGCTGCCCTTCCAGCATCCCCGCGATGGCGCGCCCCGACAGGGCGACATAGGGCGCAGGCTCCCCCACATAGGCGCCCAGCCGCGCGGCCCGGTCAAAGACCAGCACATAGGTGTCATCCAGCAGGACCGGGCTGATCTGATCCCCCTCCGGCTCCGCCTCAAGCAGCAGGTACAGTTCCACATCCGCAATCCGCTCGAAGAACCGCAACCGGGCGGTGTCGTCATCCTGTGCCGCGGTCATGGCGGCATGGGCGGTATCCAGCGGGGTCGGGTCAGTCATTCAGCACCTCTGCAACGGCGGCACGCAGCCGGGGCAGAACCTCGGCGTCGAACCACGGGTTTTTCTTCAACCACCCGGTATTGCGCCAGGACGGATGAGGCAAGGCAAAGACGCCCGGCGGATGATCGCGCCAATCGGCAACCGCCTGCCTCACTGTCCTGAACCCGGGCAGATGATAGCGCATCGCATGGCCGCCGATCAGCACCGTCAGGCGGATGTCCGGCACCACCTCCAGCGCCCGCGCCCGCCAGGTCCGGGCGCAGATGGATGGCGGCGGCAGATCGCTGCCCTTGGCGTCATAACCCGGAAAACAAAAGGCCATCGGAATCACCGCAACCTTGCCAAGGTCATAGAACTGCGCCTCATCCAGCCCCAGCCAGTCACGCAGACGATTGCCCGAAGCGTCCCGGAACGGCTTGCCCGCCTCATGCACGCGCAGCCCCGGCGCCTGACCGGCAATCAGGATGCGCGCACCGGGGGCAAACCACACCACCGGCCTCGGCGCATGCCCCGTGGCCGTCGCGGCAAACCGCGCCGCGCAGAGGCTGCATGCCCGCAATTCATCGCGCATATCCGACATGACATCCAGATACACCACCGGAGTGTTCTGCCAAACCCCGGTTTCATTGTTCTTCAAATACACATCGCAACCGCGGCAAAGAACACTTCGAGAATTATCGAAATAAGACTTGCGCCACAATTTCATTTCTATATTTCTAGAAATATGAAATCCGAATCGCATATCGCCCCGCCCCTCACCCTGGCCGCTGCCAGCTTTGCCGCTCTCGGCTCCGAACAGCGCCTGTCCGTCCTGCGCAGCCTGGTCCGCGCAGGGCCAGAGGGGCTCAGCATCGGGGCGCTGGGGGATCGGACCGGCGTCACCGGCTCCACCCTCACCCACCACCTGAAACTGCTGGCCGCTGCCGGTCTGGTCAAACAGACACGGTCGGGCCGCTCCACCATCTGCGCCGCCGTCGCCTATGACGAGATCCAGGCGCTTGCGCATTTTCTGCTGACCGAATGCTGTGCCGATGCCTCGGCCCCCTGCAAGGAGCACGACCATGGCTGACACCACCCAGACCTCACAAACCCTCAGCGCCGCGCTGCGCTGGCGTCCCGGCGCATGGGCCTTCACCCTCGCGATCCTGGTGGCACTGGCCCTCTTCGACCTGCCGCAGCTTGTCCCGACCCTGGTGTTCGCGGGCAAGGCGCTGGCGGGCACCGCCCCCTTCATCGCCTTTGCGGTCCTGGCCGTGGCCTATCTCAAGGCCAGCGGGGCCGAAACGCTTCTGGCCCGCGCCTTCGAGGGGAACCCGGCGCGGATGATCGTCATGGCAGCGCTGCTGGGCGGGCTGTCGCCCTTCTGCTCCTGCGAGGTCATCCCCTTCATCGCGGCCCTGCTGGCAGTCGGCGCGCCGCTGGGCGCGGTCATGGCCTTCTGGCTGGCCTCGCCGCTGATGGACCCGGCGATGTTCGCCATCACCTCGGGCACGCTGGGCTGGGATTTCGCCATTGCCAAGACCCTGGCCGCCGTCGGCATCGGCATGTTCGGCGGTTTCGGTGTCATGCTGGCCGCGAACACGCCGCTCTTTGCCGAACCGCTGCGCGAACGCCCGGCGGTGGGCGGTTGCTGCGGCGTCAGGAAACCCTTCTCCGGCCAGCCGGTCTGGCGCTTCTGGCAGGAAGGCGCACGCCGCGAGGTGTTCCGTGACACCGCCATGGACAACGCGCTGTTCCTGATCAAATGGCTGACCCTGGCCTATGTGGTCGAGGCGCTGATGCTGACCTATGTGCCCGCCGATTGGATTGCCGGCGTGCTGGGCGGCACCGGCCTGATACCGATCCTGCTGGGCGCGCTGGTGGGGGCACCGGCCTATCTGAACGGCTATGCCGCCGTGCCGCTGGTGGATGCGCTGCTGGCGCAGGGCATGACACAGGGGGCCGCGATGTCTTTTGTCATCGCGGGCGGGGTCAGCTGCATCCCGGCGGCCATTGCGGTCTGGGCGCTGGTCAAGCCGCGCGTCTTTGCCGCCTATATCGGCTTTGCCCTGATCGGCGCGATCATTGCCGGGCTGCTCTGGCAGGCGGTGGCCTGACCGCTACATCGCGTAACAAGCGGGGCTGCACGCGCTGCCGCCCCACCCAATAGGGACAGGAAGACCATGGCGCACGACCATCAGCATCACATTGATCCCGAAGCGGGCGACGCCAAGGTGGCCTTTGCCATCGCGCTGAACATGGCGCTGACACTGGCACAGATCATCGGCGGCGTGATTGCCGGCAGCCTGTCACTGATCGCCGATGCGCTGCACAACTTTTCGGACGCCATCGCGCTGATCATCGCCTTCGGTGCGCGCAAGATCGCCCGCCGCCCGGCAGATGCGCAGATGACATTCGGCTATGGCCGGATCGAAGCCGTCGCGGCGCTGGTCAATTACACCACCCTGATCGTGATCGGCCTCTACCTGGTCTACGAGGCGGTGATGCGCTTTTTCGAACCCTCCGCGGTGGCGGGCTGGATCATCGTGATCGTGGCGGGAATCGCGCTGGCGATCGACCTGGCGACGGCGGCGCTGACCTATACGATGTCCAAAAGCAGCGTGAACATCCGCGCGGCCTTTTTGCACAATGTGGCCGATGCGCTTGGCTCCGTTGCGGTGATCCTTGCCGGGACCCTGGTGATCCTGTTCGGCTGGACCTGGGTCGATCCGGCGGCGACCTTGCTGATCGCGGGCTACATCCTGTGGCAATCACTGCGCGAAATGCCTGCCGTGATGCGCATCCTCATGCTGGCCAGCCCGCCCGATCTGGACACCGCTGCCGTGATCGACACCGTTCAATCCACCCCGGGCGTGGCCAGCACCCACCATGTCCACCTGTGGATGATGGGCGAACATGAAACCGCGCTGGATGCCCATGTGGTACTGGACCCGGGTGCCCCGGCCGATGCCACCCGAAGCGCGGTGAAAGCCCGTCTGGCCGCAGCCCATCACCTGCACCATTCCACGCTCGAAATGGAAACCCGCGACCACGCCTGCCGGGCTCCCCTGCTGATCGGCCACTGACCTGCCGAGCCGCGTTGTACATTTGTTTCCTAATGAGACATAATGTGGACAAAATTGGGCACTAGGGCTGACCCAAGCCACGGCCAACGGGGCACTCGGATCAGATCAGACACCGCGAGCGAAACAGGCATGCTGGAATTCGAAAACGTCTCCAAGTCCTTTTGGACCGGAACCCAACACAAGGTGATCCTTGACCGGGTTTCCTTCAAGGTGGAACTGGGGCGTTCACTGGGCATCCTGGCCCCCAACGGGACCGGCAAGACAACGCTGATCAACATGATGGCCGGCCTTGAAAAGCCGGACGAGGGCGAAATCAGGCGCGGCTGCAACATCTCTTTCCCGCTGGGCTTCATGGGCGGTGTCGTCGCCAAGGTTTCGGCGATGGAAAATGCCCGTTATATCGCACGGCTTTACGGACTGGACCCGGATTATGTGGAAAGCTTCTGCCGCTGGCTCTGCGGGCTGGGCGAATATTTCGATCAACCGCTGGGCACCTATTCGGCGGGCATGCGGTCGCGGTTTTCCTTCGCGCTGATGCTGGCGCTTGATTTCGACATGTACCTGATCGACGAAGGCATGCCTGCGACAACAGATGTTGAGTTCAACCGCAAGGCGGGCGATATCCTTCAGGAACGTCTGCGCACCACCACGATCATCATCGTCTCGCACCAGGCGCAGACGCTTGAGAAATTCGCACGTTCAGCCGCCGTTCTCCTGAACGGGCAGCTGCATATGTTTGACACCTTGGAAGAAGCGAAACAGCTCTATGACTACGAAACCCAAGGCTCGTAAGTTCCGCATCAAGCGGAGCGTGCCCCCCATGCCGACGGCAGATCATGCCGAAATTGGCAGTGCGCAGCCGAAAGAGCATGTTACGCCCGAACGCCCCGCCACATCCGCGCGCCCTGCAGGGCCGCGTCCCGTCCCGGTATCCGGTGCCAGGCCCGCAGCGCAGGCGCCTACCGCCTCTCAGCCCAAGGCCGGGGCCGAGGACAGCGCGCCGCAGGACACCCTCCGCAGTGGCGAGGTTTCTTCCCCCAAGGAAGTGGCGGGCGAGCTGGACATGGATGCGATCCGCCGCGAGGGGCTGACCGGCCGTCAGCTGCGCATGGCGCGGCGCGTGGCGCAGAAACACGGGCTTGCGCCCACCTCCGACTTTGACGCGGTGCGCCTGCTGCGGTCCAAGGGGATCGACCCCTTCCAGCGCTCGAACATGCTCGAACTGGTGGTGCCGCAGGCCGGCGGAGAACAGCGTGACGGCGGCCCCGGCGACATGATGGCGCAATTGCCCGCACAGCAGGGCGGCGCCGGAACCGGCCGCGTGCAACTGCCCCAGACCGTGCCGGCGGGCGGCGGCATCAACCTGCCCTCGACCGAGCTGAGCCCGGCCGAACGCCGCCAGCGCGAAATCGGCGACATCCAGCGCGACATCTCGCGCCGCCGCCGCCGCAAGCTGGGGCTGCTGATGGTGCGGCTGGCGTTCTTTGTCATGTTGCCGACCTTTGCGGCAGGGTATTATTTCTACAAGGTTGCGACCCCGATGTATGCGACCACCAGCCAGTTCCTGATCATCCAGAGCGAAGGCACCAGCACCAGCCCCTTTGGCGGGCTGCTGCCGACGCAATTCGCAAACTCGGCGGACAGCATCGCGACACAGGCCTATCTGCAATCCAAGGACGCGATGCTGCGCCTGGATGCGGACGCCAATTTCAAGACGCATTTTTCGAATGCGGACGTGGACCCGATCCAGCGCCTGACCGATGATCCGACCAATGAAGAGGCCTATAAGGTCTACAAGAAGAACGTGAAGATCGGCTATGATCCGACCGAAGGCGTCATCCGGATGGAGGTCATCGCCGCCGATCCGCATGTCTCTGCCGATTTCTCGCGCAACCTGCTGAAATACGCGGAGGAACGCGTCAACAACCTGTCCAAGAAAAAGCGCGAAGACGGGATGGCTGACGCGGTGCAGGGGCTGGAGCAGGCGATGGACAAGCGCCGCGCCGCCCAGCAGAACCTGATCGAGCTTCAGGTGCAGAACGGTGTGGACCCCGAGGCCGAAATCATCGCGATCAGAACCCAGATCACCACCTACGAAGGATTGCTGATCGAAAAGGAACTGGAACTGGCCGCCCTGCTGGACAACACCCGCCCCAACAAGGCCAAGGTCGATGGCGCACAGGGCGACGTGCGCCGCCTGAACGAACAGCTGGACAAGCTGAATGCCAAGCTGAATTCGGCCACACAGGGTGAGGATTCTCTGGCCAAGAAAGCGGTTGAACTGCAACTGGCCCAGGCCGATCTGGTTGCGGCGGACACCAACCTGCAACTGGCCCAGACCGGGCTGGAGGCCGCCCGCGCCGAGGCCAACCGCCAGGTGCGCTACCTGACCGTTGCGGTGGAACCGGTGGCACCGCAAGAACCCACCTATCCGCGCAAATTCGAGAACACGATCTTGGCTTTCCTGATCTTTGCAGGCATCTACCTCATGCTGTCGCTGACATCGGCGATCCTAAGAGAACAGGTAACCTCATGACGCAAGTTCCCGTTGGTGACATCCTTATCGGCAATGACCGCCCGCTCACGGTGATCGCCGGCCCCTGCCAGCTGGAATCCGAGGATCATGCTCAGATGATCGCGGGCCGGGTGAAAGAAGCCTGTGCAGCAGCCGGGGCGCAATATGTGTTCAAGGCAAGCTATGACAAGGCCAACCGCACCTCGCTTTCGGGCAAGCGGGGCCTGGGGATTGATCAGGGGTTGAAGGTACTGGAATCCGTCGCACGCGCCAATCACGTGCCGGTGCTGACCGACGTGCACACCGAGGAACAATGCGCGATTGCGGGCGCGGTCGTGGACATCCTGCAGATCCCCGCCTTTCTCTGCCGTCAGACCGACATGCTGCTGGCCGCCGGAAAGACCGGCAAGGCGGTGAACGTCAAGAAGGGCCAGTGGCTTGCACCCTGGGAAATGGGCAATATCGTCGACAAGATCAAATCGACCGGCAATGAAAAGATCCTGCTGACCGAACGCGGCACCTCCTTTGGCTATAACACCCTTGTGACGGACATGCGCAGCCTGCCCCAGATGGCACAGACCGGCTACCCGGTGGTGATGGATGCAACCCATGCGGTGGCCTCTCCCGGCGGCAAGGGGACGTCATCGGGCGGACAGCGCGAATTTGCGCCGGTGCTTGCACGCGCCGCCGTGGCCATTGGCGTGGCAGCGGTTTTCATGGAAACCCATGAAGACCCCGACAACGCCCCCAGCGACGGGCCGAACATGGTCTATCTCGACCAGATGCCGGGTCTGATCGCCAGCCTGATGCGCTTTGACGCGCTGGCCAAAGAATTTCCCCTGTCTTTCTGATACCTGAACGAAAGAGGTCCCTGCGTGACCAGACCAGCACCTGCCGTGACCCAGAACACCTGGGAATTTCTGCGCGACGCCATGATCACGCCCACGGGATTCCGCGAATATGACGCGCGCTGGAAATACCCCGACGACATCAACCTGCCGGGCATCACCGCCCTGGGTCTGGGGCTGGGCACGCAGATGTACCGGCGCGGGATCGAACCGGTGATTGCCGTTGGCAACGACTATCGCGACTATTCCCTGTCGATCAAGAACGCGCTGATGCTGGGGCTGATGCAGGCGGGCATTCGGGTCCGTGACATCGGCCCGGCCCTGTCGCCGATGGCCTATTTCGCCCAGTTTCACCTTGATGCGCCTGCGGTGGCCATGGTCACGGCCAGCCACAATCCCAATGGCTGGACCGGGGTCAAGATGGGCTTCGAACGCCCGCTGACCCACGGCCCCGACGAAATGAGCGAGCTGCGCGACATCGTGCTGAACGGCGAGGGCCAGCCGCGCCCCGGCGGCGGTTACGAATTCGTCCACGGGGTGCGCGAGGCCTATCTCGACGATCTTGTGGGCGATTTCAAAATGACCCGCCCGCTCAAGGTGGTCTGCGCCACCGGCAACGGCACCGCCTCGGCTTTCGCGCCCGAGCTGTTCCGCCGCATGGGCGTGGAGGTGGTCGAAAGCCACAACAGGCTCGACTACACGTTCCCGCATTACAACCCGAACCCCGAAGCGATGGAAATGCTGCACGACATGGCCGCATCGGTCAAAGCCTCGGGCGCGGATCTGGCGCTGGGATTTGACGGCGACGGCGACCGTTGCGGCGTGGTCGATGACGAGGGGGAAGAGATTTTTGCCGACAAGGTCGGCGTGATCATGGCCCGCGACCTCGCCCGGCTCTATCCCGGATCGACCTTCGTGGCAGACGTGAAATCGACCGGGCTTTTCGCCTCCGACCCGGAGCTGATCAAACACGGGATCAAGGCGGATTACTGGAAGACCGGTCACAGCCATATGAAACGCCGGGTCAAGGAACTGGGCGCATTGGCGGGTTTCGAGAAGTCCGGGCACTACTTTCTCGCAGAGCCCATCGGGCGCGGATACGACTGCGGGATGCGGGTGGCGGTGGAAATCTGCAAGCTGATGGACCGCAATCCGGACAAGAGCATGTCCGACCTGCGCCGCGCCCTGCCGCAGACCTGGGCCACGCCGACCATGTCACCCTATGCCGCCGATACGGAGAAATACGCGATACTGGACCGGATCGTGGGCAAGCTCACGGCCCTGCCGGAACTGGCGGGCCGCAAAGTGGCGCAGGTGGTCACCGTGAACGGCGCAAGGGTGATCCTGGACAATGGCGCATGGGGGCTGGTGCGGGCATCCTCGAACACGCCCAATCTGGTGGTGGTCTGCGAAAGCCCGGATTCGGAAGCTGAGCTGCGCCAGATTTTCGCGGAACTGGATGCGGTGATCCGCAGCGAGCCCGGCGTCGGCGATTACGACCAGACCTTCTGAACCTGCGCCGGATATTCTTTCAAAGGAATTTGCCGGAGTTTTTTGAAAACTCCGATACGCGGCAGGCAAGACCGGTGGCACAACAGGCGAATTTTTCAAAAAATTCGGTCCGGAGTTTTTGAAAACTCCGGCGCGCGGCGTCACTTTCTTCGCTGATGCTCGTCCAGACGCGGCATGATCTCCACGAAATTGCAGGGCCGGTGACGGTAATCCAACTGCTTCACCAGGATCTCGTCCCAGGCGTCCTTGCAAGCCCCGGGTGACCCCGGCAGCGCGAACAGATAGGTGCCATTCGCCACGCCGCCGGTCGCACGGCTCTGCACGGCGGAGGTGCCGATCTTGTTCATCGACACGATGGTAAAGACGGTGCCAAAGGCGTCGATCTCCTTTTCATAGACGTCGCGGTGCGCCTCCACCGTCACATCGCGCCCGGTCAGCCCGGTGCCGCCGGTGCTGATCACGACGTCCACCCCGTCGTCCGCGCACCAGGCGCGCAGCTGGTCGGCGATTTCCGCCCGCTCGTCGCGGAGGATCCGGCGATCGGCCACCCGATGCCCCGCCGCCTCGATCCGGGCCACCAGCACGTCGCCTGACCTGTCTTCGGCCAGATCGCGGGTGTCCGACACGGTCAGCACCGCAATGCGCACCGCGATGAAGTCCTTGGTTTCGTCGATCCGGCTCATGCCCGCTCCATCATTGCCAGCCGCGCGGCCAGCGCGACAAAGATACCCGCGCTGAGATAGCCCAGCAAACGCCCGCCGCGCGCCAGCCTGCGGCCGAGCGTGCTGGCGAAAACACCAACGCCCGCGTTGATCACAAATCCGCCCAGCCCCAGCACCGCGCCAAAGACAAGGAACTGCCCCAGCACGGATCCGGCATCGGGGCGCACGAACTGCGGCACGAAGGCCAGCACAAAGAGGATCACCTTGGGGTTGCTCAGGTTCACATAGAACCCGGTGCGAAACGCCTGCCAGACGCCGAAGGCGCGGGCATTGTCCTTTGTAGCCCTGCTGTGCCGAAGGGTCTGCGCCGCCAGCCACAGCAGATAGGCCACGCCAATCCAGCGGATCACCTCAAGTGCCCAGGGCAAGGCGGCCACCACAGCCCCCAGCCCCAGGCCCGCCAGCCCGACATGCACCATGCCGCCAAAAGAAATCCCGGCACTGGCCGCCACCGCCGCTCGGGGACCGGAACGCAGCCCCTGGCCAAGGCAGAACATCATATCCGCCCCCGGCGTCAGGTTCAGCGCCAGCGCGGCGGGCACAAAGGCCAGCAGGGTCAAAGGATCAACCATCCGCCAGCTTCGCCTTCAGCGACAAAAGATCGGCCCAGGCCTCGCGCTTGAACTCGGGCGAGCGCAGCAGATAGGCGGGATGGAAGATCGGCAAGGCAGGCACCCCGGCGGCCTCGGTCCATGCGCCGCGCAGCCGGGTGATGCCACGTTTGCCCAGCAGCGCCTGGCAGGACCAGTTGCCGACAATCACCAGCACCTGCGGCTTTGCCAGTGCGATGTGGCGCATGAGGAAAGGTTTCATCATCGCGATCTCTTCCGGCTTGGGGTCGCGGTTCTGCGGCGGCCGCCAGGGCAGGACATTGGTGATATAGACCGGCGCCTCTGCCCGGTCGCGCCCCATGTCGATGGCGGCCAGCATCTTGTCCAGCAGCTGCCCTGCCCGCCCGACAAAGGGCTTGCCCGCCCGGTCCTCGTCCCGGCCCGGTGCCTCGCCCACCAGCATCACGGGCGCGCCGGGGATGCCATCGCTGAACACCAGATTGCGCGCGCCCTTCTTCAGGTCGCAATGTTCGAATGCCGCCATGGCCGTGCGCAAGTCCTCAAGCGTTGCCGCAGCAGCGGCCGCCTGTTCGGCAATGGCCACGGCATCGACCCTGGCCTGTGGCACCGGCGCGACCGCAGGTGTCGCAGCCACGGCCGCCTTCGGCTTTTCAACAGCGGCAGGCACCTCATAGCGATTGACCGGCACATCCCCGATCGCCTCACACGCGCCAAGCTCGATCTGCCATTCCAGCAGCGCGAGATCGTGATGATAAGCCGATGATTCCATGACGCCACTCTACGCCCTGCCCGCGCCAAGCTAAATCCCCACCTTGTCGCCCGCCCCCGCACCCCCCTATAAGGGCCCGACACTGACGAAAGGCGCCGCCATGTCCTTCCCCCACCGCCATCTGCTAGGCATTGAGCATCTGTCGCAGGGCGATATCACCACCCTGCTGGACCTTGCCAACACCTATGCAGAGCTGAACCGCCAGCCTGACAAACACGCCGATGCGCTGGCCGGACTGACGCAGATCAACATGTTCTTCGAGAATTCGACCCGCACGCAGGCCTCTTTCGAGATTGCAGGCAAGCGGCTGGGTGCCGATGTGATGAACATGGCGATGCAGGCGTCGTCGATCAAAAAGGGCGAAACCCTGATCGACACCGCCATGACCCTGAACGCCATGCACCCCGACCTGCTGGTGGTGCGGCACCCGCAATCGGGCGCGGTGGATCTGCTGGCGCAAAAGGTCAATTGCGCGGTGCTGAACGCGGGCGACGGGCGGCACGAACATCCCACACAGGCGCTGCTGGACGGGTTGACCATCCGCCGGGCCAAGGGGCGCCTGCACCGGCTGAGCATCGCCATCTGTGGCGATATCGCCCATTCCCGGGTGGCACGGTCGAACATTCTGCTGCTGGGCAAGATGGAGAACCGCATCCGCCTGATCGGCCCGCCGACCCTGATGCCCGCAGGCGTGGCCGATTTCGGGGTCGAAGTCTTTGACGACATGGCCGAGGGGCTGAAGGACGTGGACGTGGTGATGATGCTGCGCTTGCAAAAAGAACGCATGGATGGCGGCTTTATCCCCAGCGAAAGGGAATATTACCACCGTTATGGGCTGGATTCCGAAAAGCTTGCACATGCCAGGCCCGACGCCATCGTCATGCATCCCGGCCCGATGAACCGGGGTGTGGAAATCGACGGCACGCTGGCCGATGACATCAACCGCAGCGTGATCCAGGACCAGGTTGAAATGGGTGTTGCCGTGCGGATGGCGGCCATGGATCTGCTGGCGCGCAACCTACGCCAGACACCGGTGCGCCAGGTTTCCTGACCTCTGTCCGAACCAATACCGCCCGGTTTGCGTTTGTCCCTCATGAGACAGCTCAAATCATCCACGATTGAAAATCCGGACCCCGACGAGATGGCACAAATCACCATTCCCGCGCATGAACATGGCATTGTGCGTGTCTTCAGTCTTTCGATGTCTGATGACCAGGCGAAATCGCTGCGCAACAGCCGTCAGGCGCAAAAGGATGCGCTGGGGATGCAGCAGCTTGATCCGCGCGGGATCGACGTCTTTCAGATTTCCGATCTGGCCGAGATCGGATTGCATGGCTATCTGCGCGAAGGGGTCGATGCCGATGAGGCCGGTTTGACCCGCGACCGCGCCAAGCTGCGTGCGCTCGAAGGATGGGTCATGCTGGTCTATTCCAGCGCTTTTGAAGGGCGCGAGGTGACATTCACGCCGACCCCGGAACTGACGCTGATCGGCACCTATGGCCAGGCAAAGCGCGACTGGAGCCAGATCGAGATCGATTCGGATGCGGCAAAACCATATTCCGGCACGCCGACCCTGACGCCCCCGCAGCCGGTACGCGGAGGTGCGGGCGGGGCGATGGTGATCATCGGGCTGCTGGTTCTGGTGGCCCTTGTCTGCCTGTGGATGCTTTCCTAACCCCGGCCCATGCGGTAGGTAACTTTCATGAAGGAACCTGAACCCGACCCCAAGATGTCCGGCCGCATCGCGATGATCGCCCTGCTGGTGGCATTTGGCGTGGCCGCGATGATGGTCTGGATGGCCGGATGACGTCGCGGCTGAGCTGGGCGCCGCAACGGGCGGTGTTTCTGCGCCGGGCGGCGGTCACCGCGCTGTTTACCTTCCTGGCGCTGATGGCGGTCGGGTTACTTTTGTCCTTTTACACCGATCTGCCGTTCCTTTGGGTGATCCCGACGGCGCTTTTGCTGACAGCAGGATTTCTGTTCGACGACGCCCTGCGCTGGCGCGCCTCCAAATACGACCGCTGGCATCTTGAGGGCGGGCATCTGATCCACGAAGACGGCGATGGCACCGCGCAGCTGCCGCTGAGCGAGATCGACCGGGTCTTTACCCGCTTCGGGGGCCGTGTGGTTGTGGAATTATCCTCGGGCCAGCGCATCGCGATCGGATATCTGCCCTATCCGGCAAAAACCGCCGAGACCATCGAGGCCGCGCGCCGGGGTCCCCTCGCAGATTGAACTTGCCCCTTGGTTCAGCCCGCGTTTTAGGGCAAGACACGCCGGACCCAAACACGAAGGCCCGCCATGACGTTGCACTTCATCAACGCGCAGCTGATCGACCCCGAAGCGGGGACACTCACCAAAGGGGCGCTGACCGTCCGCAATGGCCGGATCGAACGGATCGCCGCCAATGATCAACCGCCCGGTGACGCGCAGATCATTGATTGCCGGGGCAAATACCTCGCCCCCGGCATTGTGGACCTTGGCGTAAAGGTCTGCGAACCCGGCGAACGCCACAAGGAAAGCTATCGCTCTGCCGGGCTGGCGGCGGCAGCGGGCGGCGTGACCACGATGATCACCCGCCCCGATACGACCCCGGCCATCGACAGCCCCGAAGTGCTGGAATTCGTCACCCGGCGCGCCAACGAGGCGGCACCGGTCAACGTGATCCCGATGGCGGCCCTGACCAAGGGGCGCGCGGGCCAGGAGATGACCGAAATCGGTTTCCTGATGGACGCAGGTGCTGCGGCCTTTACCGATTGCGACCATGTGGTCACGGATACCAAGGTGTTTTCGCGCGCCCTGACCTATGCCCGCAGCCTTGGCGCGCTGGTCATCGCCCATCCGCAGGAACCGATCCTGAGTGCCGGGGCCGCCGCGACCAGCGGAAAGTTCGCCTCCCTGCGCGGCCTGCCCGCCGTGTCGCCGATGGCCGAACGCATGGGGCTGGACCGCGACATTGCGCTGATCGAGATGACCGGGGCGAAATACCACGCCGACCAGATCACCACCGCCCGCGCCCTGCCCGCGCTGGAACGGGCCAAGCGCAACGGGCTGGACATTACCGCCGGGGTGGGCGTGCATCACCTGACGCTCAACGCGCTCGACGTGGCGGACTATCGCACCTTCTTCAAGCTCAAGCCGCCGCTGCGGGACGAGGATGACAGGCTGGCGGTTGCCCATGCTGTCGCTTCCGGCCTGATCGACATCATCTGCTCCATGCACACGCCGCAAGACGAGGAATCCAAGCGCCTGCCCTTCGAGGAAGCCGCCTCCGGTGCCGTCGGGCTGGAAACCCTGCTGCCCGCCGCGCTGCGGCTGGTCCATGCCGAGGTGATGGACCTGCCGACGCTCTGGCGCGCGCTGTCGCTGAACCCCGCGAAGCGTCTGAACCTGCCCGGCGGACGGCTGAGCGCGGGGGCGCCTGCCGATCTGGTGCTGTTTGACGCCGACGCACCGTTCAAGCTGGACCGTGCCACATTGCGTTCCAAATCGCGCAACACCCCGTTTGACGGAATGCGGATGCAGGGTAAGGTCCTGAAAACCTATGTTGCAGGCAATTGCGTATTCGAGGCCCCCTGATGCCCCTGATTGAAAGTTCCGCCGCCGTTCTGATCCTTTGGGGTCTCATTGGCTATCTTCTGGGCTCGATCCCCTTTGGCCTGCTGCTGACCCGCGCGATGGGGCTGGGCAACCTGCGCGACATCGGCTCCGGCAACATCGGTGCCACCAACGTCCTGCGCACCGGCAACAAGAAGGCCGCCGCGCTGACCCTGGTGCTGGACGGGGCCAAGGGCGCGGTTGCGGTCCTGCTGGCCCGTGCGATGGCGGGCGAGGATGCGGCACAGCTGGCCGGGCTGATGGCGATGCTGGGCCATTGCTATCCCGTCTGGCTGCGCTTCAACGGCGGCAAGGGTGTCGCAACCTTCCTAGGAATCGTGCTGGCACTGGCATGGCCGGTTGGTATCGGCTGCTGCATTGCCTGGCTGATCGGGGCGTTGACCAGCCGCATATCCTCGATGGGGGCGCTGGCCGCCGCTTCCGCCTCGACCTTCCTGATGGTGATTCTCGGCGCGGGTAACGCTCTGGTTCTGGGCGTGGTCCTGACCCTGCTGATCTTTTGGCGTCACCGGGCCAACATCAAACGCATCCGTGCCGGCACCGAGCCGAAAATCGGCAAGACAGCGTAACACCGCTGCCCGATGAGTCGAGCCTGAAGCCAAAAACACTTCCGGCCGGGCACCGCCAGACTTCCGCCATGAGGGCGATTTCGGGCCTGCGCCAAAGATCACAAAGCATTGATTTTATTGATTTTACCTCAATATCCTGTGTGCTTACACGACAGGTGATCCGACCCTGTGACATCGCGCCACAGCGCCACCGGACAAATTCTCTTGCCATTCCCGACATTCCTGATATTTCTGTCATTACAGAAATTAACGTATGGAACATGAAGATGCACCTCACACCGGCCATGCAGAACTTTATCCTCCACTGGGGGGACATGGGCGCGAAATGGGGCACCAACCGCTCCGTGGCGCAGATCCATGCGCTGCTGCACATCGCGCCGGAAGCCCTGAGCGCGGATGAAATCTGCGAGTTGCTGAACCTCGCCCGGTCAAATGTGTCGAACGGGCTGAAAGAACTGCAATCACTCGGCCTGGTCAAATCGCAGCGCAAGCTGGGGGATCGGCGCGATCACTTCACCTCGATCCGCGACATGTTCGATCTGGTCAACCAGGTGATCGAAAGCAGGCGGGAACGTGAATATGCACCGACCCTCGCCGCCCTGCGCGAGGTTCAGGCCGAGGCCGAACAGGACGCAACCCCGCCCGCCGTGAAAGCGCGCATCAACGAGACGCTGACCACCATGCAGATGTTCGACGACTGGTATCGCGATGTGTCGCGCCTGCCCCGGTCGGTGCAATTGTCGGTGATCAAACTGGGGGGCCGCATCGCGCGCTTCCTGCCAAAGTCCAAGGACAGGGGCTGACAAGCGCCTTCCATTTACCCGAGGATTTCTCTCATGACAGAAATTACTGGAAACTTCGCCTCCGCCCGCACCGCCGGTCCTCATCATGTCATCGACCCCGTGGCCTTCTTCCTTGCCCTCATCGGCGGCCCGGTACTGGTAACCGCAATCAGCTTCTGGCTGGTGGTCCCGGTCTTCGCGCTGATCATCGGCGGGCCGCTTTACCTTGCTGTCGGGACCCCGGTTTTGCTGTGGCGTCTGCAAAGAGAGGTCCACGACATCTTTGAGCTGGCCGTTCTCGCGATGAAAGCGGTGGGGATCCTGACACTGGGCGCAACACTCTATCTGTGCCTCACCGCTCAGGAGGGGCAAATCCCTTCCCTGCTGACAATGGCCCTGTTCGCCCTGGTCTTTGCCGCCCTCTGGGCCGCCACATTCGGCTGGCTCTATCGCAGGCTCTGCCGCGATTTCTTCACCCATCCCATTCCCAACTGACCTCGATAGGAGAGACAAATGATCCTGCTTGCCCTTATCTACCTTCTTCTGGCCTTCGGCGCGCTTGCCGCACTGTGCACCATGATCCTGCGCATCGGCGCGATGATCGGCACCTGCCCGCAGACCGGTGCCGCAGCCCGCGCAGCGGCAGTCACCATCGCCACCGGCTTTGCCGCCATCGGCACGGGCGGTGTGATCCTGATCGGCGCACTGCTGCCGCTTGCGGTCAGCGGCCCGGTGATCAGTTTCCTGCTGGCACTGGGTCTGGCAAGCCTCTGCCTTGGCCTAGGCTTCACCCATGCCGTCGGCACCCTGCGCGCCGTGCTGGCCACCCCTGCCCGGGACAATCCCCGGCAACAGCCGGAACCGGCCTGACGGCACAACCAAATGAACCAGGGGACCGGCGTGCAACCGCGCCGGTCCCGCACCTTGCGAATAGACGGCGCGCCCGATTAGATCACACCACCGTCAAAATCCTGCCCCGATCGCCCGGCAGTTTCGGTCCCTGAACAACATTCATCGGATTGCACCGTGCGAGCATTTTTCCAGTACTTCGAGAATTTCTTTTTCCGCGCATTCAATTTTTCGGGCCGTGCCTCACCGCTCGAATTCTGGTGCGTGATGCCGCTGATCTGGATCGTGATCCTTGCGCTGTTGCCGGGGGATGCCGCCGAATTCTGGTCCAGCCTGCTGGCGCGGCAGGTCCCGCCGCTGAACCCGCTTTACTACGATTCCATCCTGGTCTTCGTGCTGACCATCGTCCCGCGCCTCTCCCTGACCGTGCGCCGCCTGCATGACAGCGGCAAAAGCGGCAAATGGGCCAAGCTGCCCTTCATCGCGATTTTCTCCAGCATCACTTTGGCATTGGGCATCGGCTCTGCCTTGCTGACATCCAGCGTCGCCGGAAATGAAGCCGTGCTTGGCCTGGCCGTATTGGCTGCCCTCGTCATGGGATCGGCAGAAAGCGCCTGGGACGGTATATTTGCCGCTGCAATTGCCGCAAATAGCCTGGGATGGGATGTGATCTGGGCAACGCTCAGTGACATGACGGGCGGCATGCCGAAACCACAGCTTGCACAAGGTGTCGGAGATCTGGCCCAGTCGGTGAAATCGGACCCCGGCATTGGCATTCCGGCGATCCTGGTCACGATGCTGATGGTCTGCACACCCGTCGTCTCGGCCCTGTTGCACCTGATGTTCATGCTGGCCCCCACCAAATACGAAGAGGACGGGTTTGGCGGCATGCTGGACCCCGCGCCGATGCGCAAGACGGGTGGATCCTCTGCCCCCGGGATCAAACGGCGTGATCCATTGCAAAGCTATGCCTGCCTGTTCGAACGCAGCCCCGAGCAGGAAGCCGCCCTGAAGGTCAGGCAGAAGCAGGAGTTGAAAGACCTCTACCGCACCCGCGTGCTGGGCCAGGGCTAAGGCACGCGCGCCGGGAAGGGCTCAGTAGCTGAATTCGTCGTAGATCCGGCTCAGGTCACCGCCCCAGGGGCCGTGATAGGCCTCCAGCAGTTCATCCGCAGGCACCCTGCCGGTCTCGACGCTTTCCTTCAGCGCGTTCAGGAAATGTGTCTCGTCGGGGACCAGCCCGCCTGCGCCTGCGCGTGCGCGGGCTTTCAAACCGGCCTCAGACAGGGCCAGGGCCTCGCGGGCGACCTCATGCAGGGAAATGCCCTGCACCTTGCCCTGCAACCCTTCGATGCTGGCCGACACGCGCAGCCCGTCATGCTGTGCCGGCGTCCAGTGCTTGACCAGATCCCAGGCACCGTCCAGCGCCGACTGGTCATACATCAGCCCCACCCAGAAGGCCGGCAGCGCGCAGAGCCGCCGCCAGGGCCCGCCATCCGCGCCGCGCATCTCGATGAACTTCTTCATCCGCGCCTCGGGGAAGGCGGTGGTCAGATGGTCGGCCCAGTCGCTGAGCGTCGGTGTCTCGCCGGGCAGCGCAGGCAGTTTGCCCGCCATGAAATCGCGGAACGACATGCCCAGCGCGTCGATATACCTGCCGTCGCGGTAGACAAAGTACATCGGCACATCCAGCGCATAGTCCACCCAGCGCTCAAACCCGAACCCTTCCTCAAAGACAAAGGGCAGCGTGCCGGTGCGCGAGGCATCCAGGTCGCGCCACACCCGGCTGCGCAGGCTCTTGTAGCCGTTCACCTTGCCTTCAAAGAACGGGGAATTGGCGAACAACGCGGTGGCCACGGGCTGCAAGGCAAGGGCCACGCGCATCTTCTTGACCATGTCGGCCTCCGACCCGAAATCGAGGTTGACCTGAACCGTGCAGGTCCGCCGCATCATGATCCGCCCCATGGTGCCGACGCGGCCCATGTAGTCGTTCATCAGCTTGTAACGCCCCTTGGGCATCAGATCCATCTGCTCATGGGTCCAGTCCGGTGCCGCGCCCAGCCCGATAAACCCGACGCCGATCTTGTCGGCGACATCCTTGACCTCGCGCAGGTGGCTGTTCACCTCGTCGCAGGTCTCGTGAATGGTCTCGACGGGTGCGCCGGACAGTTCAAGCTGCCCCCCGGGTTCAAGCGAGACATTGGCGCCATCCTTTTCCAGCCCGATCAGCTTGCCGCCCTCTTCGACCGGGGTCCAGTTGTGGCGGTCGCGCAGCCCCTCCAGCATGACCCGGATCGAGCGTTCGCCCTCGTAAGGCAGGGGTTTATGGGTATCCTTGCAATAGCCGAACTTCTCATGCTCGGTGCCGATCCGCCACTGGTCCCGGGGCTTGCAGCCCTCCGCCAGGTATTCGGCCAGTTGTTCGTGACGCTCGATGGGGCCGCCGCCGGACTGTGGAATGGACATGGGTGAGGGCTCCGCAATGATATCTCTGAATGGTCAGGGATGGGCGATCAGAAAGGGCGTGTCAATGCAGCACGCGCACTGGCGGTCGCTGCACTTGCCGCTGCCAGATCACCACCGATTGCACGCCGCCTGCCCGCAGTTCACCCAGCATCCTCTCGGTCCTGATCCCAGGCAGGGTTGCAAAGGCATCAAACAGCGCCTCTGACCCCGCCGCGTTCACCGGAATCAGCAAAGCGGACTGCCCGGGCTGTTCAAGCCGCCAATGCGCCGGATACATGTTGCGCTCCAGCGTCAGGCTCTGCATCTCCCGCAGGGCCACGGTGCCCCCGGTCAGCGGGCCGAAATATGTGACCTCGCCCTCATCGACCTGAACCGCCCCCGGCCCGTCCCGACCCGCCCGGAACCGCAACCGCTGCACCCCGATCCAGGCCAGCCCGGCACCCGCCGCGATCAGCGGATAGCCCACGACCGCCAGCAGAAAACCCGGCACCGCCACCAGCCATAACCCGGTCAGCCCCAGCACGGCCCCCGCGATCACCTCGCGCCAGCGCCACAGACTTTCTGCCGCCTCAGGCCGGAGAAACGTCATCCGGGGTCCACTTTCATTTCATTGTTCCCAAAATACACACCACAGACCTCAGCCCCAATCGCCCAAAGCCTGCTGCCAAAGCGTCATCGCCGCAACCGCCGCCGTATCCGCCCGCAGAATGCGCGGCCCCAGACGCACCGCCACTGCCGCCTCCAGCCGCGCCAGCCGTTCCCGCTCCTTCTCCGAAAACCCGCCCTCCGGCCCGATCAGGATGGCCCAGGGCCCCCGCGCCTCTGGCAGCGCAGAGCCGCCCCCGGCGGCCAGCGCCTCGTCGCAGAACATCAGGTGGCGGGTGCTGTCCCATCCGTCCAGCAACCGGTCAAAACGCACCGCTTCGGCCACCTCCGGCACATAGGTGCCACCGCATTGCTCCGCCGCCTCCACCGCATGGGCCTGCAGACGGTCGGTCTGCACCCGGCCCGCGTTGGTAAATTCCGTCATCACCGGCACGATCCGCGCCGCGCCCATTTCGGCGGCCTTTTCCACGATGAAATCCGTGCGGGCCTTCTTGATCGGGGCAAAGCACAGCCAGAGGTCCGGCGGCATCTGCAAGGGCCTGCTCTGCGCGACGCAGATCAACTCGCCGTCACGTTTGCCAGCGCGGGCAACCTCTGCCAGCCATTCACCGTCGCGCCCGTTGAACAGCGCCACCCGCGCGCCGACAGGCTGCCGCATCACCCCAAAGAGGTAATGCGCCTGCCCCCGGTCCAAAGGAACCGATTGCCCCGCCCCCAGGGGGTGATCTACATAAAGCCTGATCTTCGCACTCATGAGGTTCATATATGCAAGACCAGCCCGCCGCGCCAGATCGCCAGGACGCAAAAGGCACCGTCGCCGATGCGCCGCCCGACAATTGGGTGGATCGCCACGCGCCCCAAGCCCTGCGCCCCTACCTGCGCCTGTCCCGCGCGGACCGGCCCATCGGGACCTGGCTGCTGCTGCTGCCCTGCTGGTGGGGGCTGGCCCTGGCCATCCTGCATGACCAGAGCCCCCGCTGGGAAGATCTCTGGCTTTTTTCCGGCTGCGGCATCGGCGCCTTCCTGATGCGCGGCGCGGGCTGTACCTGGAACGACATCACCGACCGCGACATCGATGACAAGGTGGCGCGCACCCGGTCCCGCCCGATCCCGTCGGGACAGGTCTCGGTGCGCCAGGCCCTGGCCTGGATGGTGCTTCAGGCGCTGCTGGCGGCCTGCATCCTGTTCACCTTCAACTGGGCTGCCGTCGGTCTGGGGGTGCTGTCACTGCTGCTGGTCACGGTCTATCCCTTTGCCAAGCGCTTTACCTGGTGGCCGCAGGTCTTTCTCGGGCTGGCCTTCAACTGGGGTGCGCTGCTGGTCTGGACCGCACATACCGGCAGGCTGGAATCACCCGCCGTGCTGCTTTACGTCGCGGGAATCGCATGGACGCTGTTCTACGACACGATCTATGCCCATCAGGATACCGAGGACGATGCGCTGATTGGCGTCAAATCCACCGCCCGCCTCTTTGGCGACAAGAGCCCGCAGTGGCTGCGCCGTTTCCTGGTGGTGACCGTTGGCCTGATGGGGCTGGCGGTGGTGTTCTCTGCCCTTCCAGACGCCTCCGTATTGGCGCTGGTGCTGGCCCTGGGCGGCCCCTGGGCCATGGGGTGGCACATGGCATGGCAATTGCGCGGGCTCGACCTGAACAACCCTTCGAAAATGCTGCAATTGTTTCGCGCCAACCGCGATACAGGCATGATCCCGCTGTTGTTCTTCGCAGCAGCCCTGCTGGCATGATTGCACCCCCCGCCCCCGGCGCGTATCAAGACGGCAGCGTTCACGATCAAGAAGAAAAGCCATGCGCCTGTCTGCTGTCCTGACCATCACCCTTACCTTTGTCGCCGCCGCCGTGGTTTCCCTCGTGGCGGCGAATTTCTCTGTCAAACTGATCGAGGAGACATCGGAAATCGGTGTGCGGGACGCGCTGGACGATCAGGGCATGACATGGGCCGAGGTACAGGCCGACGGGCTGCAGGTCACGCTTGCAGGCATCGCACCGACCGAGGCCGTCAGGTTCCGGGCACTGACCACGGCAGGCTCCATCGTGGATGCCGCCCGCGTCATCGACGACATGGAAGTCGAGGCTCAGGCCGCCATCGCTCCGCCACGGTTTTCCGCCGAGGTGCTGCGCAACGACAGTGGCGTGTCCATCATCGGTCTGATTCCCTCCTCGACCGACCGCGAGGCCGCGATTGCCCGTTTCACCAAGATGTCCGGCAGCAAGGAAGTCGCCGATCTGCTTGAACAGGCGGATTATCCCGCGCCTCCCGGCTGGGAAGAGGCCCTGGGGTTTGCCATCACCGCCATTGCCCAATTGCCCCGTGCCAAGGCCTCCATCGAAGCCGGGCGCGTCTCCATCACGGCAATTGCCGACAGTCCCGAAGCCAAGGCCGCAATGGAAACCAAGCTCAAACGCGCAGCACCGCCATCGCTGAAGCTGGTGCTCGACATCGCGGCCCCCCGCCCGGTGATCACCCCCTTTACCATGCGCTTCGAACTGGATGAGGATGGCGCAAGGTTCGACGCCTGTTCCGCCGATACGGATGCCGCGCGCAACCGCATCCTGGCGGCAGGCGAACGCGCCGGCGCCCCTGCGAACAGCCGCTGCACGGTCGGTCTGGGGGTTCCAAGCCCGGCCTGGGCGGAGGCGGTGATGCAGGGCATCGACGCCGTCAAACGCCTTGAAGGCGGTTCGGTCACCCTGGCCGATGCCGATATGACCCTGGTCGCCCAGCCCGGCGTCGACCAGTCACTGTTCGACCGCGTCGTGGGCGAGCTGGAAACCTCCCTGCCCGAGGTCTTTGCCCTGAGTGCAAAACGTCCCAAGCTCGAAGACCCCAATGCAGGCCCGCCGGAATTCACCGCCACGCTCAGCCCCGAAGGTCAGGTGCAATTGCGCGGCCGTGTCAGCAATGCGCCGCTGCGCGAACTGGCCGACAGCTATGCCAAGGCACGCTTTGGCTCCGACAAGGTCTATATGGCCGCGCGGATCGACGAAGACCTGCCCGACAGCTGGGGCCCCCGCGTGCTGACCGGGCTGGAGGCGCTCGCCAGCCTGTCCAACGGCGCTGTCACCGTCACCCCCGATACCGTCTCGGTCACCGGCAACACCGGCAATCCCGATGCCAACACCGCAATTGCCTCCCTGCTGTCCGACAAACTGGGGGAAGGGGCCGACTATGACATTGATGTCATCTACCAGGAAAAGCTGGACCCGGTGCTGGGCCTGCCCACGCCAGACGAATGCGAGGCCGAAATCGGCGAAGTGGTGAAAGTCGCCAAGATCAATTTCGAACCGGGCAGCGCCACCATCGACGCCAGCGCCCTGGGCACCATGGACGACATCGCGGAAATCCTGAAACGCTGTGGCGACCTGCCGCTTGAGATTCAGGGCTATACCGACAGCCAGGGCCGCGAGAGCATGAACCTTGCACTGTCGCAATCGCGCGCCGAATCCGTCCTGAACGAATTGCGCGCACGCCGCGTGTTGACCGGGTCTTTCACCGCCAAGGGCTATGGCGAGGAGAATCCGGTCGCCGACAACAAGACCGAAGTGGGCCGCGAAGCCAACCGACGCATCGAGTTTCGCCTGATCCGCCCGAAAACAGTGGAGCTTCCGGGGCAAACAACGCTGGAATCCATTGCCCAATCAAGCGATACAGAGGCGGATCAAGTCGAAGAAGGCCCCACTGATGAGCAGAACTGAATTCGTCCTCGCCACCGCGATCATCCTGTTCGTGGCTTTCTGTCTGGGATGGTTTGCAAATTGGCTGCTGCACAGGTTCACCCGTGTCGCGGCAGGTGATGTGGCCCAGCTCGACAAGATGAGCCAGGAATTGCACGAGGCCGAAGAAACGCGCGATCAGGCGATCACCTACCTGCAACAGCGCGAGGCCGAGCTGACCAATCAACTGGCCCAGACAGAAGCGGAACTGCGCGCGGCGATGGATGGCCTGCGCGACGCCCGCCACGAGGCCGAGGAAATGCGCGCCTATATCGACCGGCAACAGGCCAGCTGACCGGTCCTGCAAAGCGGACAGGGGCGCGGCCGGGGCCGTCTCAGGCCACGGTCATGACAGCACATTGCGCGCTCTTGCTGATCTCCTGAGAGGTCGAGCCCAGAAACAGCCCCTTGACGGCACCCAGCCCCCTGCGCCCGGTGACAATCAGATCGGCCTTTGCCTCCCTGGCACGCGCCAGAACATTTGCCGCCGGAAGACCATGCCCGATGTGAACCTCCACATCCGGCATCCCCGCTTCTGCCGCAATCCCTTTGGCGCGTTCCGCCATTTTCACGGCCGCTTCGCGCAGCATCTCGTCATGGGCCGCCGTGGGGCCGACATAGAACCCCGAAATCGCCTCGGCGGCAAAGGTCACCGTCTCTTCCAGAGGCGTATGGCATACCTCCAGCCTGGCCCCGAACTTAAGCGCCAGTTCGCAACCCATCTTCAGGGCGCGCTCGGCAGCCTCGGACCCGTCAAAACCAACAACTATGGACGTGATCATCTTTCATCCTCCTGTGCTTTCCGCCTGATCCTATCAGCGGAGTGTGCAGGGAACCTTGATGTGGGTCAAACAGCCGCGTGTCAGGACCAGCGGTCCAGCGCCGCCTCATCCTCGTCCTTTGCCGCGACCCAATCGCCGCCCTGCGCCGTCACTTCGCGCTTCCAGAACGGGGCGCGGGACTTGAGGTAATCCATCAGGAACTCCGCCGCGGCAAAGGCATCCTTGCGGTGCGGAGCGGCGGTCGCGACCATCATGATCATCTCGCCGGGTTTCAGCGCGCCAAACCGGTGGATCACCAGCACATCGCCAAGAGAGAACCGCGTCACCGCCTGCTGCGCCATATCGGTCAGCGCCGCCTCTGTCATGCCGGGGTAATGTTCGATCTCCATCACGTCCAGCGGATCACCGGGCAGGTCCCGCACGACGCCGGTAAAGGTGACAATGGCCCCCATGTCAGCGCGGCCCGCGGCAAAATCCGCAGCTTCCTGCCCCAGATCAAAGGCCGCTTCCTGTACGGAAATGCGCATCGCCTACCCCCCCGTCATCGGGGGGAAGAACGCCACTTCACGGGCGCCATCCAATGGCGTGTCAAAATCCACCAGGGTCTGATCCACCGCCACACGCAGCGCCGACAGATCCTCAAAGGCCGCAGCATAACGTTCCTCGCGCGCGCGCAACTCGACAACCAGGTCATTCACCGTCCTTGCCCCGGTCTCGACCTCTTCGCGTGGCACGCCGATCCGCTCCCGGACCCAGGCAAAATACAAGACGTTCATGAGTTGCCCTCCTTCAGATGCGGCATCGCCTTTTTCAGGTAGTCCACCCCGGTGATTGCCGTCAGCGCCGCCGCGATCCACAACAATGTCAGCCCGACGCGCCCCGCCCAGACTTCCAGGTCGAGGTCGTGACCGATCAGATCGTGCTCCAGCGCCACACCCAGCGTTTCTCCTGACGCCACATCCATCCCGCCACCGGAAAGGCCGAAATAATGCTCGAACACGCCCTGGCTGAACAGCACAGCGATGGCAATCATCTGCGCCGTTGTCTTCCACTTGGCCAGTTTGGTCACCTTCAGCGTGCCGGACACATCGCCAAGGTATTCCCGCAGCCCGGAGACAAAGACCTCCCGGAACAGAATCACCGTGGTGGGCAACACCAGCCAGGGTGACCAGCTTGAAAAGCCCACAATGACCATCAGCGCAATCACCACCATGGCCTTGTCGGCAATCGGGTCCAGCATGGTCCCCAGCTTGGTCTCCTGTTTCCAGGCACGCGCCAGATAGCCGTCGAACCAATCCGTCACCGCCGCGACCACGAACAACAGCATGGCCAGCCCGTCCGCATAAAGACGATCGAAATACAGGAACATCACCGCAACACCAGGTGCTGCGACCAGACGCAAAAGCGTCAGAACATTGGGCAGATTCCATTTCATGACCGCACCCTAACCCGCCCCGCAAAGGCGCGAAAGCACCAACCCCCCTCTCTTTTTGGCCAAAAATATTCCCAGGGGGTTTGGGGGACAGCGTCCCCCATCAGAAAACAGGATCGAGCGCGGCGCAGCCGCTCCTCCGGGTCAGCCCCGGTCATGAAAATAAGCATATATCGTCTCGGCCAATGCGCCGGATACGCCCTCAACCGCCTTGAGATCGCTCAGGTTCGCGCGCCCCACCGCCTTGGCGGATCCGAAATGCGCCAACAATGCACGTTTGCGGGCCGCGCCCACGCCCGGCACATCGTCCAACGGCGTGGCCCCGACTGCCTTGGCGCGTTTCGCGCGGTGCGTGCCGATGGCAAAACGATGTGCCTCGTCGCGCAGGCGCTGGACGAAATACAGTACCGGATCATTATGGCGCAGCGCCATCGGGCGTTTGCCAACGCGGTGGAACTCCTCCTTGCCGGCGTCGCGGTCCACGCCCTTGGCAACACCGACCATCGGAATATCCTCGACCCCGTATTCACGCATGATCGACGCCACGGCAGAGACCTGCCCGGCCCCGCCGTCAATCAGCAACAGCTCCGGCCACTGGCCTTCCCTGCGTTCCGGATCTTCCTTGATCAGGCGCTTGAAACGGCGCGTCAACACCTCTTTCATCATGCCGAAATCGTCGCCGGGGGTCAGCTCATCACCGCGGATGTTGAACTTGCGGTACTGATTCTTCATCATCCCGTCGGGTCCGGCCACGATCATGGCACCCACCGCATGGGCCCCCTGGATATGCGAGTTGTCATAGACCTCGATCCGCTGCGGCGGTCCCGGCAGGTCGAATGCCTCGGCCAGACCGCTCAGCAGTTTGCCCTGTGTCGCCGTCTCCGCCATCTTGCGGGCCAGGCTCTCGCGGGCGTTGCGCAGGGCGCCATCCACCAGCTCGGCCTTTTCGCCACGCTGGGGCACCAGCAGCTCCACCTTGCGGCCCAGCTTGCCCGACAGCGCATCCGCCATCAGATCGGGGTTTTCGATCTCGTTGCTCAGGATCAGCTGTCGCGGCGGCTCGCGGGTGTCATAGAACTGACCGATAAAGGCCTCCAGCACCTCGGCGGCATCCACGTCTGCGCCGACGCGCGGGTAGTAATCGCGGTTCCCCCAGTTCTGGTTCGCGCGGATGAAGAACACCTGCACGCAGGCCTGCCCGCTGTCCATGTGCAGCGCGATGATGTCCGCCTCGGCCACGCCCTTGGGGTTGATGCCCTGGGCCGTCTGCACCTGCGTCAGCGCCTTGATCCGGTCGCGCAGGGCGGCGGCCCGTTCAAATTCCATCGCTTCGGAGGCCTGCGCCATCTCGCCCGCCAGCCGGGCCTGAATATCCGTCGTCCTGCCCGAGAGGAATCTTTCCGCATCCCGCACGGACTGGCGGTATTCATCGCTGCTGATCTTGCCGACGCAGGGGGCGCTGCAGCGTTTGATCTGGTGTTGCAGGCAGGGCCGCGTGCGGCTGTCGAACATGGCATCCGAACAATCGCGCAGCAGAAACACCCGCTGCAACTGGTTCAGGGTCCGGTTCACCGCCCCCGCACTGGCGAAGGGACCGTAGTAGGCGCCCTTCTCCTTCTTGGCGCCCCGGTGCTTCTTGATCTGGGGAAAGTCCTGATCCGTGGTGACGAGGATGTTTGGAAAGCTCTTGTCGTCGCGCAGCAGCACGTTGAACTTGGGCTTGAGCTGCTTGATCAGGTTCTGTTCCAGCAGCAGCGCCTCGGTTTCGGTCCTGGTGGTCAGGAACATCATCGAGGCGGTGTTGGAGATCATCCGCGCGATGCGTGGCGAATGCCCGGTGGGGCGCGCATAGCTGCTGACCCGCGCGCGCAGATTCCGCGCCTTGCCCACATAAAGCACCCGGCTTTCCGCATCCAGCATCCGGTAGACACCCGGCGAGGTGTCGATGGTCTTGAGATAGCCCTGGATGACCTCGTGACCCAGCTGCGGTTTGATCGTTTCTTCCGTCATCGTCCCGTTCTGATTCTCCGGTTGGCCTGCAACAGGCGGCTGGTCATGACAAGGATTAACCTGTCCACCAAATATGTGGATAACTCTGCAGATAACTCTGACGCAGGTGGAATTTTTCTTTGAATCCGGCCCGCTTCACCGAAACGCACAATATTTAGGCAGATATGCAACCTCTTGATTTTCCACGCTAAGTTTATTAACCCTTGCCAATTCATTGAATCTTAACGACTTTTGCAACGGTTTTGTAACACCTCCGCAGCGCCGTGCAGAACTTTCGCCCGGGGTCTTACTCGACACCGATGATGTCGCGTGTCTGCCAGACCAGATGCTGCCCGCCATCGACGCACAGCAACTGTCCCGTGACCCCCGGCGCATCCAGAAAATAGCCAAGGGCGGCAGTGATGTCATCGGGGTTGGCCCCCCGCTCCAGCAATGCGCTGGCGCGTTGCTGGGCGAAATGCGCATCGCTCTGCCGGGCGCCTTTCAGGGTTGGTCCGGGGCCGATGCCATTGACCCGGATGACCGGGGCCAGCGCCTGCGCGGTGGTATGGGTCATGGCCCACAACCCCATCTTTGCCAGCGTATAGGTCATGAACTCAGGCGTCAGCTTGCGCACCCGCTGGTCGATCATGTTGACGATCAGACCGGTAGCAAGCGGCTCTCCGTTCGCGTCCCGATCCGGGGTCAGCCCCTGCGCGGCCATGGCCTGTGTCAGCAGGAAGGGCGCGCGCAGATTGCTGCCCATATGCCGGTCCCAGCTGCTGCGGGTTGCGGATTTCAGCGTGTCGTATTCAAAGATCGAGGCATTGTTGACCAGACAGGTGATCTGCCCGCCCAGTGCCGCGGCCGCGCGGGGCAGCAGGCTTTCCGTCGCGGCGTCCTCCAGCAGATCGGCCTGCAGCGCCGTGGCCTTGCGGCCCATTGCCTCGATCTCGTGCACGACTTCTTCCGCGCCTTCGGCGGAACTGGCGTAATGCACGGCCACATCATGGCCCCGCGCCGCCAGGTACAGCGCCATTGCGCGGCCCAGCCGCTTTCCCGCACCGGTCACCAACGCCCGCTTCATCACGTTCTCCTCAGCTCAACACGACCACAAGATACAGGGCATATAGAGCGGACAAGGCAATCCCCCAAATGCGCGTGATGTCACGGCCCAGATAGACAAAGGGGATCAGCAACAGCGACGCGCCCAGCATGACCCAAAGGTCGAGCCTCAGGAAGGCGGGGTCGACGTCGATGGGACCGACGAGGCTGGCGATGCCAATGATCGCCAGCAGGTTGAACATGTTCGATCCGATCACATTGCCCAGCGCCACATCCGCCTGACGGCGCAGGGCGGCCATGACTGTCGTGGCCAGTTCCGGCAGCGAGGTGCCGACCGCCACCAGGGTCAAACCGATCACCGTATCGCTGACCCCATAGGCGGTAGCGATGATGGTGGCATTGTCCACCAGCAGGCTTGCGCCCAGCGGCAGGCCGATCAGGCCCAGCACCAGGAAAACCGCAATCTGCCAGCGCGGCATGTCGGGGTCGGCCCCTTCGGGTTCCTCGGCATCATCGCCTTTGCAGGCGTTGCGGTGGTTGCAGGCCTCGCCGAACTGATCGGCCAGCACATAGGCCAGCCCACCCAGCAGAACCAGCCCGGCAATCCAGTCAAAGACACCCCGGAACGCCAGCGCGATGAACAGCACCGAGGCGGCGATCATGAAATTATATGTCTTGCGCGTGTGGCATTCAGAGGTGTGCATGGTTGCCAGCAAGGCCGGTATGCCCAGCACCAGCAGGATATTGGCGGTGTTCGATCCCACCACATTGCCCAGGGCAATGCCCGGCGCATTGTCGATCACGGCCTTGATCGAGATCAGCAGCTCCGGGGCGGATGTGCCAAAGGCCACGATGGTCAGGCTGACGATCAGCGCGGGCACGCCCAGCCGCAGCGACAGGTTTACCGCGCCCTTCACCAGCGCATCGCCTGCCAGCAGCAGGATCACCAGCCCCAGGAGAGACAGCAGCCACGGCATCAGCATCAGCCCTGCCCCCCGCAGCTACAGCGGCCCTTGCCGATACGATACCGGCCGCAGGCGCTGCACTTGGTCTGGCTGAAGCGCTTGCCGCCGAGCCAGTGCATCTTGCCGAACCAGGCAAGCATCCCCATGAACACAAGGAAAAGAAGAACGATCTTGAATACCATCAGAGCCCAAACCGCGCAAAGGCCGCGCGTTCTTCGATGCTCTGCACTGCATCATCGACGATCTGCGCCCCGAACCGCGACAGCAATCCCTTGCGCGCGCCATAGCGGCGGAATTTGACCTTGTCGCCAAAGCGGTCCTTCATCATCGGGCGCAGGTGGCCGATGCCGTCGATCAGACCCAGTTCGGCGGCGCGTTTCGCCAGCCAGATCTCTCCGGTGAACAGGTCCTGATCCTGGGGCAGCTTGCCTGCCCGACGGCTGTTCACATGGTCCTTGAAATTCTCGTGGATGTCTTCCAGCAGCACCTTCAGCCGGGCCACGTCTTCCGGGTTTTCGGGGCGGAACGGGTCCAGCATGCTCTTGGATTTGCCAGCGGTATAGACGCGCCGTTCCACGCCGTATTTGTCGATCAGCTCATGCACCCCGAAGGAGGCGGAGATCACACCGATGGACCCCAGCACCGACGACGGATCGGCATAGATCTCATCTGCGGCCACGGCCAGCCAGTAGCCGCCGGAGGCCGCGACATCCTCGACAAAGGCGATGACGGGAATCTTCTTTTCCTCTGCCAGCCGGCGTATGCGCGCACCGATCAGCGAAGACTGGACGGGGCTGCCACCGGGCGAGTTCACCTCAAGCGCGATGGCGACCGGTTTGCCCTTGCTGAACGCCTTTTCGATCACCGGCCCCAGGGTCGCGTCGTTCAGCACGCCACGCCCTGAGGTGCTGATCATCCCCGACAGGCGGATCACAGCAACGGTCGGGTTGGACTTCAGGAAAGGCAGCCAGTTGTTCATGCCCCCCATGTAGAACGCCGACGCCGGTCAAACAAGGCGAGGCGAAGCTTTATTGGCGAATGCGCCAGCCGGTGCGGAAAATCCACCATATGATGCCGAGACAGACACCGGTAAACAGCCCGATGGCCAGAAGGCTGGTCAGGATCGGCACATCCGCGGTGTCAAAGAACGCCCAGCGGAACCCCGAGATCAGGTAAACCACCGGGTTGAACATCGACACTGCCTGCCAGAACGGCGGCAGCATTGAAATGGAGTAGAAAGACCCGCCCAGGAACACCAGCGGCGTGACGATCAGCAGCGGCACGATCTGCAATTGTTCGAAATTGCCCGCCCAGATGCCCAGGATAAATCCGAAGAGCGCGAAACTGATCGTGGTCAGCAGCAAGAACGCCACCATGGCCAGTGGATGGGCGATGCTGAAATCGACAAAGAAGTATGCTGTGATCAGGATGATGAACCCGATGATCAGCGACTTGGTCGCGGCGGCCCCCACATAGCCCATGACGATTTCGAGAAAGCTGATCGGCGCGGACAGAAGCTCAAAGAACGTGCCGATGAACTTGGGAAAATAGATCCCGAAAGAGGCATTGGCGATGGATTGGGTTATGACCGTCAGCATGATCAGCCCCGGCACGATGAACGCACCATAGCCGACCCCCTCGACCTGTTCGATCCGGCTGCCGATGGCCGCGCCGAAAACGACGAAGTAAAGTGATGTGGAGATGACAGGCGCAAGCAAACTCTGCGCGACGGTCCGGAAGAACCGGAACATCTCAAAAATGTAGATGGAGCGGACAGCCGTCCAGTTCATGCCGCGTCCTCCTTGACCAGATTGACAAAGATATCTTCCAGGCTGGATTGCCGGGTCACGACATCGCGCAGCACCAGCCCCTCGGCGGCAACATCCGCCAGCAGCTTGGTGATGCCTGTGCGTTCGGCGTTGGTATCATAGGTATAGATCAAGGCGTGCCCGTCACTGGACAAGGCCAGATCGTCGGACTGCAGGTTCCTGGGAACCTCGGTCAGGGTCTCGGTCAATTGCACCTCAAGTTCCTTCTGACCCATGCGGGTCATCAGCTTGGACTTTTCCTCGACCAGCAGCAGCTCGCCATGGGCGATCACACCGACGCGGTCGGCAATCGCCTCCGCCTCTTCGATATAATGGGTGGTCAGGATGATGGTCACGCCATCTTCCTTCAGCTTGTCGACGATCTGCCACATGTCCTTGCGCAACTCCACGTCGACGCCTGCCGTGGGTTCATCAAGAAACAGGACGCGGGGGTCATGGGCCAAAGCCTTGGCGATCAGGACACGGCGCTTCATACCGCCCGACAATTCCCTGATCTGGTTGTCCTTCTTGTCCCAAAGCGACAATTGCCGCAGCACCTTCTCGATGGCCGCATCGTCGGACGGCTTGCCAAACAGACCGCGTGAGAACCGCACGGTGTTGATGACCCGTTCAAAAGGCTCCAGGTTGATTTCCTGCGGCACCAGCCCGATCATCGACCGCGCGGCACGATAATCATGCAGGATGTCGTGCCCGCCGACAGTGACCGTACCGCTGGTCGGCATGGTGATCCCACAGACCGTGGAGATCAATGTGGTCTTGCCCGCGCCGTTCGGGCCGAGAAGGGCAAGGATTTCACCCTCTTCAATCCCCAGGTTCACGCCCTTGAGCGCCTGGAACCCATCCTTGTAGGATTTGCGCAGGTCTGTGATTTCAACGATATTTGCCATGGCTCAGGCCCCCTTCATCCCGCGCGAACTTAATCGGCGGGACGTTAAAGTAAACAGTTCAGTTCAGTCTTTTGACCGACCGAACCAGCCTTTTTTCCTGGGGGCCTCTTCGGCGTCGTCCCCGCCTGCATCTTCCGCCGGTCCCTCCAGGGCCGCCTGAAGGTTGTCGAAGAACTGATCCGCCATCTTCTTGGCAAACCCGTCGATGATCCGGCTGCCCAGCTGCGCGAGCTTGCCGCCCACCTTGGCCTCCACGTCATAGCTCAGCTCGGTGCCACCATCCTTTGCCACCAGCCGCACGTCGGCACCACCCTTGGCAAAACCCGCAGCACCGCCCTTGCCCGCGCCGTCAATCTTCATGGATTGGTCCGCAACCAGATCGGTGATTGTCACCTCTCCCTTGAAGGTGGCCTTTACCGGCCCGACCTTCTGCACGACGGTCGCCTCGTATCCCTCCTCGACCGAGCCTGTAACCTCGGTGGCGCCCGGCACGCAGGCCTTGAGCACCTGGGGATCCAGCAGGGCTGCGTAAACCTCTGACGGGGGCGCCGCAATCTGACGGGTATCTGACATCTGCATGGGGGAACCTCCGGGTTATTTGCGCGCAGGATAGCCAAGTTGGCAGGACTGTCCAACGCCAAACGCACTGGACAGGCGCGGCAGGGCTGATAGGTCAATTGCATGACTGTGCTTCCCCAAAATCGCGCCGGGCCGGCGATTGCCTTTGTACTGGCCGGGATCCTTGCGATTTCCGTAAACGACATGCTGATCAAGCGGCTTTCCGGGGGCTATCCGCTGCATGAACTGGTGTTCGTGCGCTCGGCCATCGGGATCGTATTCAGCCTGGTGCTGGTCCAGATCGAAGGCGGCTGGCACATCCTCAAGACCGACCGGCCGGGTCTGCACCTGCTGCGCGGGGCGCTGGTGGTGATTGCCAACATGACATTCTTTGTCGCCCTTGGGGCGATCCCGCTGGCCGATGCCACCGCATTGTTCTTTGCGGCACCCCTGTTCATCACGCTGCTGTCGATCCCGATCCTGGGGGAAAAGGTGGGGCTCCTGCGGCTCGGTGCCGTGATGGTGGGGTTTGTCGGGGTTGTCATCATGCAACGGCCCTGGGCCGGCAGTGAAACGCTGGGTGCCTCCCGGCTGGTGCTGCTTTTACCGGTGCTCGCGGCGCTGACCTATGCGCTGAACCAGCTGATGACCCGCAAGCTGGGGGTAAGCAGCAAGGCCTCGGCCCTCTCGGTCTACATCCAGTCGGTTTTCATCGTCGTTTCGCTGGGGTTCTTCCTGGTGGCCGGCGACGGACGCTTTGTGAGCGAGGGCAGCTCGGCCTCGATGCAGTTCCTGCTGCGCGCCTGGGTCTGGCCCGCGCCCGGGGACGGCTGGGTCTTTGTTGGCATGGGGTTGAACGCGGCGGTAATCGGCTATTGCCTGAGCGCCGCCTACCGGATGGCCGATGCCGCCACGGTCGCGCCCTTTGAATACATGGGCCTGCCGCTGGCGGTGTTCTGGGGCTTCATGATTTTCGGGGATCTGCCCGCCTGGGAAGTCTGGATCGGCATCGCATTGATCCTCGGTTCGGGATTGTTTGTCTTCCTGCGCGAGCGGCAAAAGACCCGTGTGCGAGTCAACCGACCGACCACCCGACGGTACTGAGGGTTCAGAATTTTCAAAAATTCCGGTCCGTTTCCTTCAAAGGAAACGAAGTCAGGTAGCGACAGTGGCGAGCCGTCTGCGAGACCGCACAGGCTGTGTCCTCTGCATCGATCTACACCGTTTGATCCGTGGCACACGGAATTTTCAAAAATTCCGGACCGTTTTCTTCAAAGAAAACGACTACTCCGGCTGAGACACCTGCACCACCACCTTGCCCGTGGCTTTGCGGGTCCGCAGCAGGTCCAGTGCCTCGTTCGCCTGTTCCAGCGGCAGCACGTTGCTGACATGCGGCTTGATCCTGCCTGCCACATACCAGTCGATCAGGGTGCGGAAACTGTCGGTCAGCACGCCGGGTTTGATCCGCGCGTAACCGCCCCAGTAAAAACCCAGAACCGTCAGGTTCTTGACCAGCAGGATGTTGGCCGGGATCTGCGGCACCTCGCCACTGGCGAACCCCAGCGGCAGCAGCCGCGCCTCGGGATTGCAGGCGCGCATTGCCGCCTTGAACTGATCGCCGCCGATCGGGTCATAAACCACATCCGCCCCGCCCAGCGACTTGACCACCGCGCGGATGTCATCGGTATCGGAATCGATCAGGTGATCGGCACCCAGCTTGCGGCAGATCTCAAGCTTCTCCTTGCCCCGCGCACAGGCGATCACCTCTGCGCCCATCAGCTTGCCCAGTTCCACCGCGGTCAGGCCAACCCCGCCCGAAGCCCCCAGCACCAGCAGCCGTTCCCCCGGTTTCAAACCTGCCTTGTAGTCCAGCGCGACATGGCTGGTGCCATAGGCGATCAGGAAGGCCGCCGCATCCACCGCGTCCATCTCATCAGGAATCGGGACGCAGACCTCCGCAGGCAGAACCGCGTATTCCGACAGGCCGCCAAAGCCGGCATAGGCCGCAATGCGCTGATCCTTTGCCAGCGTGGTCACCCCGTCACCCAACCCCACGACACGGCCCGCCAGTTCCATCCCGATGGTAAATGGCAGCGGCGGCTTTTCCTGGTAGGTCCCCTTGATCATCAGCGTGTCGCCGAAATTCAACCCGCAGGTGTCGATCCTGACCAGCACCTCGCCCGGTCCGGGCACGGGCAGTTCCAGTTCCCGCAGGCTCAGGGGTTCGTCATAGGCGGTCACTTGCATCGCGCGCATCATGGGGTCCTTTTCGATTGGCCCGCTTTGTCGCCTGTCCCCGCAGCCCTTGGCAAGGGGCATCACGCTACCCTGCGAAAATCACGGCGCGGATGCCATAGGCCACAAGACCCAGGGCCGAAATGCTCAGCACCCAGAGCAGCACGAACCATCCCAGCCGACGCAGCCAGAGCGGCATCAATGATATCCGTCTTCCGGGTCGATCTTGCCCCGGAACACCCAATAGGCATAGGCGGTATAGGCAAGGATCATGGGCACCAGCACCAATGTCCCGACCAGCGTGAACCACAGTGAACTGTCGGGGGCCGCGGCATCCACGATGGTCAGGGCACCGGGCACCATATAGGGGTAAAAACTGATCCCGATGCCGATGAACCCCAGAACAAAAAGGCTGAGTGCGCAGAGGAACGGCTGCAGGTCACGCTGCTGTTGCAACCCCCGGAACAGGCCCAGAATGCAAAGCCCCACCAGCACCGGCACGACAAAGCTGAAGCCCATCGACGGCCAGGTGAACCAGCGTTCGAAATAGACGTAGCGCAGGAAGGGTGTCCAGAGACTGACAGCCGCCATGAAAATCACCGTTGCAATGGCAAACGGCCAGGCCAGCCTGCGCATATGGGTCTGGATGCGCCCCTCCAGCTTGAGGTTCAGCCATGTGGCTCCGAGCATCGCATAGCCCACCGTCACCGCGACACCGGTCAGGAAGGTGAAGGGCGTCAGCCAGTCCCACCAGCCGCCCGCATAGGCGCGGTTCTCGACCTCGATCCCCTGTACCAGCGCGCCCAGCGCGATGCCCTGGCACAGCGCCGCCGTCAGCGATCCGCCGAAAAACGCGATGTCCCAGGTCCCCTTCCAGCGCTTTGTGCGCCAGCGGTACTCAAAGGCCACGCCGCGAAACACCAGGCCCAGCAGCATCAGGATGATCGGCATGTAAAGCGCGGGCATCACCACCGCATAGGCCAGCGGGAACACCGCGAACAGCCCGCCGCCGCCCAGCACCAGCCAGGTTTCATTGCCGTCCCAGATCGGCGCGACGGAATTCATCATCACGTTGCGCTCTTTCTCGTCCTTGGTCAGCGGGAACAGCAGGCCCACCCCCAGGTCGAAACCATCGAGGATGACATAGACCAGCACCGCAAAGGCGATGATCCCCGCCCAGATGAATGACAGTTCAAAACCCAGCATCTCAGGTCCTCGCCTTGTCGTCGTGATTGCCCTGCATCTGCACCGACGGGGTCGTCCCGGCGGTGCGGGTCGGGCCTGCGTCCGTGATCGGCGCATCGCTCGCGGGTTTGATCGGCTTGCCCATCAGGCGCAGGATATAATAGGTGCCTGCGCCGAAAACGAAGAAATAGACGATGATAAAGGCTATCAGCGAGGCCGCGACCGCAGGTGCCGCCACGGGCGAGAGGCTGTCGGAGGTCCGCAGCAGCCCGTAGACGGTAAAGGGCTGGCGTCCCACTTCGGTCGTGATCCAGCCCGCCAGCACTGCGACGAACCCCATCGGCCCCATCGCCATCGACGCGCGGTAAAGCCAGGGCGCATCGAAAAGCCGCCCGCGCGCCCGCGCGATCAGCCCCCACAATCCCAGACCCAGCATGGCAAAGCCAAGGCCCACCATCACCCGGAAGGAGAAAAAGACGATGGCCACCGGCGGTTCATCCTCGTCCGGAACGGTATCAAGACCGGCCAGCGGCGCGTTGAGGTCGTGCTTGAGGATCAGTGAGCTGAGCTTGGGGATCTCCACCGCGTAGTCGACACGCTTTTCCGCCTGATTGGGGATGCCGAACAGGATCAGCGGCGCCCCGTGGGGATGGCTTTCGAAATGCCCCTCCATCGCCATCACCTTGACCGGCTGGTGTTCCAGCGTGTTGAGCCCGTGGGAATCGCCCGCCAGGATCTGCAGGGGGGTCACCAGCGCCAGCATCCACATCGCCATGGAGAACATCCGCCGGGCAGGCGCATCGCTGCGGTCGCGCAGCAGGTGCAGGGCCCCCACCGCCCCCACCACCAGCGCGGTTGTCAGGAAGGCGGCCAGCACCATGTGCGTCAGGCGATAGGGGAACGAGGGGTTGAATACGATCTGCCACCAATCCTCGGGAATGAACTGCCCCAGCTCGTTCATGCTGAAGCCCGCAGGCGTCTGCATCCAGGAATTGACCGACAGGATCCAGGTGGCCGAAATCAGCGTGCCGAATGCCACCATGCCCGTTGCCATCATGTGCAGCGCATCACCCACCCGTTCGCGGCCAAAAAGCATGATGCCCAGGAACCCCGCCTCAAGGAAAAAGGCGGTCAGCACCTCATAGGCCATCAACGGGCCGATCACCGGGCCGGCCTTGTCCGAAAACACCGACCAGTTGGTGCCGAACTGGTAGGACATGACGATGCCCGACACGACCCCCATGCCAAAGGCAATGGCGAAAATCTTGACCCAGTAATTGAACAGAATCAGGAAGGTGCGGTCCCGCGTCCAGAGCCAGCGCGCGTTCAGAACCGCCAGGAAGCTGGCCAGCCCGATGGAGAAGGCCGGAAAGATGATGTGAAACGAGATCGTGAAGGCAAACTGCACCCGCGCGAGGATCTCTGCGGAATATCCGTCGAACATGGTCTGGCCTCCATTGCTTCTGTCCCGGACATAGGCTTTTTTCGCAGCCTGTACAGCGACACATTTCGCCGCAGCGGGTATCAGAAGCGCAGGTCCACTTTCAGACCCGGTTCATTGTCACCCAACACGAGTTCCGCACCATGCAGCGCCGCCACGGCCGCCACCAGGCTCAGGCCCAATCCGTTTCCGGGCGTGTTGCGGCTGCGATCCAGACGATAAAGCCGGTCCAGCACCTTGTCACGTTCCTTGACCGGAATGCCCGGTCCGGTATCGGCCACCTGCAGCCAGACCCGGCCCGCCGCGTGTTGCGACAGGCGAATCGTGATTTGGCTGCCTGCAGGCGTATGGCGCAGCGCGTTTTCGATCAGGTTCGAGACCATCTGCCCCAGCAAAGCCCTGTCCCCCCGCACCTTCGGCACAACAGCGGCAATCTCCAGGGTCAGGCGATGGCCGCTGTCGCCGGCACTGGGGTCATAAACCTCGACCAGGGTCTGGCAGACCTGCGCCAGATCAACGGGTGCGAAGCGCGACCGGGCCGATCCGGCCTCGACCTGCGCCAATTGCAGCAGCGCCTGGAACACATGCCCCATATCCGCGACTTCGGCACGGGTGCGGGCAACCAGTTCGGCCTCTTCGCTGTCCGGGGGCACCTTGCCCTCCAGATCCTCCAGTTGCAGGGCAACCCGTTGCAACGGCGTCTTGAGGTCATGGGCGATGTCCGATGACACCTGTTTCAGCGCGGTGACAGACGCCTCCTGCGCGGTGGCCATCTGATTGAGCTTGCCGCCGATCTGCGCAAGGTCGTCTGACCAGCGCGGCCCGACCACCACGCGCGCGCCCAGATCCCCGCCGGTCATCCGGTCCAGCGCGCGGCCCACCACTTCCACATGCCGCTTGGAGCGACGTGCCAGCACCAGCCCGCCCGAAAGCGCGATCAGCGCCGTTGGCAGCAGGCTGATCAGCAGGATGTTGAGGAAGACCCCGCCCAGCGCCTCGATCTCTGCCCGGCTGCGGGCGACGGTGATGATGCCGCCATGCAACCGGTCGGTCAGCGACAGATAGGCGCCATCATATTGCGCGCGGTCCCGGTCCAGCGAGATGATGTGAAACCCCGCCTCGTCCCGCGCGATCGCCCCGTTGCCAAAGATCCGGCCCGAGGGCGCGATATAGCTCAGCACCATGCGGTTGGGGTCAGCCTCGCGGCTTTCGGCCTCTACCAGTGCCGCCACGGCGCGGGCATTGGGGGCGGCGCGAAAGCCCGCTAGGTCCTGGCGCAGATCGGCACGCATGGCCTGCTCGAACGAGCGTTGGGTAAACCCGTAGCTGGCCGCGAGGCTCAGCAGGCTGACTGCGGTGAACAGCGCCACCAGCAGCAGCGCCAGCCGCAGCGGCATCGACCGCCAGAGTTCCGCAAGCCGTGCCGTCATGCGGCAATCCGGTATCCCGCCCCGCGCACCGTCTGGATGATTTCCTTGTCAAAGGGCCGGTCCACCTTGGCGCGCAACCGGCTGATGTGGGTTTCCACCACATTGGTGCCGGGGTCAAAGCCGATGTCCCAGACCGCTTCCAGCAACATGGTTCTGGTCTGAACCCGCCCCTTGCGCCGCAACAGATGTTCCAGCAGGGCAAATTCGCGCGGCAACAGGTCAAGCACCTGCCCCGCCCGCGTCACCGTCCGGGTGATCAGGTTCATCTCCAGATCGCCCGCGCGCAGCACCGTCTCGGTCTCCATCGCCTGGGGCCTGCGCGACAGCGCCGCGACCCGCGCCGACAATTCGCCAAATACAAAGGGTTTCGCAAGGTAGTCATCCGCCCCGGCGCGCAGCCCCTCGATCCGGTCGTCGACATCGCCCATCGCGGTCAGCAGCAAGACCGGCACCTTCGATCCGGCGCCGCGCAGCGTCTTGAGCAGGGTCAGCCCGTCGACCTGCGGCAGCATCCGGTCAAGGATCAGCACATCATGCCCCCCCGCCGTCGCCGCAATCAGCCCTTCGCGCCCGTCCGCGACCAGATCGACAACATGACCTTCCTCGCGCAATCCCTTGGCGATGTAGCGCCCGGTTGTGGCGTCGTCTTCTATGACGAGCAGTTTCATCGTGACCTCTGTTCCTGATCTGCAGGTCTCCTGCATAGACAATATGGGGCCGCAGGCCGCGTTACAAATTTGTATAGGGCCGCCCACGATGCTGTAAGGACAGACCGTCATATGGGGTGGGCACAAGAAAATTCGAGGTAACCCCGATGCACTCCATACTGAAATCACCAAGACAAAGCGCCGCCGCGGCATTGACCGCGGCCCTGCTGGCCACTTCCGCGCTGACCGTCGCACCCGCTGCGGCCTATGCGGTGCCCGCCGGCGGCTATGCCGATCTGGTGGAACAAGTCTCCCCTGCCGTGGTCTTTATCGAAGTCACCACCAAGGCACAGGACACTCCCGCCCCGATGCCGCGCAACATTCCCCCGCAGCTGCGCCGCTTCTTCGAGGACGGCATGCCCGGAATGCCCGGCCACCAAGGGCCGCTTCAGGGCGTGGGCTCAGGCTTCATCATCTCTTCCGACGGCCAGATCGTGACCAACCACCATGTGGTGGCAGGTGCCGACACCGTGACCGTCAAACTGGCCGATGACCGCAGCTTCGAGGCCAAGGTGGTCGGCAGCGACCCGATGACGGACATCGCCCTGCTCAAGATCGAAGCGGATGTTGACCTGCCCTTTGTCAAATTCGGCGCCACAGATGGCCTGCGGGTGGGCGACGAAGTTGTCGCCGTCGGCAACCCCTTCGGCCTTGGCGGCACCGTGACCTCCGGCATCATCTCTGCCCTGTCGCGTGACATCCGCTCGGGCCCCTTTGACGACTTCATCCAGACCGATGCTTCGATCAACAAGGGCAACTCCGGCGGACCGCTGTTCAACAACGCCGGTGACGTGATCGGCGTCAACACCGCCATCCTGTCGCCCGATGGCGGCTCCGTCGGCATCGGCTTTGCCGTGCCTGCCGATCTGGTGCAGACGGTTGTGGCCGACCTGTCCGACGATGGCAGCGTCTCGCGTGGCTGGCTGGGTGTGAACATCCGCCCGATGACCGAAGAGGTCGCCAATGTCCTGGGCTACGATTCGCCCAAGGGCGCCGTGATCGAAGCGGTGAGCGAGGACAGCCCTGCCGCCAAGGCCGGCCTGAAGCGGGGCGACATCATCATGTCCTTTGGCAAGACAGAGGTGACCGACCTGCGCGACCTGACCCGGGCGGTGGCCACCACCGAGCCTGAACAAAGCACACAGATGAAAGTGCTGCGCAAGGGCGAGGAGCTGACCCTCGACGTAACCGTGGGCAAGCTGGATCCCAAGCCGGCCTGACCCATGCGTGACCCCGGCGGCGCATCCCCCGTAGCCGCCGGGGATTTTCAACTCCGGCCCGGCTGCTCCTACAATTTGGCGATGCGCACCAGCGCCTGCCGCAACAGCCGGGCCTCTTCCTGCGAAAAATCCGCCATCAAAGCCCGGTCGAACTGTTTCCCCTGCGCGGCCAGATCGGCATAGGCCTGCCTGCCCTGCGATGTCAGCGCCAGGGTTTCATGGCGCCTGTCATCCTCCCAGGGGCTGCGTGTCAGGAATCGTTTGGCCTGCAGGGCCGCAACCGCGCGGCTGACCTTGGTCTTGTGCATCCGCGCCCGGTCGCAGATCTCCTTGGCCGTCATCGCCCCGTAGCGCCCCAGATGGAACAGCACCCGCCATTCGGTGCGCAACATCCCGTATTTACCCTTGTAATATCGCTGAAAACTCGCGCTGGATTCCTCCGCCGCCATGTTCAGCAGATAGGGCAGAAACCCCCGCAGGTCGAAATCATCCACCGTCTCCCCCGGCGGTGCCCCGTCTTTTTTCGGCATTTTGCAATTTATCCCGTTGTTAGTTACAAAACCAACTAATATGTGATCTTCACGTTTTGCGAAAGGACCTGCCATGAATAAGGACGTCGCCCCCCACGCGCTGAAAAGCGCCGCAACGCCTGTCGGCACCCATGAGGGATACATGCCCGGCTTCGGCAACGACTTCGAGACGGAGGCCCTGCCCGGCGCCCTGCCCCAGGGCATGAACTCGCCCCAGAAGGTGAACTACGGCCTCTACGGCGAACAGCTGTCCGGCACCGCCTTCACCGCGCCCAGCCACCAGAACGAACGCACCTGGTGCTACCGCATCCGGCCATCGGTCAAGCACACACACCGCTTTGAAAAGATCGACCTGCCCTATTGGAAATCCGCGCCACATGTGGACCCGGACGTGGTAAGCCTGGGCCAGTACCGCTGGGATCCCGTCCCCCATTCCGAAGCCAGGCTGACCTGGCTCACCGGCATGCGCACCATGACCACGGCCGGTGACGTCAATACGCAGGTCGGCATGGCCAGCCACATCTACCTTGTCACCGACAGCATGGTGGACGCCTATTTCTACTCCGCCGACAGCGAGCTGCTGGTGGTCCCGCAGGAGGGCCGTCTGCGCTTTGCCACCGAACTGGGCGTGATCGACATTGAACCGCAGGAAATCGCGATCATCCCGCGTGGCCTGGTCTACCTGGTCGAAGTGCTCGAAGGGCCCTGCCGCGGCTTTGTCTGCGAGAACTACGGACAGAAGTTCGACCTGCCCGGTCGCGGACCGATCGGGGCCAACTGCATGGCCAACCGCCGCGATTTCAAGACACCCATCGCCGCCTTCGAGGACCGCGACGCGCCCTCCACCGTCACGGTGAAATGGGCGGGCCAGTTCCACGAGACGAAAATCGGCCATTCCCCGCTCGACGTCGTTGCCTGGCATGGCAACTATGCCCCCTGCAAATATGATCTGCGCACCTATTGCCCGGTCGGCGCGATCCTGTTCGATCATCCGGACCCGTCAATCTTTACCGTGCTCACCGCGCCCTCGGGTGTCGAAGGCACCGCGAACATCGACTTCGTCCTGTTCCGCGACCGCTGGATGGTGGCCGAGGATACCTTCCGCCCGCCGTGGTATCACAAGAACGTCATGTCCGAACTGATGGGCAATATCTTTGGCATCTATGATGCCAAGCCCAAGGGCTTCGTCCCCGGCGGCATGTCGCTGCACAACATGATGCTGCCCCACGGCCCGGACAAGAACGCCTTTGAAGGCGCGTCGAACGCCGAGCTTGAGGCCGAGAAACTGGAGAACACCATGTCCTTCATGTTCGAAACCCGCTTCCCGCAGCACCTGACCGCCTTCGCCGCCAAGGAGGCGCCACTGCAGGACGATTACATCGACTGCTGGAGCGACCTCGAAAAGAAATTCGACGGCACCCCCGGCAAGAAATAATGCCGCCTGCCGGTTTCGCCCTGGGTGAAACCGGCAACTATCAGCACAAGGAATACCCATGACCCTCCTCCAATCCTGGGTGGAAAGCGCCAACAGCGCCGACACCGACTTTCCGCTCAACAACCTGCCCTACGGCGTGTTCGAGACAAACACGCTTGAACCGCGCTGCGGCGTGGCCATCGGCGACATGATCCTCGACATGGCCGCAATGGAAGAGAACGGGCTGATCGACCTGGCCGAAGAGCCGGTCTTTGACGTGCCCTACTGGAATGACGTGATGGAACTGGGGCCCGAAGGCTGGGCCGCCCTGCGCAACCGGCTGACCGACCTGCTGGCGGCCGATGCCCCGGACCAGGCGCAGGTCGCGCCCCACCTGGTGCCGATGGCAGAGGCGCGGATGCACATGCCGCTGGTGGTCACCGAATTCACCGATTTCTACGCGGGCAAGCACCACGCCACCAACATCGGCACCATGTTCCGCAGCGCTGAAAACGCGCTGCCGCCGAACTGGCTGCACATCCCCATCGGCTACAACGGGCGCGCCTCCACCGTGGTTGTCTCCGGCACGCCCATCGTGCGCCCCAATGGCCAGACCAAGGCGCCGGACGCCGATATGCCCTCCTTCGGCCCCAGCAAGCGGCTGGACATCGAGCTGGAGATGGGCGCCATCGTCGGCACCTCCTCCGAGATGGGCCACCCGATCAGCGTGGCGCAGGCCGATGACATGATCTTTGGCTATGTCCTGCTGAACGATTGGTCGGCGCGCGACATCCAGCCCTGGGAATACCAGCCACTGGGCCCGTTCCAGGCCAAGGCATTTGCCACTTCGATCTCCCCCTGGATCGTGACGAAAGCGGCGCTGGAGCCGTTCCGCACCTCCACGCCCGAACGCGAAAAGGACCTGCTGCCCTACCTGCGTGAACCCGGCCCGATGCTCTATGACATCGAGCTGGAGGTGACGATGGCCCCCGAAGGCAAGGCGCCGACCACCATCGCGCGCACCAACTACAACCAGATGTACTACTCCGCCGCACAGCAGTTGACCCATCACGCTTCTTCCGGCTGCGCGATGAACGCGGGCGACCTGCTGGGTTCGGGCACGATCTCCGGCCCCGAAAAGGATCAGCGCGGCTCGCTGATCGAACTCAGCTGGGGCGGTAAGGAAACCATCACGCTGGACAGCGGCGACACCCGCACCTTCATCGAGGACGGCGATACAATGACCCTCAAAGGCGCCGCCAAAGGCGACGGATTCCGCATCGGCTTCGGCGACTGCGTGGGCACGATCAAGCCGGCAATCAAGTTCCCCTGAGCTTCATTGTTCCAATAAATACACAGATGTGACGCCACCACATGCGCCACGCCAGAAAGGACATACCATGGCCAAAGCTTTTGCCTCCCAGGGCGACCTGACCGAAAAGAAAATCACCTTCGACGAGGTCGGCCGCGGCCTCTGGGCCTTTACCGCCGAAGGGGACCCCAACTCCGGCGTCATCATTGGTGATGACAGCGTCATGATCGTCGAGGCGCAGGCGACCCCGCGCCTGGCCGGCAAGGTCATCGAGAAAGTCCGCGAAGTCACCGACAAGCCGATCAGCCATGTGGTGATGACCCACTACCACGCGGTCCGCGTGCTGGGGGCCTCCGCCTATGGTGCCGATCAGGTCATCATGTCCGACGTGGCCCGCGCCATGGTGGTCGAACGCGGACAAGAGGACTGGGACAGCGAATTCCAGCGCTTCCCGCGCCTGTTTGAAGGGCACGAGAGCATCCCCGGCCTGACCTGGCCCACCACCACATTCTCCGACAGCATGACCGTCTATCTCGGCAACCGCCGGGTGGACATCAAACAGATTGGCCGCGCCCATACCGCAGGCGACGCCGTCATCCACGTCCCGGACGAGAACGTGATGTTCACCGGTGACATCGTCGAGGACCACTCCGCCTGCTATTGCGGTGACGGGCATTTCAACGACTGGGGCGGCACGCTGGACAATATCCTGGCCTATGACGTGGATGCCATCGCACCGGGTCGCGGCGGCGCGCTGATGGGCAAGGATGCGGTCAAGGGTGCCATTGCCAGCACCCGCGACTTCGTGAATTCCACCTATACCCCCGCCGCCCGTGTCGCGGCCCGCGGCGGCAGCCTCAAGGAAGCATGGGACGCGGTGCGCGAAGCCTGCGACCCCAAGTTCTCGGATTATGCGATCTACGAACATTGCCTGCCCTTCAACGTGGCCCGCGCCTATGACGAAGCGCGCGGCATCGACACACCCCGCATCTGGACCGCCGAACGGGACATCGAAATGTGGAACGCGCTGCAGGCGTGATCCTGCAGCCCAGGGAGGATCGATATGGTTGCCGTGAGATACCAGACTGCTTTCAAGCTCTACCCCTACCACCAGGTCCCCGCGCAATCGCAGGCCCCGGTGCGGCACCCGGTGGTCATCGTCGGGGGCGGGCCCATCGGCCTCACCCTGGCGCTTGATCTCGGGCTCAAGGGCACCCCGGTACTGGTGTTGGACGATCACGAGGGCGCTGGCCTTGGGTCCAAGGCAATCTGCTTTGCCAAGCGCACGCTGGACATCGCGCATCGTCTGGGTGCGGCGCAGCCGATGGTGGACAAGGGCGTGGTCTGGAACGTGGGCCGGGTGTTTCACGCGGACCGTGAGGTTTACGAATTCAACCTTCTTCCCGAAGACGGCCACCGCTACCCCGCCTTCATCAATCTGCAGCAGCCCTATTTCGAACGCGACCTTGTGGAAGCCATCGAAAAAGCCCGGACCAATGGCGCCCCGATCGAGATACGGGGCGCAAACCAGGTCACCGCGATCACGCCGCAGGACGGGTTTACCACGCTGGAGGTCGACACCCCCGATGGCCCCTACCGGATCGAGGCCGACTACCTGATTGCCTGCGACGGCGCGCGTTCTCCCCTGCGCGAGATGATGGGGCTGACCTTCGACGGCCGGGTGTTCGAGGACAACTTCCTGATCGCCGATGTGCACATGAAGGCCAACTTCCCCACCGAACGCTGGTTCTGGTTCGATCCGCCGTTCGAGGGTGCCGGCCAGTCCGCCCTGCTGCACAAGCAGCCCGACGACATCTGGCGCATCGACTTTCAGCTTGGCTGGGACATCGACCGCAAGGCGGAACTGGACCCGGAGCGCATCCGCGCCCGCGTTGATGCCATGCTGTCCAGCCAGACCGGCACCGTGCCGGAATACGAGCTGGCATGGACCTCGATCTACACATTCCAATGCCGTCGCATGAAGTCTTTCCGGCATGGCAACGTGATCTTTGCAGGCGACAGCGCGCACCAGGTCTCGCCCTTCGGTGCGCGCGGGGCCAATTCCGGTGTGCAGGATGCGGACAACCTGGGCTGGAAACTTGATCTTGTGCTGAAAGGGCTGGCCGATGACAGCCTGCTCGACAGCTATGCCACCGAGCGTGAATTCGGCGCGGATGAGAACATCCTGAATTCGACCCGCGCCACCGACTTTCTGACGCCCAAGACCCAGACCAGTCGGCTCTTCCGTGACGCGGTGCTGACCCTGGCAGAGCGGCATACCTTTGCCCGGCCCTTGGTGAATTCGGGACGCCTGTCGGTGCCATGCACCTATGACGGATTTCCGCATTTCGGCCCCGATGCGCTGAATGGCCCTGCGGTCACCCGCCCCGGCGCGGCCTGCGTCGATGCGCCGGTCGAAGACGGCTTCCTGCTGGACAACCTCGGCAGCACCTTCACCATCCTTGCCCTGGGCTGCGCCGCAGAGGCGCTGAGCGCGCAGGGCATTGACGCGGCTGTGCTGGAAATCGCCACCCCCTCCGACGCGCTGACCCGCCGCTACCTTGGTGACGCGAAACAGGCCGTTTATCTCATCCGCCCCGATCAGCATGTCGTGGCCCGCTGGCCCGGTTTCGACGCGGATGCCATCGCCAGCGCCATTGGCCGCGCCCTCGGAAAGGACAGCTGATGTCTGTGACACTGACCCCGAACATCCCCGACCAGGACGGATTTTACGATGAGCTGCTGCGCGCCCATGAAGGCCTGAGCAAGGAGCAGTCCGATGCGCTCAACGCGCGGCTGATTCTGGTGCTGTGCAATCACATCGGCGACCGCGAGGTGATCCGCGCGGCGCTGGCGGCGGCGAAGTAATCACAGGTCCACTTCGACCACGCCACCGGCCTCTGCCGCCCGGCTCTGGCACAGGATGATCGCATCCTGCCGCTGCGCCCTGGACAGCACGAAATCGCGGTGCTCGACCGCGCCCGAGACCAGGCCGCATTTGCACACGCCACAGATGCCGTCGGAGCATTTCACGTCCACGTGGATGCCATTTTCCGCCAGCACGTCCGTCGCGCTCTTGCCGGCAGGCACGGCGAGGTCGCGCCCCGAGCGCGCCAGCCGCAGGGTGAATTCGTGGTTCACATATTCCGGCACTTCGGGGACCGAGAAATACTCCAGATGCCGCGCCTCCTCCGGCACGCCCGCCGCCTCTGCCGCCGCCATGACCGCCGACATGTAGCGATCCGCCCCGCAGGTATAGACATGCGCGCCCGCAGGCAGGCCGCCCATCACGGTGCCCAGATCGGCGCGCGTATCCTCATCGGTGATGTGCAGATGCACCCTGTCGGCCCAGGGCACCGCCGCGAGGTCCGTCAGATACCCCATGCTGCCGCGTGACCGCCCGGAATAATGCAGGGCAAAATCGCGCCCCGCGCGGTGCAGCTCATGCGCCATGGCGATCATCGGTGTCACCCCGATCCCGCCGCCCATCAGCAGCGAGAACGGTGCCGCCGCATCCAGCGGGAAATGATTGATCGGGTTCGAGATGAAAACCTTGCGCCCCTCGCTGAAGATCCGGTGCAGCAGTTTCGATCCGCCGCGCCCGGCATCCTCCATCAGCACGCCGATCTGATAGGTGCTGCAGTCGCCCGGATCACCCGACATGGAATACTGGCGCAGGAATTCCGGTGCCACCACGATATCCAGATGCGCCCCCGCCTGCCAGGGCGGCAGATCACCCCCGCCCACAGGCTGAAACTCATATTTGGTGATCCCTGCCGCCATCTTCTCCGCCTTGGTGATCTCTACATGGATCACCGGGCTGTCGGCGGCATCGGTGGTGCGGTGCACCATGCTCTCATCGCCCGCCGCCAGACGCCGCTGATATTCCTCGGCCGTGATCATCGCGCGGTAAGCCTCGATCCCCGCCTCCCGGTCCATCGGGTCAGGGTACGGATATGGATGCGGGGCCAGTGGGGCGGGATAGACCGCCAGAGTCTGGTCCTCATACTTCAGGTCCAGATCCCGTTGCAGGGACCTTTCGTTCACTGGCTTGTCCGTGGGGCGGTAGCCGCCGTCTTCCGCGATCTCCAGATCCCACCACCACTTCTTGACCGGGTTCAGCCCGCCATTGCCCACCGCATCATCCAGCCGCGCCAGCGCCGGTGCCGCTGCGGGAATGTTCATCGCGGCCCAGCGGAACGGGGCTTCCTTGAAGATGCCTTCCAGGTTCCAGGGGCAGGTCTTCATGCAGCGCCCGCACATCGCGCCGCCGGGTGTGGTGATCCGGTAGGTGGCGCATTTCTGGCTGTCGGATTTCCAGATCTCATAGCCGTTGAACATCAGCTTCGGCCCGGCGGTGATCGCGCCCGAAGGACATTCCCGCGCGCATTTGTTGCAGGACTCGCAGAATTTCTGCAGGCCAAAGTCGATGGGCTTGTCATGCGCCATCGGCAAATCGGTGGTGATCGCCCCGGATTTCAGGCGCGGGCCCAGATAGGGGTTCAGGATCACCTCGCCGATGCGGCTGACCTCGCCCAGCCCGCTCAGCAGCAAGAGCGGCGGTTGCAGCACCTCGCCATCCATCACCGTATGCGCCTTGGCGCTGTAGCCGAGGTTGCGGATCTGTTTCGCCACCACGCCGCCAATCAACGAGAACCGCAAATAGGCGCGCATCGACTGCGCAACGCTGATCCAGTCGTCGCCCGAGGCGCCCTCCATCGTCTCGTAGCCCTGGTCGATGATCAGCGACACCGCCTGATCATGCGGCGGGTCGATGGGCGCGCCGGTGGCGTCATGCGAATACCACGCCCAGTCCGGGCAGCGCGAAATGCCGACCGCATCCGCGCCAAGGTAATAGCAGGTCGCCTTGACCAGATCGGCGGCTTCCGCCGGGTCCAGCGTGACCTTCCGATCCGCCGGGGCACCATCCTGCAACAACACGAAAGCCCCCAGCGCCCGCCGTTGCGCGGTCGAGGGCGCAGCCTTGCGCACATAGTATCCGCCCTTGGCCCCCTCCTGCAGCGCCTTGCCCATGTCGCCGAACTGCGCGCGGGCGAACATGTCGGTCCGCTTGGGCACCCGCGCCACCCGCGCCTCGTCGATATAGGTGGTGGGGTCCTCCACCCGTTTCAGACGCTCGAAAGGATGCGCGCCATCCACGAACCGGCGTTTGGCATAGGGCACCGCGTTCATCGCATTCTTGCGAAAACCCGTCCCCAGTTTCCACCGCATGCCAAAGGCCGGGGCAGGCTGCGCCGACATCGGGGCAAGGGGCCGGTCCGGGGCCATGGCAAAGCTGGTCGTCACCGCCGCCAGACCGAAACGCCCGCCGATATAGGGGTGGTGCAGCGCGCCGTCCTCCACCGTCGCCAGCCCCGCGGCAACCGCAAGCCGGCCAAGATCAACATCCGAGGTCGAGACCGTGTGCCCCCGCGCTTCAAAGCCCAGCACCCTCAGGTAATTGGCCAGCACCACAGCGGTTTCCGCCGCAAGCAACCCTGCCCGATGCGCCTGCGCCTCTCTGATCCAGGTGGTCCCGGCTTCGCCCGCCTCAACGTCACGCGGGTTCTCGTAAAGGAACACCAGCGCATGGGTGTGGCCGTCAATCGTGCCCGGCGTCGCCTCCATCGATTCTTTGAGGTCGGCCATGATCATGTCGATGCCCGAGGCCAGCGTTTTGGTCTGGCGGGTGCGCAGGTCTTGCGCCAGCCGGTCGATGTCGGGGTTGCGAAAGGGGGTTTCCAGCACCGCTTCCGCAGGCAGCTTGCAGACACCCACCACCGCCGCGTCAGAGAAATATCCAAAGGCTTTCAAATGATTTGCACGCTCCTGCAAGTCCTCCGGCACCTCGGATATGCCCCGGTTGATCAGCCCGTCGCGGATCGCGTCCAGCATCGCCTGATGCTCGCGCATCGCATTGAGGATCGACAGTGGGTCGTCAGACCGTTCAAAGCTGAGCTGCGCCATCTGCGGCACCGCTGACAGCTCCGGCATTTGCCCGGCCCGCGCCAGCAGCTCGGTGGGGTATGGCCCCATGTGGACCGGACGGTTCTTGTCCGAAAACAGGCGGAATGTCATCGCGCGGTCCCTTTGCAACAGCCAAATGCCGAGGCCGCGACGGTCACCTGCCGCACAGGCCTTGTCAACCGATCACGCGCAGGCAATTCCGACCACCCGGCCGCCCCGAAACAGGCCACAGCCAGCGGCCCCGTGAGCCCGAGACCCAGTCGGATGCAACACACCCCATTTAGTTAGCATGGAAAGTAATATAGCCTTGCACTGCCACCCGTAAAATACCAGATGAACCCATCCCACCAGCCAGCAGGTTCCCGTGTGACTAAGCCCAAAGACGCCAGTTCAGAGACCCTGCCCGCCACCGACCGGTCCCTGCCGATCGCGCTGATCCGCGCGCGGGAAACGGTGATGGCCCCGATCCGCGAGATGCTGAGCGAGACGGGGATCACCGAACAGCAATGGCGGGTGCTGCGTGTCCTGTCCGAAGGCGGCACGCTCGACGCGACCGAAGTGGCGGACCGCGCCTGCCTGCTGCTGCCCAGCCTCACCCGCATCGTGCGCAGCCTGTCGGACCGCGGCTATGTCACCCGCACCCGCGACCATGGTGACCGCCGCCGCCAGATGCTGGCGATCACGCCCGCCGGCCAGCAGGTGATCGACGACAATCTTGACGAGGCCCTGCGCATCGCCCAGCGTATTCGTGCAACCCTTGGCGAAAACAATTACGAAAAGCTGCTGGATCTGCTGGGCGCGTTACACACGTTCAAATAGAAGAACGCTAAATTTCTTGACAGCCGAATGTCTGGTTCCTTACCCTCGCCCAATATTTCGGGGTAATTTCCTTCTAATTCATTCCACTGGATCATTCTGTCCGGCCTTTCCCCCGCCGTGCGAAAGGAACATCATGCGTTCGATCAAATTCATCGCCACGACCGTTTTTCTTTTTCCAATGGCTGTCAGCGCCCAGGACAATTTCCTCAACGGTGTAAGTATATCCGACAATGATTTGGGTGAGGCAGACCTGTTTGTCACCGACAACTCCGTTCTGGACGGGGATGTGTGCATCGGTAACGGCTGCACCTTGGATGTAACTTTTGCGTCAGATGTCGCCGTAATGGTTGCCGATACATCCAACAGCATAATTTTTGACGATACGTCATCGGCAACATTCCCGGACCGGGACTGGAAACTGCTGATCAATGATGTGCTGGCAGTTTCGTCCGGCGGACTGGAACGGTTCGCTATCGAGGATGTCACCAACGGCACCATTCCCTTTTCGGTTCTGGGCGCTGCGCCGGAGAATGCGCTGGTGGTGGCCAGCAGCGGCCAGGTGGGCCTGGGCACGGCCATTCCGCAAGCTGATCTGCACATTTCCAGCGCGGACACAGCCGACGTGCTGCTTGCACCCACGAATGCGGGTGTGCGTTCTTTTCAGGTGGGAGTGGATGCAGATGGCCTGTTTACCCGGATTTCGACCGGCGCGATCCCGTTCGAAGTGGCCAATGACAGCGCCTTTGGTGCGCTGCAGATCCTCAACAGCGGGGTCAGGGTGAACGCGGGCAATTTCGACAAGGATTTCCAGATCGGCAGCGATGTGAACGACAATGCAATGTTCGTCGATGGCGCCACAGCCTTTGTCGGCTTCGGCACCAACTCCCCCGAACAGCTGCTGCACATTCGTTCCGACGCGACCGGCAGCGACGCCTTCGCCTTGTTCGATGCCAATGGCACAGGCTCCGACGCGGCGTTCCTTCTGCGCCAGAACGGCGTCACGCCCACGACCTGGGAATTCCGCAACCAGCAGGATTCAGGCCGCCTGAATGTCGGGGTCGCGGGAGGCAACACGCCGCTCAAGATTGACAATACCGCCAACAACAACCTGCTGAAACTGGGCCGCAACGACCGCCCGGACGAGGTGGTGGTGACCGGAAAGCTGGTGGTGAACAACACCCAGATGAACGTGCCGGATTACGTCTTTGCCGAGGATTACGCCCTGCGCCCGCTGTCTGATGTTCAGGCATTCATTGACGCCAACAGCCATCTGCCCGAGGTGCCTTCCGAAGCACAGATCAGGGCAAGCGGTCTGGACATGGCCGAAATGCAGCTGGTCCACCTGAAAAAGATCGAGGAACTGACGCTTTACACGTTGGAGCAGGAAGAACGGATCACCCGGCTCGAAGCCGCGCTGGAGGCGCTTGTCGCAGAGTAGCCGCAGCGGGGAACTGATAATGGCCTGCGTCTGCGCTGCCCGTGATGTCACGACACAGGGACTTGATCTGGCACAGATGCAGATGGTGGACCTGGAAAAGATCGAAGAGCTTACCCTGCACAGTATCGAGCAGCACAAGACCAACACGGCACAGGGCGCGAGGATAGAACGACTGGAAGAACTGATCGAGGATATGCGCGCCACCCGCTGACCAATTTCTTTTCATGGACGGGTCAGCACCAGGCGCTTAGCGTTACCTGCATATTCACATCTTTAAAGCGCCGTTTCGACGGCTGAACAAAAGGAACAATTTCAATGATCCATTCACGTCTGTTTGCTTCCGGGTTTGCCCTTGCTCTTGCCGCGATGCCAGTGCTGGCCCAAGACCTGACCGGGGACGATCTGATCATCAGCGGAGAGATCGACCAAAACGGATTTGGTACAAACGATTTCAGCGCGTCACTCTCACTCTTTGACGGGCGCATGTGTATCGGGAATGCCTGTGACGACTCCACTGTAGGCGCCCCGGGCCAGCCACCGCTGAAACTACGCTGGAGCGATCCAAGCCTCGTTTTTGAGGACAGTACGACAACGAGTAGCATCCCCAAGCGTGACTGGCGGATTCAGATCAATGATAACACGGTCGGCGGGCTGGACCGGTTTTCCATTCAGGATGAAGGCGATACACCCGGTGAGGAAATACCGGTGATCCCCTTTACAATTATCGGTGGTGCCCCGGAAAACAGCTTCTGGATCGCAGACGACGGCGATATCGGCCTGGGGACAAGCCTGCCGCAGGGCGATCTGCATATCGTAAGCTCTGGCACCCCCGTCAGCCTGCGGATGCAGAACGGCGGCGCCAGCCCCTACAACTGGGAAATGCAATCCAACAGCCTGAACTGGTTCGTGAAAAACGTTACCGGCAACCGGGTGCCATTCGTGGTGCGCGCCGGGGCCAGGGACAGCACCCTCGTTCTGAGCGACGACAGCTTTGTCGGCGTCGGGACGGCGGCACCCGAAGAACTGTTGCACATCCGCTCCGATGCGGCCAACACGGACGCCTTCGCGCTGTTCGATGCGAATGGCAGCGGCTCCGACGCGGCCTTCCGCCTGCGCCAGAACGGTGTCATCCCCACCACATGGGAGTTCCGCAACCAGCAGGATTCCGGTCGCCTGAACGTCGGCATCGCGGGCGGCAATACACCGCTGAAGATCGACAATGCAGCGGCCAACAACCTGCTGAAGCTGGGCCGCAACGGCAAACCGGACGAAGTGGTCGTCACCGGCAAGCTTCTGGTCAACAACACCGAGTTGAACGTGCCCGACTACGTTTTCGATGACAGCTATGCCCTGCGCCCCTTGGCCGATGTCCGGTCCTTCATCGAGGCCAACAGTCACCTGCCCGATGTGCCCTCGGCCGTGGATATTGCTGCGTCCGGGGTCGATATGACCGAGATGCAGATGACCCTGCTGAAAAAGGTCGAGGAGCTGACGCTTTATACCCTGGCGCTGGAAGATGCCCGCGCAGCGCAGGCACAAGAAATCGCGGAATTGCGCCGGTTGGTCACGGCAATCCAGGACTGACGACAATCAGCCACCACACCATTTTACGCCATATGGGCGGCAAATTCTGAACGGATTTGCCGCCCATATGCCTTTCCCTCGCCCATTTTAGGCCAAACCGTTGGTTAATGTAGCCACTGGATCACGACCAAAGGTGGCGCAAACAGATGAACAGCCCAAGCACCCTCGCCCGCTGCGCTATTGCAGCCTGCACATTATTTGCTGCGGGGTCGGCTGCTGCGGAAACTGCGCTGCCGGACAACGACAAGGTGGCTGAACAGAACCACCGGACAGAGGCATTGGCACCCCTTGTTCACCACTTCACCCCACAGGCCAGTAACCAGTAAAGAGGACCAACAATGCCCTTCACCAAATACCTGCGCGCCACCGCGATTGCGGCGGCCACCCTGCCCGCCCTTGCCCAGGCTGAAGTCCTCAGCGAGGACAATCCGACCATCCGCAGCTTTCTCTGCGTCGGCTTCAACTGTGCAGATCAGGATATTGCAGGGATTGACGATTTCCGGGTCAAGGACAACACGATCCGCATCCACTTCGACGATGTGTCCTCCTCCAGCAGCCCGGACAACGACTGGCGCATCATGATCAACGACAGCGCCAGCGGATCGGACGAATACTTTGCCATCCAGGATGCGACGCGCGGGCCGCAGATCTTTCGTCTGTCCGCAGGCGCACCGGAAAACGCATTGTTCATGGCCCCCACCGGGCGCATCGGCCTGAAAACCTCCATGCCGCTGCGTGAACTGCATATGGTGGACGCCAATACCGTGACCCTGCGCATGGACCAGCGCGGCGGCAGCGCGCCCGTGCAGGTCTGGGACATCAACGCCAACCACAACGCCTTTTACGTGACCGATATTTCCAACAGCACGACCCCCTACAGGATCGAACCGGGCGCGCCCAGCGACAGCTTCAGCATCGAGAGCAACGGTTTCATCGGTCTGGGCACCAATGCCCCGGAGGAATTGCTGCACATCCGCACAACGGCTGACAAAACCGATGCCTTCGCGCTGTTTGACGCCGCTGGCAGCGGCTCGGATTCCGCCTTCCGCCTGCGCCAGAACGGGGTCACGCCCACCACATGGGAATTCCGCAACCAGCAGGATTCGGGCCGCCTGAATGTCGGGATCGCCGGGGGCAACACCCCTTTCAAGATCGACAATGCCGCCAATAACAACCTGCTGCGGCTGGGCCGCAACGGCAGACCGGATGAAGTTATCGTCACCGGCAAGCTGGTGGTGAACAACACCGAAATGAATGTCCCGGACTATGTGTTCGAACCCGGTTACAAGCTGAAGACCCTGGCCGAAGTCGATCAGTTCATTGCCGAAAACGGGCATCTGCCCGGTGTTCCTTCTGCCGCCGATGTCGCGGAAACCGGGCTGGACATGACGCGGATGCAGCTTGCACAACTTGAAAAGATCGAAGAGCTGACCCTGCACAGCATCTCGCAGGACAAGCAGCTGTCAGCCCAGCAGGAGGAAATCGCACAACTGCGCGCAATGGTTGAGACCCTTGTCGAAGCCCGGTGAAATCGGGGGTTGGGCGCAGCTGCCCGGCAAATAACAACCACGCGCCCTGCCGGAGCCGAGCGCCTGGCCACCCAACTGTGGCCAAAACCCAGCACAAGGTGATAATTCCTGCGACGCGGGACGAATTGGGCAAAACTGTGTTCTCTGTCACGCCCAACCCCGTTATGTTAACTCTGAAATATCAAAAATATCAAAGAGCGACAGCAAACTGTGCTATAATTGCGCTTCCCAGCGCCAGGAGAGAAAAATGAAAAACACCTTTAACCGCACCAGCACCATTGTCGCCGCCGGCGCTTTGATGACCCTGACAGGTGCCGCAAGCGCGCAGCAGGTTTTTGCAACAGACGTCATTATTCAGGGCAGCCTCTGTGTCGGCTTTGATTGTGTAAACGGTGAAAACTTCGGTTTCGACACGGTGCGGCTCAAGGAAAACAACCTGCGTGTTCATTTTGACGACACCAGCGCCTCGGCTTCCTTTCCCGGCAACGACTGGCGCATTGTCATAAACGATACCGGCAATGGCGGTGCAAACTACTTTGGCATCGACGACGCAACGAGTGGCAGGCGTGTTTTCAACATCGAAGCGGGCGCAATTTCCAATGCGATGTATATTGATGGCGATGGCGATGTTGGCCTCGGCACCACCAACCCTGCGGTCGAACTGCATGCCGTGGACGGCAATACGCCAGCCCTGCGGCTGGAGCAGGACGGCAGCTCCGGTTTTACGGCGCAGACCTGGGATGTTGCGGGTAACGAAGCAAACTTCTTTGTCCGGGACGTGACAAATGGCAGCAAGCTGTCTTTCCGGATCAGACCCAACGCGCCTGAAGACTCGCTCTTCATCAAAGAAGGTAATGGCGATATCGGCATGGGTACGGACAACCCGCAGGCCGGCCTTCATATTCGCCGGACAAGTACCACAAAGGCGGCGCTTTTGGTTGAGGCAGCTACCGCCGATGCGACCCTCGAACTCAAGCAGAGCGGCACCGTCAGCACGACCTGGGAATTCCGCAATCAGCAATCTTCGGGGCGTCTGAACATCGGTCTTGTGGGTGGCAATACGCCGGTCAAGATCGACAATACCGCCAACAACAACCTGATCCGCATCGGTCGCAACGGTCTGCCGGACGAGGTGAACATCACGGGGCGTCTGGTGATCAACAATACCCAGGTCAACGTGCCAGACTACGTGTTCGCTGATGACTACGTGCTGCGCCCGCTGGCCGAGGTCAGGGCCTTCATCGACACCAACAGCCACCTGCCCGAAGTCCCCTCTGAGGCGCAGATCAAGGCCAATGGCGTCGACATGAGCGAAATGCAGATGGCCCTGCTGAAAAAGGTCGAGGAGCTGACGCTCTATACGCTTGATCAGGAAGACGTGATCAGCGCGCAGCAGGCCAAACTGGCCGAGGTCGACGCCCTGCGGGCGGAACTGGCCGAGATCAAGACGCTGCTGTCAGAAACCCGCTGAACAACAAAGCCAGCCCCTTATAGGGTCTGGCGAAATACCTGAAGCATCAGGCATCACGTAGCGCGTTGAAATCTCTGATTTCAGGCAGCGTTACGTGATGCAGGTTTTTCGCATGACGTTTTGCAGCGTCCCGCCTTTAACCTGATACACCCCGTATCGCCGATGTCCCGAGAGCGCGCAGCGCGGCAGGGTATCGGCGATTCACGTTTAAGGCGGGGCGCTCTAGCGGGGCTGGTCGGTCCCTGTTTCCTCAATCTCCAGATCAGCCTCCGGGACATTAAGGGTCGACCAGGTCTTGTCCTGCCGGGGGCTTGGCGGCAAGTCGCAAGCGCGCTTGTGAATGTTCACCTTGGCAATGAAATTGGCGGATATCGGCGCGGTCACAAAAAGGAACGCGATGATCAGCAGCTCATGCATCGACCCTTCCGCGTAAACGTAAGAGTGGATCATCGACGCCAGCAGCAGCGCCCCGATGCCAACCGTACCAACTTTGGTCGGGGCATGCAGTCGGGTCATGGAACCGTTGAGTTTCAGCAGGCCTATCGCCGCCACCAGGGCGAAAAACGCGCCCACGACAAGGCAGAAGGCCACAGCATATGTTCCGATCACGGCAAGGGTCATTCGATGATGTCCCCCCGCAGCACGAAGCGCGCATAGGCCACGGTCGACACGAAGCCGAGCATGGCGATGATCAGCGACGCCTCAAAATAGATGCCGGTGCCCTGCGCGACCCCCAGCAGCACGATCAGCCCGATGGCATTCACCACCATCGTGTCGAGCGCCAGGATCCGGTCGCCGGTTGACGGCCCGATCACCAGCCGGACCATCGCCCCCAACTGGCTGAGCGCCACGCAAACAAAGGCAGCAACCAGGCTCCATTGCATCACCTCCTGAGCAAGGGTCATGCGAAAATCTCCTTCAATCGGCGTTCGTAGCGGTGCTTGATATCATCGCGCACGGCATCAGGATCAGGCGCGTCGAGCGCATGTACAAGCAGGCTGTGCCCCTCGTCCGAAAGGTCCGCCGAAACGGTGCCGGGGGTCAGGGTGATGGTGCCGGCCAGAATCGTGATCGCCTCGGGCTGGCGCAGGTCCAGCGGGACGACAACCCAGGCCGGCCGCATCGCGGCATTGGATTTGGTCAGCACGATCCAGGCCACCTGCACATTGGCCACAAGAATGTCCCACATCACCAGCAGGCAATAGCTGAGCATCCGGAAAACCCTGATCTTGCCAGGCCGATCCGGCCACCATTGCGCCGTACCAATGGGGATCACGATTCCCAGGATCAGACCAAAAACGACCATACCCGCCGAGATGCCGTTCTGCAGCAGGGTCCAGACCACGACCAGCAGCAGCGTCAGGAACGGATGTGGCAGCAGCCATCGCAAGGCACGCATCATCTCAATGTCCCTCCTCTGTGGTCTCGCCATGGCCTGCATCCCCGGCCCCGTGGCCCTCATCCGCATGACCGTTGTCATATCCTTCGGGCTTGGGCCGCGTCAGCTTGCCCTTGGTCTCAAGCACCGTGGACATATAGCGCGAGGGCGCGAACAATTGTGCCGAAGTCGCCTCCGTGAAACGGTAGATCGGCCCGGCCAGAACCGTATGCAGCACCAGCAGCACCAACAGCCCGCTGACCGCACCGTAGGACAGGAAACTTGGCACGTCAGAACCATCGTCCTTGGCCGTGGCTTCACGGTTTTCCGCGCTCTTGCTGTCCTCCGCGTCGGCCACATCGCTGGGCACCACGACACTTCGCGACTTCCAGAACAGCGTGCTGCCCGCGCGCGAGAACCCGATAACCGAGATCAGGCTGGAGCCAAGCACAACCGCCCAGATCCAGACCACCCAGCCGCTGGCAAAACCGGCATCCAGGATCAGCAGCTTGCCCACGAAACCCGACAGCGGCGGCAGCCCTGCCATGGCAATCGCGGCGGCAAAGAACATCGCCGCTGTCAGCGGCCCACCGGCCACCGGAGGCTGCGCTGTCAGGTTCAGATCGGAACGGCCCGCGCGGGTCAGATCGGTGATCAGGAACAAGGCCCCCGCCGCCAGCGTGGAATGCACGATATAATAAAGCGCCGCCGCGATTCCGGCCGGTGTGAACAGGGCGATGGACACCATCACCATCCCCATCGACCCGATCACCGAAAAGGCCACCAGCCGGTGCAACCTGCGCGCCGCCAGCACGCCGATCATGCCGATGGCCAGCGAAATCAGCGCCAGCGGCATCAGCCACAGCCCGTGCAGCCCTTCTGTCACCGCCACATCCGGGCCGAAGATCAGCGTATAGACCCGGATGATCGCATAGGCCCCCACCTTGGTCATGATCGCGAAGAGCGCCGCCACCGGGGCCGGTGCCTCGGCATAGCTCGACGGCAGCCAGAAATGCAGCGGCACCAGCGCCGCCTTGACCGCAAAGACCAGTAGCAGCATGACGGAGGCGATGCGGATGCCCACCGTCTCGGCCCCGTCGATCATCGCCACCCGCTGCGCCAGATCGGCCATGTTCAGCGTCCCGGTCTGGGCGTAGAGCGCGCCCAGCGCGAACAGGAACAGGGTGGAGCCAAGCAGGTTGTAGAGCACATATTGCACGCCTGCGCGCAGCCGCACATGCCCGCCCGCGTGGATCATCAACCCGTAGGAGGCGATCAGCAGCACTTCGAAGAACACAAAGAGGTTGAACAGGTCACCGGTCAGGAAGGCGCCCATGATCCCCATCAGCTGGAACTGGAACAGCGCATGGAAATGCCGCCCCCGGTTGTCCCATTCCGACCCGATGGCATAAAGCAGCACGAACAATGCCAGCACAGCTGTCAGCAGCACCATCATCGTGCTCAGCCGGTCCCCCACCAGCACGATGCCAAAGGGCGCGGCCCAGTCGCTGAGCTGGTACAGGGTGACCGTCCCGTCCGAGGCCTGCCAGGTCAGACCGGCGGCAATGGTGATCAGCGCCAGCACCCCGGCGACGGAGAACACCCGCTGGATGCCGATGTGATAGCGCGCGGCCAGCACGATGAACGGGGCCAGCATGGCGGGCAGAACGACGGGGGCAATGATCCAGTGGTTCATGCTGCGCCCTCCGACCCGTCTTTGGCCGGGGCCGGATCGTCCACGTGATCGTCATCCGCGCCCAGGTAGGCCCCCAGCGCGATCATCACCACCACTGCCGTCATGCCAAAGGAGATCACGATCGCCGTCAACACCAGCGCCTGCGGCAAGGGATCGGTATAGCGCTCCGCATCCGTCAGGATCGGCGGGGCACCGATGGTCAGCCGCCCCGAAGCGAACAGGAACACATTGACTGCATAGGTCAGCAGCGACATCCCCATGATCACCGGAAAGGTCCGCAGGCGCAGGACCAGGTACAATCCTCCGGCTGTCATGACGCCGATGGCGGAAGCAACAAGGAATTCCATCTTACAGCCCCCCTTCCAGCTTGGGATTGGCAGGATCGGCCGGATCGCGCGAGGGGTCGATGTCCATCGCATGTTCCGTATCCGGCACATGGGCGCGCCGCGCCAGCCGCGAGAAACTCTCAAGCGACAGCATCACCGCGCCGACCACGGCCAGGAACACGCCCAGGTCGAACAGCGCCGCAGTGGCCAGCTCGAATTCATGGAAGGGCGGAATGCGGACATAGGTATAGTCCGAGGTCAGGAAGGGCTTGCCCACGAACCACGACCCGATGCCGGTCAGCCCGGCCACCAGCACGCCTGCGCCGATGATCCCGTGATAGGGATAACGTTGCCGCGCGGCGGCCCAGCTGAAGCCGCTGGCCATATACTGCATCACCACGGCGATGGAGACGACCAGACCGGCAATGAACCCGCCGCCGGGTTCGTTGTGGCCCCGCAGGAAGATGTAAAAACCCACCATCAGCACCACCGGCATGATCACGCGCGTCAGCACCACCATCATCATCGGATGCATGTCCCCCGCGCGCGGCTGGTCCGGCTTGCGGTTCAGCAGCCGCGCCCGCACCGGGCCGTCCAGCAGCGTTTCGGTCAGGGCATAGATCAGCAGCGCCGCGATCCCCAGCACGATGATCTCGCCAAAGGTATCAAACCCCCGGAAGTCCACCAGGATCACGTTCACCACATTGGTGCCGCCGCCGCCCTTGTAGGAATTGGCCAGATGAAATTCCGAGATCGACGGCGCCACGGTATCGCGCAGCAGGAAATGCCAGGACATCAGCGCCGCCGTGATCCCGCCGCCCAGCGCCACCGCCACATCGCGCATCCGGCGCAGCACGGTGCTTTCGATGGGGGTCCGGTTCGGCAGGAAGTTCAGCGCCAGCAGCAGCAGGATGATCGTCACCACCTCGACGGTAAGCTGGGTCATCGCCAGGTCCGGCGCGCTGAAGACGACAAAACCGACCGAAACCATCAGCCCGACGATGGCGATCAGGATCAGCGACAACAGGCGGTTTCGGTGCAGGAACACCAGCCCCAGTGTTGCCGCCACCAGCATGGCCCAGCCGGCAATCTCGATTGCTCCGGCGGTCTGCATGCTGCGCGTCGCGGGCCCTACTGCCCCCGTCCGCCAGCCATGATAGCCCAGCGCCACCACCGTCACGGCCATGATCGCCGCATAACGGGTGAAAGCGCCGTTGTGCAGACCGTGGATCACCCAGCGCGCCAGCGCCACCGCCCCCGCGATCACGGCTTCAAAGATCACCTTGGCCTCTGGGCGTGGTGCCGCATCCCAGACCCGCAGCAGCGGGCGGAATGACGCCAGCACCAGCAACCCGCCACCCACTGCCGCAATCGACATGTAAAGGGCGGGCGTCAGACCATGCCAGATCTTGATGTAATGCACATCCAGCGGGGCCACCCCGCCGATCACCGCGCGCGCCACGAGAAAGACGAAGTCCTGCACCAGGAAAGGCGCCACCCCGATCACGACCACCAGCACCACCAGCAATGCGGGCGGCGCCCACATACCCAAGGGCGGATCATGCGGATGCGCCGGATAATCGTCTCGCTTGGCCCCCAGGAAGGTATGCGAAATCAGGCGGAAGCAATAGGCGGCGGAAAACAGCGAACCGATCACCGCAAGTGCGGGCACCAGCCAGCCGGTGTTGAACAGGACAGTATGCGAGGCTTCCTCAAGCATCATTTCCTTGCTGAGGAACCCGTTTAGATAGGGAATACCGGCCATCGACAGCGCGGCCAGCGTGGCCATCACAAAGGTGATCGGCATCAGATGGCGCAAGCCCCCCAGCTTGCGGATGTCACGCGTATGGGTTTCGTGGTCGATGATCCCGGCAGACATGAACAAGGCGGCCTTGAACGTCGCGTGGTTGAGAATGTGAAACACCGCCGCCATCGCGCCAAAGGCGGTGCCGGTGCCCAGCAACATGGTGATCAGCCCAAGGTGACTGACCGTGGAAAAGGCCAGCAGCGCCTTGAGATCATGTTTGAACAGCGCGATCACCGCGCCCAGCACCATTGTGATCAGGCCTGCAGAGGTCACGATCACGAACCATTCCGGCGTGCCCGACAGCACCGGCCACATCCGCGCCATCAGGAATATGCCTGCCTTCACCATCGTGGCGGAGTGCAGATAGGCGCTGACCGGCGTCGGTGCCGCCATGGCATGGGGCAGCCAGAAATGGAACGGGAACTGCGCCGATTTGGTGAAACAGCCCAGCAGGATCAGGATCAGCGCCGGCAGATAAAGCGGGCTTTCCTGAATGATCTCACGGTTCTGCAGGATCACGCTCAGATCATAGCTGCCCACGATCTGGCCCAGGATCAGCATCCCCCCGATCATCGCCAGCCCGCCCATGCCGGTCACGGTCAGCGCCATCCGCGCGCCTTCGCGGCCCTCGGGCAGATGCTTCCAATAGCCGATCAGCAGGAAGGACGACAGCGATGTCAGCTCCCAGAAGACCAGCAAAAGCAGGATGTTGTCGGACATCACGATGCCCACCATCGCGCCCTGGAACAGCAGCAGATAGGTGAAAAACTCGCCCATATTGTCGTCACGCGACAGGTAGAACCGCCCGTAGGTGATGATCAGCAGCCCGATTCCCAGGATCAGCGCGGCAAAGAAGAAGCCCAGACCATCCAGCATCAGGTTGAAATTCATGCCCAGCATGGGCAGCCAGTCCACCCCGGCGGTGACGACATCGCCCGCCAGCACAGCGGGCAAATTGGTCAAAAGCCCCACAAGGGCGGCAAGGGTCACGGTGAATGTCACGCCAGCACAGGCAGAGCGCCCCGCCGAATTCATTATTCCGGGCAACAAAGCACCCAGAAAGGGCAGGGCAACGATAAGAAAGAGGGACACGCGAACTCCTGATCTGTCAACCTGTGCAGTCCTCCATTGTTGGGGGAAATTTTCAGGTTTCTCAAGGCGAACCGGGAAATTTTATTGCAAATTCGTGACTTCTGTCGCTGCAATCGCCCGTCCTGGCCCCCGGTCCGGGAAATGTGACGCAAGGGAAGTTCGCATTTGCGAAACGAAGTTCCGACCTGCGGGATTGGCAGCGCCGCATTTACTGTCTAGCCTCCGGCAAGAGAGTCGCGCCACCCTGTGGAGGAGGTGGCGCTGCAGATGCTCCGGGGGAGGACCGACCATGCGATACCACAAACCAGCCGCGCAGCACGGGCGCGCATGAAGATGACCGCCATGACACCGGAAGAGGCCGTGCGCCATGTGCTCGCCACCGAACCCACCTTCGCCGTGGAACAGGTGAACATACGCGGTGTTACCTACAAGGCGTTCAAGAACGTCCCCCCAACCGTCCCGGCCCTGATGGCCGCCAGCCGTGCCAAGCAGGGTAATGGCACGCTGGATTATCTCGCATACGAGGGCGAAAGCCTGACCTACGACCAGTTCTGCACCCATGCGCACCGCGTCGCCCATGCGCTGCGTGACGATCTGGGGGTGCGCCAGGGCGACCGCATCGCCATCGCCATGCGCAACTACCCTGAACTTCTGACCGCGATCATGGCAATCTCCTCGCTGGGGGCGACGGTGGTGTTCCTCAACGCCTGGTGGACCACGGAAGAGCTGGACTATGCCCTGCGTGACAGCGGCGCGCGGATCGTCTTTGCCGACCGTCCCAGGATCGAACGGCTGGCCCCGCTGAAAGATGCGCTGGACCTCAGGCTGATCGGCTGCCGCGACGGCACAGGCCTGGGCGACCACGACTATACTGCGCTCTACGATGCCGCCACCGGCGACGCGGCCCCCGAGGTCACGATCGACACCGATGATGACTTTGCGGTGATGTATTCCTCCGGCACCACCGGGCACCCCAAGGGCGTGGTCCAGACCCATCGCGGCGCGGTGAACGCGGTGTTCAGCTGGCTGATGCAGTCGGTTCTGGCCCCCCTGGTCACCCCGCCGGAACCGGATGCACCCGAAGCGCCCCGCCCTTCGGTGCTGGTGGTCACCCCGCTGTTTCACGTCACCGCAACGCATCCGATCTTTCTGCTGTCGATGCCCGCCGGGGCCAAGGTCACTCTGATGTACCGCTGGGACCCGGAAGAGGCCGTGCGCCTGATCCGCGACGGCAGCGTCACCCGCTTTCTCGGGGTGCCGACGCAATCCGCCGAACTGGCCGAGGCCGCGCGGCGCATGGGCGAAACCCTGCCCACCCTCGACTACATCGGCGCGGGCGGGGCGAAACGGCCCGCCGCACAGGTCGCCACCATCGCCGAGACGTTTCCCGAAGCGGGCGTCGCCACCGGCTGGGGCATGACAGAGACCCAGGCGCTTGGCATCGGCATGATCGGCGACGATTACAAGGCGCGCCCCGACTGCGCGGGCAAGCTGCACCCGCCGGTGCAGGAACTGCGCTTTCTCGATGATGCGGGCAACGATGTGCCGCCGGGGACATTGGGCGAGATCACGGTCAAGAGCCCGGCCAACATGCGCTGCTACCTCAACATGCCCGACGCCACCGCCCAGACGATGCAGGACGGCTGGCTGCGCACGGGCGACCTGGGGGTGATCGACGCGGACGGCTATGTCACCATCCTCGACCGCAAGAAGAACATCATCATTCGCGGCGGCGAGAACATCGCCTGTCTCGACGTGGAAGGCGCGCTGCATCGGCTGCCCCAGGTAGCCGAAGCCTGTGCCTTCTCCGTACCTGATGAGCGGCTGGGCGAAATCGTGGGTGCCATCGTGCAACTGCGCCCCGGCGCAACGCTTGATCGTGAGAGCATGGCACGCGCGCTTGAGGGGCATCTGGCCAGCTTCAAGATCCCCGCCCTGCTGTGGTGCCAGGACGGCCCCCTGACCCGTGGCGCCACCGACAAGATTGACCGCCGCGCGCTGCGCGCGGCCTGTTTGCAACAAATGGAAGAGACTGCATGACCCATCCGACAGAAGAAGAGATCGGCCAATACATCGCGGCGGCCGGCAAGGCCGCATGGGAAGTTCCCGGCCTGCCCGACGGCATCGCGCACCGCCCGGTCAAGACCGTGGGCATCATCGGTGCCGGCACCATGGGCGGCGGCATCGCGATGAACTTTGCCACCGCAGGCTACCCGGTGAAGATCGTGGAAACCACGCAGGAAGCGCTGGACCGGGGCCTTAAGGTGGTGCGCGGCAACTACCAGCGCAGCGCCGACAAGGGGCGTTTCCCGCAGGACGAGGTCGAGACCCGGATGGACCGTTTTGACGGCCGTTTGTCGATTGCCGATCTGGCCGACTGTGACCTGGTGATCGAAGCGGTGTTCGAGGACATGGAGCTGAAGCGCAAGATCTTCACCGAACTGGACCGCGTGATGAAACCCGGCGCGATCCTGGCCACCAACACCTCGGCGCTGAACATCGACGAGATCGCGGGCATGACAAAACGGCCCGAAGACGTGATCGGGCTGCATTTCTTTTCGCCCGCCAATGTGATGAAACTGCTGGAGATCGTGCGCGCCCACCATACCGCCGACGATGTGGTTGCCACCTGCATGGCATTGGCCAGGGACATCAACAAGATCGCAACGCTGGTCGGCGTCTGCCCCGGCTTTGTGGGCAACCGCATCCTCTTTGCGCGCCAGAAACAGGCCAACAAACTGGTCTATCAGGGCGTCATGCCCTGGGACGTGGACGCGGCACTCAACCGGTTCGGGTTCAAGATGGGCCCCTTCCAGATGAGCGACCTCGCGGGCCTCGACATCGGCTGGTCCAAGGGGGCCAAGACCGAGAACCCGATCCGCGATGCGCTGTGCGAAATGGACCGGCGCGGGCAAAAGACCCAGGCGGGCTTTTACGATTACGACGAAAACCGCCGCCCGATCCCTTCGGATGTTACCGCCGGGATCATCCGCGACATCACCGGGGCCGAGCCGCGCAGCATGAGCGCGGAGGAGATCATCGAGATCTGCATCTACCCGATGATCAACGAGGCGGTGAAAATCCTTGAAGAGAACAAGGCCCAGCGCCCCAGCGACGTCGATGTGGTCTGGCTCAACGGCTACGGCTGGCCCGCCGACAAGGGTGGCCCGATGTTCTATGGCGACATGGTCGGTGCGCAGGCGGTGCTGGACCGGATGGAGAAACTGGGCGCGGAAGACCCCGACTTCGCCCCCGCCGACACCCTGCGCAAACTGGCGGAGACGGGCGGCAAATTCACGCAGATCGACACCGGAGGGCTGAAAACATGAGCTACGAATACATCCAGACCGAGACCAGGGGACACATCCTGGTCGTCACCATGAACCGCCCCGATGTCTACAACGCGGTGAATGAGGACATGCACCACGAGATGAGCGATTGCTGGGATGCCTTCGCCGCCAATCAGGATCTCTGGGTCGCCGTGCTGACCGGCGCGGGGGACAAGGCGTTCTCTGCCGGGAACGACCTGAAGGCGACGCAGCAGGGCGGCATCAAGAAGGGCCTGCCCAAGACCGGTTTCGCCGGGCTGTCCTCGCGCTTTGATCTGGAGAAACCGCTGATCGCTGCCGTGAACGGCTTTGCCATGGGCGGCGGCTTCGAAACCGCGCTGTCCTGCGACATCATCCTCGCCTCGGAGAACGCGAAATTCGCGCTGCCCGAGGTCAAGGTCGGCTTTTTCGCCTCCGCCTCCGGCGTGCAGCGCCTGTCACGCTACATCGGGCGGCTGGCAGCGCAGGAGCTGATGCTGACGGGCCGCACCATCGGCGCGGAGGAGGCATTGCGCATGGGCTGCGTGAACGAAGTGCTCCCCGCCGCCGATCTGATGGACCGCGCCATGGCAAAGGCCGAAGAGCTGTGCAGCGTCTCGCCCTCTTCCGTGAAGGCGACAAAGCGCATCCTGAATTCCATGGCCATCGCCGATGGTCTGCCCGAAAGCCTGGCCTATTCCCGCGAAGTCCAGATGGACCTGGCCCGGACCGAGGATTTCAAGGAAGGCGTCAACGCCTTTGTCGAGAAACGCAAACCCAATTGGGTCAACAAATGACGGCCCCCGAGAGCGGCTGAGACATTGGGTTCTTCGGGAACCGGAAAAACACAACTGGAACAATGCCCAGGGAGGCACAAAAGATGAGCGATATGAACCCACCGGAGTTGAACAACCTTGAGATGTCAGAGGGCAACAAGCCCCTGCTGAACGCGGTGATCAAGCACATCCGCGAAAACGTGGACCCGATCAGCGAAGAATACCACCGGCTCGGCGACGCGCAAAAGGACCGCTGGTCCTATCACCCGCGCCAGCTGGAACTGCTGGAAGGGGCCAAGCAAAAAGCCCGTGACGCGGGCCTGTGGAACTTCTTTCTGCCCAACGCGGAAACCGGCGAGGGACTTTCGAACCTCGACTACGCCTATATCGCGGCGGAACTGGGCAAGAACCCCCTCGCCTCGCAGACGCTGAACTGTTCGGCCCCCGATACGGGCAATATGGAAGTGCTGGAACGGGTCGGCACGAAAGAGCAGAAGGAAAAGTGGCTCAAGCCCCTGCTGGCCGGTGAAATCCGTTCGGCCTTCGCGATGACGGAACCGGACCGCGCGTCTTCCGACGCCAAGAACATCGCCATGTCCGCCGTGCTGGAAAACGGCGAATGGGTGATGAACGGCGAGAAATACTATATCTCCGGCGCAGGCGATCCGCGCTGCAAGATCATGATCGTGATGGTCAAGACCTCTCCGGATGCGGAACCCTTCCGTCAGCAGTCGCAAATCCTCGTGCCGATGGACACGCCTGGGGTCGAAATCCTCGGGCCGATGCATGTCTTTGGTCACGACGACGCGCCGCATGGGCATATGCACATCAAGTTCACCGATGTCCGCGTCCCCGAAAGCAACATACTCTGGGGTGAGGGCCGCGGTTTCGAGATCAGCCAGGTCCGCCTTGGACCCGGCCGCATCCACCACTGCATGCGCTCCATCGGACAGGCGGAAAAGGCGCTGGACCTGATGATCGAACGCGGCCTGTCGCGCGAAGCCTTCGGCAAGCGGATCATCGACCTGGGCAAGAATATGGAAACCATCAGCCGCGCCAAGATCGAGATTGAATCCATGCGCCTGCTGGTGCTCAAGGCGGCCAAGGCGATGGACGTGCTGGGCAACAAGGAGGCCCGCATCTGGGTGTCGATGATCAAGGCCAAGGTGCCGGAACAGGTCTGCGACATCATCGACCAGGCGATGCAGGTGCATGGTGCGACAGGTATTTCCCAATGGTCGCCGCTGTCGGGCATGTACGCCCAGCAGCGCACCCTGCGCTATGCCGACGGCCCCGACGAGGTGCATCACCACGTCATCGCGCGCCACGAGGTCAATACCTACAAGGAAAGCAACGCGCGCCAGGACGCCGCCAAGCAACACACCGAAAACCGGGGCAGCGCGGGGTTCATGGGATGAGCAAACTTTTCGACCTGACCGGAAAAGTGGCGCTGCTGACCGGTGCCTCAAAAGGCATGGGCCTGGCGATGGCGACAGCGCTGGCCGAACATGGTGCCACGGTTGTCATTTCCGCACGCAAGCAGGATCAGCTTGACGCGGCAGCCGAGGGCATCAATGCCCTTGGCAAGGGCAAGGCCTTTGGCATCGCCTGCAACGTCGGCTACAAGGACCAGCTGCAGGCGCTGGTCGATCAGACCCATGAAAAAGCGGGCAAGATCGACGTGGTGATCGGCAATGCGGGCGTAAACCCCTATTATGGCAAGACATCGGAGATCCCCGACGACGCCTATGACAAGACCATGAACGCCAACGTCAAATCCAATCTCTGGCTGGCGCAGATGGTGGCCCCCGACATGATCGAGAAAGGGTCGGGGTCTATGGCCTTTACCTCTTCCATCGGGGCCTTCAAACCCTCGGTCATGCTGGGCACCTATGGCATGTCCAAGCTGGCGCTGATCGGGCTGTGCCGCAACCTCGCGGCGGAGTTCGGGCCGAAGGGGCTGCGTTTCAACGCGATCTGTCCGGGTCTGGTCAAGACCGAATTCGCGCGCGAGCTGTGGGATAATCCCGAGGTGGAAAAGCGCATCAAGGAGGAAATCCCCCTGCGCCGCCTGGGCGAGCCGGAGGATTTCGCGGGTCTCGCCGTCTTCCTCGCCTCGGATGCCAGCCGCTATATGACAGGTCAGGCGCTGACCGTCTGCGGCGGCTCCAACATGTGGACGTGACGCCATGGAACTGAAGGACAAGATCATCGTCGTTACCGGTGCCGCCAGCGGCATCGGACGCGCCATGTGCATCCGCTATGCCGAGGAAGGCGCGAAACACATCGCCTGCGTGGACCGCGACCTGAAAGGCGCGGAAGAAACCGCCGCCATGATGGGCGGCACCGCCCATATGGTGGATGTATCGGTCAGGGATCAGATCACCGGCATGATCGACAAGGTCGAGGCCGAGGTCGGACCCATCGACCTGTTCTGCTCCAACGCGGGCATATCCGTGGCCGGTGGTGTCGAGGTCGAGGACGACGCATGGCAACGCATCTGGGAAATCAACGTGATGTCCCATGTCTGGGCCGCGCGCCATCTGGCGCCGAAGATGGCCGAACGCGGCGGCGGATATTTCCTGAACACCGCCTCCGCCGCCGGTCTGCTGAACCAGGTCGGCTCAGCCCCTTACGGCGTAACCAAACATGCGGCGGTCGGCCTGGCCGAATGGATCGCCCTGACCTATGGCGACCAGGGCATCAAGGTCAGCCTGCTCTGCCCCCAGGCCGTGCGCACCGAGATGACACGCGGCCATGAGGATCATGTGGCCGCCATCGACGGCATGATGGAACCCGCCCCCGTGGCCGAAGCCTGTGTGCAGACGATCCGGGACGAGACATTCCTTGTCCTGCCACACCCCGAGGTGCTGGGCTACATGCGCAAGAAGACCGAAAACTATGACCGTTGGATCGGGGGCATGCGCAAGCTGAACCGCCGTTTCGGCGGGTTCGAGGAGTAAGCCAATGATCGGATATGCAACCATCGGCGTGGCGGACATGACCCGCGCCAAGACATTCTACGGCGCCTTGTTCGAGGGCAAGGCCAAGGTGGTGATGGATCAGGGGCGCATCGCCTTTCTGTCCTCGGGACGCGGCCAGCCGATGCTGGCCATGTGCGAACCCTACGATGGCAACGCGCCCAACCCCGGCAACGGCACGATGATCGCCTTCACCTGCGCCGACAAGGCAGAGGTGGACGCGATGCACGCCCGCGCCCTGGCACTGGACGCACCGGACGAGGGCGCGCCGGGCCAGCGTATCCCCGACCGGTTCTATGGCGCCTATGTGCGCGACCCGGACGGCAACAAGCTGTGCTTCTTCGTGTTTGGGTGAACACATGGCCCACATCGGCCCTCAGGTCACGCTGAATGACCCTGCTTTCGTCCACGACAGCGCATTGCTTTTCGGCAAGGTGACGCTGGGGCCCGGCAGCTCTGTCTGGCCCTATGTCGTCACCCGTGCCGAGATGCATGAGATCATCATCGGCGCGCGCACGAATATTCAGGACCATGTGATGATCCACGTGGGCTATGCCACGCCGACCATTGTCGGGGAGGATTGCTCAATCACCCACCGCGTGGTTCTGCACGGCTGCGAAATCGGCGACCGTGTCCTGATCGGGATCGGCGCGACGATCATGGATGGTGCAAAGATCGGCAGCAATTCCATTGTCGCAGGCCATTCCATCGTGACCGAAGGATCAGAGTTTCCGGAAAATTCGATCATCGCAGGCAGTCCGGCAAGGTTGGTCACGACGCGTGACAACGGCCCGGCCAACCTGGCAAATGCGCGCTTCTACCACATGAATGCACTGAACTATGCGCAAGGGATCGACCGCCTGACGGAAGACAATCTGCGCCAACTTCAGCCCTGATGAGACCGGGCTGCGGCCCTACCCGCGCCCCTTCAGCGGCCGCATCAACCCTTCCTGCGTGACCGATGCGGCCAGCTGGCCGTTCTGGTTGTAGATCAGCCCCCGGTTGAACCCGCGTCCGCCGCCCGTCCAGGGGGCGTCCAGATCGTAGAGATGCCAGTCCGAGAATTCGATCGGCGCGTGGAACCACATGGCGTGGTCCAGGCTGGCGGTCATCACCTTGCCCTGGAACCAGGTCAGCCCGTGAGGCCGCAGCGATGACCCCAACAGGTTCATGTCCGAGGCATAGGCCAGCAGGCAATGCTGCATCTGCGGCCCCTGCCCCTTGGCGGCTTCCATGCGGAACCACAATTGGTTGCGGTCATCCGCAGGGCCGGGTGAGAACAGGTCACGCGGCTCGATCTCGCGGATCTCGATGGGGCGCTCGCGCAGGAAATCTTCGCGGTATTTCTCCGGGATGCGCGCCACATTGGCCTCGCGCAGGGCGGGACGGTCGGGCCAGTTCTCCGGCGGTTGCGCGTCGGGCATGGGGTGTTGGTATTCCCACCCCTCTTCCGCGATATGGAAGGAGGCCGACAGGTTGAAGATCTGCTTGCCATGCTGGATCGCAACCACCCGCCGGGTGGTGAAACTGCCACCATCACGGGCGCGGTCCACCTGGTAGATCACCGGGATCGCCGGATCGCCCGGCCGGATGAAATAGGCATGAAGCGAATGGCACAGCCGGTCTTCTACCGTGCGGTAGGCCGCCATCAGCGCCTGGGCGATCACATGCCCGCCAAAGATGCGCGTCGTTGTCTCCCCACCCGACCCGACGCCCCTGAACAGGTCCACTTCAAGCTGTTCGATGTCCAGCAGTTCGAGCAATTCTTCAGCGACGGCGGTCATGTGAGGGCTTTCTCAGGTCAGGGCCCGTGCCTCGGCATAGGCGATAAAGAAATCAAAGCTGTCCGGGTTGGCCATGGAATCGCGGTTCACGACCTTGGCAGCATCGCCCCCCAACAATAACTTTTTCACCGGAACCTCAAGCTTCTTGCCCGACAAGGTGCGCGGCACTTCCTTTATCTCTATGATTTCATTCGGGATAAAACGGGCTGACACGCCACTGCGGATCGCGGCGTTGATCTGATCCTTCAGCGTATCATCCAGTGCAACGCCGGGTGCAGGCACCACGAAAAGCGGCATGAAGCTTTCGCGGCCCAGGAATTCAAGATCGACCACCAGCGAATCCATCACGCTGTCCAGCCCCTCGACCGCCTGGTAGATCTCGGCAGAGCCCAGCCGCAATCCCTTGCGGTTGATCGTGGCGTCGGACCGCCCATAGATCACACTGGCCCCTTCGGCATTGATCGAAATCCAGTCGCCATGCCGCCAGATGCCGGGGTAATCGGCAAAATAACTGTCGAACAGGCGGCTGCCGTCCTCGTCCCCCCAGAAATACAGCGGCATGGAGGGCAAGGGTTCGGTACAGACCAGCTCGCCCACCTCGTTCAGCAACGCATTGCCATGGGCGTCATAGGCATGCACCGCATTGCCCAGGGCACGGCATTGCATTTCGCCCGCGCGCACCGCCATGCCGGGATGGCCCAGCACAAAGGCCCCGGCAAGGTCGGTCCCGCCCGAGATCGGCGCAAGCCATTGATCCGCCTTCACGTCCCGGTAGATCCAGTCATAGGCATCCGACGACAACGGCGACCCGGTGGAGCCGAGCGAACGCAGCGCGCTCAGATCGACATCGGTGCGCGGGGTCACGCCCGCCTTCATGCAGCCGCTGTAGAATGCGGCACCGGCACCGAAATAGGTGATCTTCTCCGCCGCCACAAAACGCCAGACAACGCCCATGTCAGGATGGTTCGGCGCACTGTCGAACATGGCGACGGTCGCCCCCTGCCCCAGTGCCATCCATTGCGAATTCCACATGATCCAGCCCGAAGAGGTCATCCAGCAGAACCTGTCCGCAGCTGTCAGGTCATGGTGCAGCGATTGCTTGGCCGCCTCAAGTATGATGCCGCCATGGCCATGCACGATGGGTTTGGGATTGCCCGTGGTGCCCGACGAATAAACGATCCAGAGCGGATGTTCGAAATCCACCTGTTCCGACAGGTAAAGCGTGTCATCCCCGGTCAGGCTGGCCCAGGCGACATGGCCCGGCGGCAGCGCGCCCACCACCGGTACGGTCACGCATTGGGTGACGCTGGGCAGGCCCGCCGCGATCTCGGCCAGAATGGCGCGCCGGTCGATGGTCTTGCCCGCGTGCACATAGCCGTCCTGCGCGATCAGCACCTTGGGTTCGATCTGTTTGAAGCGGTCAAGGATGGCGACATGCCCCATGTCCGGTGCGCAGAGCGACCAGATTGCCCCGATGCTGGCCGTTGCCAGAAAAGCCACCAGCGCCGTGTCGGTATTGGGCAGGATCGCGACAACCCGGTCACCCGTACCCACCCCCATGCCGCGCAGCCGCGCGGCAACGCTTGCCACCTGGGCCCGCAATGCGCCCCAGGTCATCTCGCTCCGGCCAAAGGTCTCCGATTGCACGATCAGCGCAAGCTGGTCTTCGCGCCCTTCCACGTGTTTCATGATCTGGTCGACATAGTTCAGCCGCCCGCCGGTGCCCCATTCGGCCCCCGGCATCTGACGTTTGACCAGCAGCTTTTCCGGCCGGACACTGGCCCGCACGTCAAAGAAGTCCCAGATCGCCGACCAGAAGCCTTCCAGGTCCTCGATGCTCCACCGCCACATGGCGTTGTAATCGTCGAAACTCAGGCCACGGTGATCGGCCAGCCATCGCTCAAACGCGGCCATGGTGGAGGCCTCCCGGCGTTCAGCCGAAGGTGCCCAGAGCACCGGTGCCGTCATGTCAGCGCCCCATGCACCAGCGCCTTGAGCTGTGCGCGTGCGGGATAGGCGCTGCTGGGGATCAGCTGGGTGAAAAAGATCACCGAGAGGTCAAAGACCGGGTCGATCCAGAAAAAGGTCGAGGCCATGCCGCCCCAGCTGAAATCGCCCACCGACCCCGGCGCACGGGCGCGGCCCGGATTCAGCAAGACGGCCCCACCGATGCCGAACCCCATGCCTTCCATCGGCTGTTCGGCAAAGCTTTGCGGCCCCATGGAGGCGATTTCCCCCGGCAGATGGTTGCGCATCATGAAATCGAGCGTCTTCGGCCCGATGATCCCGGCCCCGCCGGTGCGCAGCATTTCGGTGAACTTCAGATAATCGTCGATGGTCCCGACAAGGCCACCACCGCCCGACAGCAATGTGGCCTCCAGAAATGGCGATTTGTCCGCGCCGTCGATCAGGCGCAGGGTATCGCCGCCCTTTTCGATCTTGCCCACGGTAAAGCCCCCCTCCGCCATCGGGGTGTAGCAGGCGGCAAAGCGGTCGCGGGCGGCGGCAGGCACGGAAAACCGGGTTTCATCCATGCCCAGCGGGTCAAAGATACGCTCGACAAAAACCTCTTCCAGGGTCTGGCCGGTGACCACTTCGATCACCCTGCCGATCACGTCAATGCCCACCGAATATTCCCAGCGGCTGCCGGGCTGAAAGGCCAGGGGCAGTTCCGCCAGCGTGTCACACATCGGGGCAAGCCCCGACTGATTGGGGCGGAATTCCACCTTGTGTTCACCCATCAGCCCGCCCAGCACCCCCGGATTGAACGCATAGCTCAGCCCGGAGGTATGGGTCAGCAACTGGTGCAATGTCGGCGGCGCGCAGGGTTCGACCTGATTGGCAGCGGTGGCACCCGGCACGAGGCAGGTCATGTCAGAGAAAGCGGGAATGAAGTCCGACACCGGTGCGTCGAGGTGAAACAGGCCTTCTTCGACCAGTGTCATCAGGGCAAGGCTGGTGACCGGTTTGGTCATGGAATAGATGCGCGCCACGGTATCGCGTTCCCAGGGGCGCCGGGATTCGACGTCGCGGTGGCCGGCCTGATGATAACATACCTCCTGCCCGCCCTGCACGATCAGGGCAGCGCATCCGGCAAGGCGGCGTTGATCCACATAGGACTGCATCCAGCCCGCGATCCGGTCCAGCCGCCCGGCATCAAATCCGCCCATGTCTCAGACCTCTAGCCATTCCTTGCGCACGTCTTCACGGCCTTTCAACTCGGCCGGTGTCCCTTCGAACACCACCTGCCCGTGCCCCATCACATAAACACGATGCGCAATGTCCATGGCAATGGACAGTTTCTGCTCCACCAGCAGGGTCGAAATGCCCTTTTCCGCAATCGCCTTGAGCACTTCAGCGACTTTTTGCACCATCTGCGGTGAAAGCCCCTCTGTCGGTTCGTCGATCATGACGAAATCCGGGTCCCCCATCAGCGTGCGGCACATGGTCAGCATCTGCTGCTCGCCCCCCGACAGCACAGAAGCCTCGACATCGGCACGGCGATCGAGGTTCTCGAACATCTCGAACATCGCCTGCATGGACCAGCGCCCGGCACCGTCCTTCTGCCCCGGCTTCAGACCCAGCGTCAGGTTCTGCCGCGTGGTCAGACCGGGGAAAATGTCGCGGTTCTCGGGCACATAGCCGATTCCCATGTTGGCGATTTCATAGGCCTTCTTGCCCGCAATCTCCTTGCCTCTGAACTTGACGGACCCCTTCGGTTCGACCTCGCCCATGATGGCCTTGCAGGTGGTGGACCGGCCCACGCCGTTGCGGCCCAGAAGGGCCACGATCTCGCCCTCCTGCACGTTCAGGGACACGCCCTGAAGGATGTGGGACTTGCCATAATAGGCATGCATGTCGGTGACTTCGATCATCAGTGTTCTGCCTCCAATGCCGCGCCAAGATAGGCTTCCTGCACCTTGGGATCGCCGCGCACCTCTTCGGGTTTGCCTGTCGCGATGATTTCGCCGTAGACCAGCACCGAAATGCGGTCCGCGAGGCCGAATACGACACCCATGTCATGTTCCACCATGATCAGGGTCTTGCCCTCGGTCACCTTCATGATCAGGTCGGTGATGTAATCGGTTTCCGAATGGCTCATCCCGGCGGTGGGTTCATCCAGCATGATCACATCCGCACCACCGGCAATGGTGATCCCGATCTCAAGCGCACGCTGTTCGGCATAGGAAAGCGTACCGGCAGGCAGGTTGCGCCGCTCTGTCAGGTTGATCTGCTCAAGGATCGCCTCTGCCCCTTCGGTCAGGTCACGGCTGCGGTTCACCAGGTTCCAGAAGCTGTACCTGTACCCCTGCGACCAAAGCAGCGCACAGCGCACGTTCTCGAAAACCGTCATCTTGGGAAAGATATTGGTGATCTGGAACGACCGCGACAACCCTTTGCGGTTGATCTGGTAGGGTTCCAGACCGATCAGGTCCTCGCCGTGCAGTTTCACGGTGCCTGCCGTGGGCTGGAAACGCGCGGTGATCAGGTTGAACAGCGTGGATTTCCCCGCCCCGTTCGGCCCGATGACCGCATGGCGTTCCGATTTGCCGATGGACAGGTCGATGCCACGAATGATCTCTGCCTTGCCAAAGCTTTTCTTGAGGCCGCTCAGTTCAAGTGCCGGGGTGCTCATGCGCTGCCTCCTGCCGTATTTGCTTCGTTCCAGGCATCCCGCAGCGCAGGCACATTGGCGCGGGTGATGCCAAGGGCAATGGCCGTCACCCCGAGGGCAATCACCCAGGGCAGGATGTCGTGGCTGTTGAACGTGGTCCAGAACAGCGTCATCTCATCGTCCCCATAGGCCGCGTGGCGCACATGGAATACCATTTCCACCAGCGCTGACAGACCAAGTATGCCAATCAGGGCCGGCAGCAGGGTCTTGAGGTAGGGCCATATCAGCAACCTTGCCTTGCCCAGTTTGAACACCGGCACATGCATCATCATCAGCCCGGCAAGACCGCCCGGAAAGAACATCACCGTGGCGACAAAGAGCGTGCCTGCATAAAACGCCCAAAGCTCCGTTTGCAGGCTGAGCACGGTCTGCAGCAGGGTAAAGGCGATGGCCCCGATGATCGGCCCGAAAAAGAAACCGACGCCGCCCAGGAAGGTCACCAGCAGGATCACACCCGAAGACGTGGTGTTCAGGTTTTCCTCGGTCAGGATCTCATAGTTGATGGCAAAGAGCCCGCCCGCGATCCCGGCAAAGAAACCCGAGGCGACAAAGCTGTAGAACCGAACCCAGCGCGCCGAATAGCCCAGAAACTCGGCCCGTTCCGGATTGTCGCGCACGGCATTGGCCATCCGCCCCACCGGGGTGCGCGACCACAGGTACATCAGTGCGGCCGCGATCAGGACCCAGGCGGAAATCAGGTAGTACACCTCGATCTGTTGCAGGAATTCGGTGCCGAAGAAGGGCCGCGCATAGGTCCGGTCGCCCGACACGCCTTCCTCGCCACCGAAGAAGGCGACGATGATCACCGAACAGGCGGCGATCAGCTCGCCCACGCCAAGCGAGATCATGGCGAATACGGTGCCCGCGCTGCGGGTGGAGAAACTGCCGACAATCATCGCCAGCCCCATGCCGAACAGCCCGCCAAAGACCGGCAGCACCGGCAAGGGCAGCGCCGCAAAGAAGTCGGAGGCATTCATGATGTGCATGCAGGCGAACCCGCCGACCCCGGCATAGACCGCATGTCCGAAAGACAGCATGCCCCCCTGTCCCAGCAGCATGTTGTAGGCCAGCGCAAAGATCACCGTGATCCACATCTGGTTCATGATGGTGATCGAGGAATTGTTGGTGAATATGAACGGCAGCACCGCCAGCAACACTGCCGCCACGATCCAGGGACCGAGGGTCAGGGTCATGGAACCGGCGCGCATCCGCTCGGATGGTTTGGTCGGGTCGGTGGTGATTTGATCGGTCATGAGTGACGCTTTCCGAAAAGTCCCGAAGGCCGGAAGATGAGGATCAGCACCATCAGGATATAGGGCAGAATGTCTGCGATCTGCGGGCTTGTGATGGTCCAGAAGTCGCGAAACACGCTCTCGTCCAGGTTCTCGGGTGTGCCGATGCCGATGCCGTTCAGGATATCGGCCATCTCGATGTTGTAGGATTTGGCGAAGGTGGTGATCCATCCGATCAGCAGCGACGCGACCAATGCGCCCCACAGGGATCCAAGCCCCCCGATCACGATGGTCACAAAGACGATGGACCCCAGCACAAAGGCCATGCCCGGAAAGGTGCCCAGCACCGGCCCTGCGATGACCCCGGCAACACCGGCCAGCGCCGTGCCGACGCCAAAGACCCCCATGAAGATCAGCGGCACGTTATGGCCCAGCGCCTCGACCGTGCGCGGATAGCTGAGCGCCGCCTGGATGATCATGCCCACCCGCGTCCGGGTCAGGATGTAAAGCAGCCCGATAAAGATCCCGATGGATATGAAGATCATGAAAATCTTGTAGGCGGGAATGGAGTTGCCCGCGATGGCGAAGGCCGAGAAGTTCAGCGCATCAGGCACGAAATAGGGCATCTGGTTCTTGCCCCAGATGAACTGCACCAGTTCCTCGATCAGCAGGGCAAGGCCGAAGGTAAAGATCAGCTCCGGCACGTGGCCATACTGGTGCACCCGCCTGAGCCCGTATCGTTCGACCCCGGCGCCCAGTACGCCGACAATCAGCGGCGCCAGCAGCAAGCCCATCCAGAATCCCAGCGCGATGCTGATCTGATAGGCGAAATAGGCCCCCAACATATAAAAGCTGGCATGGGCAAAGTTCAGAACGCCCATCATTGAGAAAATCAGGGTCAGACCGGCAGACAGCATGAACAGCAGCAGTCCGGTTACCAGCCCGTCGATGATATTGACGAGAATGAGGTCCATTGGCCCCTCCGGCTAGGATATGGCAAGGTCGTGTGACGCGAATGAAAAGGTCCGTCCCCGGCAGGGCCGGGAACGGACCGGCAGCACCTTATTCGGGGCGCTTCATCTCGCAGGTGGTCGGGCTGTCCATGGAGGCCATCTCGATGGTTGACTCGTTGACAATGCCAAAACCGGACTGGTCGTAGTCGAAGTCGATGTTCTCATCGGTGTGGACGCCGACATGCATGTCCTGGATCAACTGGTGGTCCTGCGGACGCATGAACAGTTTACCGCCCCACATGCTGTCATACTCCATGCCTTCCAGCTTGGAAGCGACGGCCACGACATCATCCGCTGTACCCGCTTCCTCGATGGCGGTCGCCAGCATGCCGATCACGTTGAAGATCCGGCTCTGGTCGATGTTGCCATCCGGGTATTTGGCTTCGAACGCCTCATAGGTGGCACGCGCCTCCTCGGAGCCGATCGGGTTGATGCTGCCCTGGGAAATCAGGCGAATACGACCCTTGCCGCTGTCACCGAAGGCCGCGGTCATGCCGGAGCCTGCCGCATAGTAGGTATAGATCGGTCCTTCGAAACCGTTGTCGATGATCGCCTTGCCCAGACCCAGCATGTCAGCGCCCCAGTTGCCGGTAATCACGGCATCCGCACCGGATGCAACGATCTTGCGCGCGTAGGGGGTGAAATCCTTGACCTTGCCGATGGGGTGCAGCTCGTCGCCGACAATTTCGATGTCGGCACGTTTTTCGCCCAGCATCTTGTTTGCCGCATCAGACACGGCCTTGCCGAAGGAATAGTCCTGACCAATGATATAGACCTTCTTGATGTTCTCGTCCGCGACGATCACATCGGTCAGCGCATCCATCTTGATGTCCGCGTTGGCGTCGAAACGGAAGTGCCAGAAGTTGCATTTCTCGTTGGTCAGCGCCGGGTCAACAGCAGCGTAGTTCAGGAACAGAACGCGGCTGTCGGGGTTGCGCTTGTTGTGCTTCTCGATCGCTTCGGTCAGCGCGTTCGCCACGCCGGAGCTGTTGCCCTGCACGATATAGCGAATGCCCTGGTCAATCGCGACCTGCAGCTGGATCAGGGATTCCTTGGGGCTGATCTTGTTGTCGAAACCGACAACTTCAAATGTGTCGCCGCCCAGGACACCGCCCTTCTGGTTGACCATATAGTCGGCCGCGAATTCGAACTGATGCAACCCGTTTGTACCGGTGCTTGCGAAAGGTCCGCTCAGCGGGTCGATGAAGGCGATCTTGATTGTTTCGGCAAAGGACGCAGAGGCGCCCACAATAAGTGACAGGGCCGAGACCACGCCCAGCTTGGTGATATTTTTCATATATTCCTCCCTATGGCGACCTGTTTTGCGTTCGCTTGGGACGCTTCCGGTCGCAGGCTGAGCCTTGCATACCAGAGGCCAAAGTCAAGGCTGGTGATGGCATCCGACCTAGCGTCACTTCATCCGAAAATCCGGCGCTGCCCCACATTCAGGCAGTGACCTCACTTTGCGCATCGGCACGAATTTCCCGATAAGGCGCTGAAATTGAATAATAAATGGAAACAGGTGCTTGGAAAGGCATGGATCCGAAGGGGCGAAATGACTGTAAAAACAGCATTTTCCCGGTTTTTTTAACCCGTGAACACTGCGCGTTTTCTCTCGCGAAAACGTGAGAAATCGGATCGAAAATCACGATTTTTTCACCGTCGCGAAATATTATGACTTTTACGCATTCCGCTGTGCGAAACAAATGTCCGCTTACTTTCAGGCGATTCTCTGCGGCCTGACGGCGCTCTCAGCCGCGCAGGCTGATCAGTTCCGCCGCCTTGATCAGGCGGGGCGCATAAACGGTTTCAAGCTGCTTTTTCTTGACCCCGAATGAGGGTCCGCCAACGTTCAGCCCGTAGACGCGTTTGCCATCGGTGCCCATCACCGGCACGGCGATGCCGTTCACATCGCTGCGCCAGTCACCGTAGCTGGAGCAGAACCCCTTGGCCTTGTATTCGCTCAGGCCGGCCTTGTAATTCGCCCGCCCTTCATCCTCGACATCCTGCCCCTGTTGCGCTGCAACCTGGAAGATCTGTTCGCGTTCGGCATCCGACATGCCCACCAGGATCGCCCGCCCGATGGCCGATCTGAACAGTGGCAGGCGCGACCCGATCCGCATTGTCAGGGAAACCCCTTCGAATGAATTCTGGGTGGCGATGTAAATCACGTCCAGCCGGTGCTGTTCGCCCAGCGCCACGGTGATATAGCTGTTCGGCCCGTCCCGAAGCGCGCGCATCTCCGTCTCGGCCCGAGCAGAAATATCCATTGAATTCAAGGCGCTGAACCCAAGCTGAAGCACACCGGAACTCAGCCGGTAGGTTCCGACCCGCGCATCGGCCACAAGGTAATCCAGCGCACAGAGCGTATGGGTCAGACGCGAGATCGTGGCCTTGGGCAGGCCCGTCCGCTCCGAAAAATCCGAATTTGTCAGCGTCACCTCATTGGGTCGGAAACAGCGCAGGATATCCAGGCCGCGCGCCAGTGCGGTCACGAAATTCCGGTCTTTGCCTTCGCCGAGGTCGGTGCCAAATTCGTCCATAAGTCTCTTTACCGCTTGAGTGAATCCACCCCGTGCTGCGCAAAAACGGGAACATATTGTCCCAGCTTCATGGCCCGCTCGGGGTTTGAGGCATTGCCGTCCAGCGCGCGCTTGTGAACGCCCTGGATGATCGCCGCCATCCGGAAAAAATTGAATGCCAGATAATAGCCGAAATGGTCGATACCTTTCAGACCGCGCCGCTGGCAATAGGCCGCGATGAATTCTTCGTCCGAAGGCAGGCCCAGCGCCGCCCGGTCAAGCCCGCCCATACCGCGCCCCTCGGCGCCCGCAGGCATCTGCCATTGCATGATGACCGCTGCCAGATCGGCAAAGGGGTGGCCGATGGTGGACAGCTCCCAATCCAGCACCGCCCGGCAATCGGTGGTCTGCGCGTCATAGATCATGTTATCGAGCCGGTAATCCCCGTGCACCAGCCTGCGCTGGCCATCGTCTTCGGGGCATTCGGCCACCAGCGCCTCCATCAGATGGTTCATCGCCGGGATATCCTCGGTCTCGGAGGCCTTGTACTGCTTGCTCCACCGCCCCACCTGGCGTTCGAAGTAATTGCCCAACGGTCCAAAGTCGCTCAGCCCCACGGCGTCGATATCGACCTCATGCAGGGCGGCCAGCACGCGGTTCATCTCGTCGATGATCCGGCCCCGGTCCTGCACCGACACGCCGTCCATCGAGGGCTGGTTGAAATTGCGCCCCGGCACATGGTCCATGATGTAAAAGGCCGAGCCGATCACCGCGTCATCCTCGCACAGCAGGTGCATCTTCGCGACCGGCACATCGGTGTCCGCCAGCGCGCGCTGCACCCGGAATTCGCGGTCGACCGCATGGGCGGATTTCAACAGGACCCCCGGGGGCTTGCGCCGCAGCACGTATTTCCGGCTGGGGGTTTCCAACAGGAAGGTCGGGTTCGACTGACCGCCCTGGAATTTGGTGACAGCCGTCAGCCCGTCAAAGCCCGGAAGATTGTCACGCAGATAGGCGCTGACGGCGGCTTCGTCCAATGTCTGTGTGTCTGCGCTCATGACCAGATCCTTAACTGTAACTTAGCAGTTCCGCACCCGCAGCGTGCGAAAAATGCGGTGTGGCGTTGAACTCATGCAGGGAAAAACTGCTGCCCGAGAACATGAAACGCGTGATGGAGGAATTCTTGACCTGCAGGTTCAGGTTCATCATCTGGGCGATGGGCGCGCCAAGCGATGCAGCCGTCAATTGCCCGATGACGCCCCCCGATGAGATCACCAGCACCCGCCGGGCATCCGTATCGGTGGCAAAGACGCGGGCCGCCTCGACCCGTGCCGCGAACTCACCCCAGGTCTCTGCCGCCCCGTCAAAGGCATCCTCCTGCCATTCGAAAATGGTATCCCGCAGCGCCCGGAAATGGGTCTTGCGGTCCCCCTTGACCAGATCCGGCACCTTCCCGCGATAACGCGCATGCAGCAGGTCGTGAAAATCGTATTCGTTGAAGCCGGCGTGCTCCTCCGGGGTGGCGGTGAACCCCATGGCCGACAGCGTGTCCTTCTGCCGGGTCAGCGTGCCGGTGATCAGACGGTCCGGCACCCACTCCATGTCACGCAGCACCGCCCCCACGGCAGCCGCCTGCCGCTGGCCAAGGTCGGACAGCACGTCGTAATTGTCCTGCCCGAAGGAGGCCTGCCCATGGCGGATGACGAGCAATTCAGCCATGGCGCTCCCCTGCAGGAGGCAGGAAATCCGCGGGACACCCGTTCCCGACCCCTATCGTATCAAGCATATCCTTCACGAGAACTCCGCCGCCAGTTTCCGGCCCGCAGCGAGGTATTCGCGCGCCATCCGGTCGACGATGTCACCCGCAGGGCCCACGGATTTCACCGCGCCAATGCCCTGACCGGAGCCCCAGATGGTTTTCCAGGCTTTCGGCTTTTCACGGTCCTGACCAAAGTTCATCGACGACGCATCCGCCGTCGGCAGATTGTCCGGATCCATCCCTGCATTGCGGACCGAATCCTTGAGGTAATTGCCCCAGACCCCTGTGAACAAAGAGGAATAAACAATATCCTCGGCCCCGCCCGAGACGATCATCTGCTTGTAGGCGTCGTCGGCGTTGGCTTCGTCCGTGGCGATGAAGGGCGAACCGGTATAGCCCAGATCGGCCCCCGCCGCGCGGGCGGCAAGCAGCGCCTCACCCGTGGCGATAGACCCCGACAGCGCCACCGGCCCGTCGAACCATGCGCGGATTTCACGCATCAGGGCAAAGGGCGATTGCTGCCCCGCATGCCCCCCGGCCCCGGCAGCCACAGCCACCAGACCATCCGCGCCCTTTTCAATCGCCTTCCTTGCGAAGGTGTTGTTGATGATGTCGTGCAGCACGATGCCACCGCAGGAATGCGCGGCCTCGTTCACCTCCGTCCGGGCGCCCAGCGAAGTGATCCAGATGGGCACCTCGTGTTTCGCACAAATCCCCAGATCCCGCTCAAGCCTGCCGTTCGACCGATGCACGATCTGGTTCACCGCATAGGGCGCTGCCGGGTGATCGGGGTTCGATTGGTTGTGACGGTCCAGCTCCTCGCGGATTTCGGTCAGCCAGGTGTCGAGCAGCGGATGCTCGCCCTCCGCCTCGCGGGCATTCAGCGCGGGAAAGGCACCGACAATGCCCGCCTTGCACTGCGCAATCACCAGTTTCGGCACCGAAATGATGAACAGGGGAGAGGCGATCATGGGCAAGCGCAACCCTTGCAGTGCCTTGGGCAGATGGGAATCGTCGCGGGGCATCGTGGCTCCTGTCAGGGTCATGTTGACGGTCAGGGGGCGGGTGAACCCGCCCCTCTTGTTGGCAAAGCGCAAGGGGTTACAGAACCTCGAACAGGCCCGCAGCCCCCATGCCGCCGCCGACACACATGGTGCAGACCACATATTTGGCACCGCGGCGCTTGCCCTCGATCAGCGCATGGCCGACCATGCGGGCACCCGACATGCCATAGGGATGCCCGATGGAGATCGCACCGCCGTTCACGTTCAGCAGTTCATCCGGGATCCCCAGCACATCGCGCGACTGGATCACCTGCACCGCGAAGGCTTCGTTCAGCTCCCACAGGCCGATGTCATCCATCGTCAGCCCATGCGCCTTGAGCAGCGGCGGCACGGCATAGATCGGGCCGATGCCCATCTCGTCGGGCTCGCAGCCCGCCGCCATCACGCCGACATAGCGGCCCAGCGGCTGCAGGCCCATCTGCTCGGCCTTCTTCGCCTCCATCACCACGGTGGCAGAAGCGCCATCCGAAAGCTGCGAGGCGTTCCCGGCGGTGATGTATTTGCCTTCCGCGATGTGGATGCCGTTCTTGTGCACCGGCTGGAGCCCCGCAAGGCTTTCCGCCGTGGTGCCGGGGCGGTTGCCCTCGTCCTTCTCAAGCGTCACCTCATGTTCGGTGATCTCCTTGGTTTCCTTGTTCTGCACCATCATCTTGCTGGGCAGCGGCACGATCTCATCGTCGAACTTGCCCGCTTCCTGCGCCAGATGGGTCAGCTCCTGCGACCGCGCGGCATATTCGTCCTGCCGCTCGCGGCTGACGTTATAGCGTTCGGCCACGGTTTCCGCCGTCTCCAGCATGGACATGTAGATTTCCGGCTTGTGCTCTTTCAGCCAGCCGTCCGCCTTGACCCGCATTTCCGGGGTCTGCACCATCGAGATGCTTTCCACCCCGCCGCCGACAACCACGTCCATGCCGTCCATCACCACCTGCTTGGCCGCCGTGGCAATCGCCATCATGCCGGAGGCGCATTGGCGGTCCAGCGACATGCCTGCAACTGTCACCGGCAGGCCCGCCCGGATCGCGGCCTGACGCGCGATATTGCCCGCCGAATGGCCTTGCTGCAGGGCCGCACCGATGATGCAGTCCTGAATCTCGGCGGGGTCCACCCCGGCACGCTTGACCGCATGTTCGATGGCATGGGCTGCCAGCGTCTGCGGCGTGGTGTTGTTGAACGCCCCGCGATAGGCCTTGCCGATCGGGGTGCGGGCTGTGGAAACGATGACTGCGTCGCGCATGGGTAATCTCCTATGTTACCAGTCGAGCTTCAGGCCACGGGCCTGCGCTGCATTGAGGGCGTATTTCTTGGTCTGGCCGAAGGCGTCGCCCAGTTGTTCTTGGTCCTTGGGATTGCGGATGTCGTCGAACCGCGCCGCCACTTCCTCGGGTGTGTTGTCTTCGCCCATCAGGGTGATGCCGCGCGTCTCATAGACCCGCGTCTCGGCAAAGCTGCCCGCGCCGGCCCCCAGAATGACCTGGCTGGGGCCATCCTCGCTGACCAGATACAGCAGACCCGGCGTGATGGTTTCAGGGGCCAGCAGCTCCTGCGCCTCGGCCGGCAGCAGATCGGCGGTCATCCGGGTGGCGGCGGTGGGGGCCAGCGTGTTCACCCGGATGTTGTCGCGCGCGCCTTCCATGTGCAGCACGTTCATCAGACCCAGCATCGCTGCCTTGGCCGCGCCATAGTTCGACTGACCGAAGTTGCCATAAAGCCCCGAGGCGGAGGAGGTCAGCACGATACGCCCGTATTTCTGTTCGCGCATATGCGGCCAGCAGGCATGGGCCACATTGGCCGACCCGATCAGATGCACATCCACCACCTTGCGGAATGCGGACATTTCCATCTTGGCAAAGGTCTTGTCCAGCAGGATGCCCGCATTGTTCACGCAGATGTCGATGCGGCCCCAGGCGTCCATCGCCTGCGCCACCATATCCCTGACCGCAGCCTCGTCAGACACATCGGCACCATGGCTCATCGCCTCGCCGCCCATTGCCTTGATCTCGGCCACCACGGCCTTGGCTGCCTCCGAAGATGTGCCGGTGCCGTCGCGGGCCACGCCCAGATCGTTCACCACAACCTTCGCGCCGCGCGCGGCAAGACCCAGCGCATGAGACCGGCCCAGGCCGACGCCCGCACCGGTGACAATCGCCACCCTTCCATCAAACCGGATATCAGCCATCAGTGCAGCGCCTGTTCAAAGATGTTGGGGCCGGACATCACGTTGATGCCGCCCGACACCGGGATCACCGCGCCGGTCACATAGGCCCCGCCCCGTCCGCAGAGGAACAGCATACAGCCTGCGATATCCTCGTCCCGGCCCACGCGCTTCAACGGCACGTCGTCGCCGACCCTGCTGCGCATGTCCTCGTCATGGGTGGCAAAGGCGGTCATGCGGCTGACAAAAGGTCCGGGGGCCAGCGCATTCACGGTGATCGCCTCGCCCGCAAGCTCCTTGGCGAGGATCTTGCTCAGGTGGATCGCGGCGGCCTTGGAGGCAGAATAGCTGTAGGCACCATCGCCCATTTCGCGCTCGCCCATGACGGAGCCGACATTGACCACCCGCGCGGGGTCATCCACGCTGCCCGAGGCGCGCAGCATCGGCAGCAGTTTCTGCGTCAGGTCGAACAGCCCCGCCACGTTCACGTTCATCACCTTTTCCCAGGCCTTGAACGGGAAATCGCCCAAGGGCGCGCCCCAGGTGATGCCGGCATTGTTCATCAGGATGTCCAGCCGGTCGGTGTATTGCTGCACCGTCTTGACCAGCGCATCGACGCCCGCTTCGGTGCCGACGTCCCCGGCAAAACCAACCGCCTTGCCCGAGGCACCCATGGCGTTCAGCTCTTTCGCGACAGCTTCGCAGGCCTCACCCTTGCGACTGGCCAGCAGCACCGTGGCCCCGGCACGCACCAGCCCCTCCGCGGCCATCCGGCCGATGCCGGTGGCCCCGCCGGTGACCAGCGCCACTTTGCCCTCAAGACCGAATAACGTGTTGATATCCATTTAAAACCCCCTTGCCGCTGCGACCTGTTCGGCGTGATAGCTGTAGTCGCCCAGCCATTCCGCACCCACCCGCGCGCGTTTCATGTAGAACCCCATATCATAGGCATCCGTCATGCCGATGCCACCGTGCATCTGCACCCCTTCCTGCACCGCCAGCGTCGCCGTCTGGGTCGCGCGGGCCTTGGCCAGCGATACCGCCAGCGCCGCATTCTCCGGGTCCGCATCCATCATGCGGCCCGCGTTCAGGATGGCTGATGCCGTCACCTCGATCTCGCACCACAGATGGGCGGCCCGGTGCTGCAAAGCCTGAAAACGGGCGATCTCGACGCCGAACTGCTTGCGCTCCTTGATGTAGCCCACGGTCATGTCGAAGGCCCCGGCAGCCAGCCCCGTCATCTCGGCGGCAAGCGCGCCCTGGCCTGCCATCAGCGCCGGTTTCAGCACGTTCATCGCCTGATCGACCTGGCCCAGCACATCCTCGCCCGTGGCCTCCACGTCATCAAAGGTGATCCGCGCCGCATCGCGGGCGTCGATCATGTTGCTGCGGTCGCGGGTCACACCCGCGCGGTCCGCCGGAATGTCGAAAAGGGTCAGCCCGTTCTCCGTCCGCGCCAGCACCAGCAGCCGGTCGGCCATCGCGCCATCGACAACAAATTGCTTCTTCCCGCTCAGCCGGAAACCATTCCCATCCGCGCGCGCTGTCATCTGCGTGGCCTCGGGATCGAACTTGATCCCCTCATCCACCGCCAGAGCATAGGTCGCCTCACCCGCCGCGATGCGCGCCAGTGCTGCCTCCGCACGGGCATCGGCAACCTGCCGCAGGGCCGTGGCCGCGATCACGGCGCTGGAGATGAAGGGGCTGACCGTCAGCGTCTTGCCCATTTCGCGCGCCAGCACATTGGCGGCGGCGTACCCCATGTCAGAGCCACCCTGCGCCTCCGGCACCAGCACCCCGGCCCAGCCCATCTCGGCCATTTCCTTCCAGAGCGCCGCATCATGGGTCTCGTTCGCATCACGCATCTTGCGCAGCTTGGCGACCGGTGCCGCGCCATCCAGATACCCGCGCGCCATATCGGCGAGCATGGTTTCTTCTTCCGTCAGTACAAGTTTTTCCATGATCCTACCCCGGCAATCCAAGAACGCGGCGCGAGACAATCGACAGCATCACCTCGCTGGTGCCACCCTCGATCGAATTCGCCTTGGTGCGCAGCCAGTCGCCCGCGCGGTTGCCCAGCGGGCCATCCCATTCCAGCGCATCCGATCCACCTGCCGTCATCATCAGCTCGTGCCGCCGCTTGTTCAGCTCGGTGCCCATGTATTTCAGCATGGCCGAGGCATCGCCCGCGCCCTGCCCGGCCTCTGCCTGGTCCTTGTAGCGTTCTAACGTCAGGCCGATGGCCAGCGAATCAATCTCGCAGCGCATCGCGTCGGCGCGCAGGGTCGCGTCGCTGATCCCCTCCATGGTGTCATTGATCACCGCACCCAGCGCGCGACCGCCACCCGACAGGCCCTCGCCACCACCGGAAATCATCTCGCGCTCATGGGTCAGCAGGTATTTCGCCACATCCCAGCCGCGATTCTCTTCGCCCACGATCTGATCCTTGGGCACCTTCACATCGGTAAAGAAGGTCTCGCAAAAGGGTGAAATGCCGCTGATCATCTTGATCGGGCGCGTCTCGACTCCCGCGTCTTCCATGTTCATCAGCAGGAATGAAATGCCCTTGTGCTTGGGCGCTTCGCGGTCGGTGCGCACCAGCGCGAAAATCCAGTCGGCCTTGTCCGCGTAGGAGGTCCAGATCTTCTGCCCGTTGACCAGCCAGTGATCGCCCCTGTCCTCGCCTTTGGTCTGCACATTGGCCAGATCAGACCCGGCACCGGGTTCGGAATACCCCTGGCACCAGCGGATTTCACCGCGTGCGATTGGCGGCAGATAATGCAGCTTTTGTTCATGAGAGCCAAAGTGCAGCAGCGCCGGGCCCAGCATCCAGATGCCGAAACTCTGCAACGGCTTGCGCGCATTGATACGGTCCATCTCCTGATGGAAAATCTTTTCCTGCGCCCGGTTCAGCCCCGCCCCGCCATAGTCCTTCGGCCAGGTCGGCACGGTGTATCCCCTGGCGGCGCAGCGTTCGAGCCACTGCTTTTGCGCATCTGACGTGAACTGCCAGTTCTTGCCGCCCCAGCAGATGCCGTTTTCGGTCATCTTGCCATCCCGCATTTCCTGCGGACAGTTTTCCTCAAGCCATGCGCGCAACTCTTCGCGGAACGCATCGGGCGTCGTTTCGGCACTCATATATGTCTCCCTCCCAAGGGAACGCTGCGTCACTTCCCGCCGCATCATTCCGCAGAGCAGAATGCCCTTTCGAAATTGGATTGACAAGAAGAGACGCTGCGTCCCCTACTGAGGCGCAACCGAATTCGGGAGGAATTACAGATGAAAGCGATGCTGAGCGAAGCACCGGGCGGACCGGAAACACTGGTCCTGAAAGAGATCGACACACCCGAGCCCGGCAAGGGCCAGGTGCGGCTGCGGGTGCATGCCGCCGGGCTGAACTTTCCCGACACGCTGATCATTCGTGACATGTATCAGATGAAACCGCCACGCCCCTTTGCACCGGGCGGCGAAGTCGCGGGAGAGATCGAGGCTGTCGGTGACGGCGTGGCGGACTTTGCCCCCGGCGACCGGGTGCTGGCGATGACCGGCTTTGGCGGCTTTGCCACCCATGTGGTGGCGGATGTGACCAAGGTCATCAAGATCCCCGATGACATGCCCTATGAGGAAGCCTCCTGCCTGGTGCTGACCTATGGCACATCGCATCACGCGCTCAAGGACCGCGCGGCAATCCAGCCGGGGGAAACCCTGCTGATCCTCGGTGCCGCAGGCGGCGTCGGCGCGGCTGCAATCGAGTTGGGCAAGGCGGCGGGCGCACGGGTGATCGCCGCCGTTTCCTCCGAGGAAAAGGCGCAGTTCTGCCGCGACCTCGGCGCGGACGAAACACTGATCTATCCGCGCGAGCTGGACCGCGATGCGCAAAGGGAGTTTTCCAGCCAGATCAAGAAACTGGCAGGCGGTGACGGTGTCGATGTCGTCTATGACGCCGTGGGCGGCAATTATGCCGAACCTGCCGTGCGGGCGCTGGCCTGGAAGGGGCGGTTCCTGGTCGTGGGTTTTCCGGCGGGCATTCCCAAGCTGCCGCTGAACCTGACCCTGCTCAAGGGCTGTCAGATTGTCGGCGTCTTCTGGGGCGCGCATACCGCCCGTGAACCAAAGGCCCATGCGGAGAACATGCAGGACCTGTTCCGGATGTATGCGGATGGTCAGATCAAGCCGCGCATTTCCGCGCGTTTCCCGCTGGAAAAGGCGGCAGAGGCGCTGGAAATGATGCAGGACCGCAAGGTGCTGGGCAAGGTCGTGGTGACGGTGGCGTGAGAAAGATCCGGCGGGCGCTGCCGCCCCCCGGGCATCTTGTCACTCAGCGCCGTTCAGAGATGCGACACATCGTTGAAACCCCGCAGGATCATCTGGTCCCCCTGCACCACGAGGCGGCTGATCGAGCCGTTGTCGGCCCCGGTGAAGCCGAAGGGCCGGGACTCGGTGGCGAGGGCCAGCGCCGCGCCGATCACACCGCCGTGCACGACGACCGCCACCAGTTCGTCGGGATGCGCCGCCGCAATCCGCGTCAGCCCGCGCCGCACGCGGCCGAAAAAGGCATCGCGCGGCTCCGCCCCCGGAAGCGCGCCCCAGTCCTGCAATTCGCGCATGCGCAGGATGACCGGATCATTCTCGGCGGCGCGGAACCGGTATTCGCCGCCGTCCCAATCGCCCAGATGCACTTCGCGCAGGTCCGGCTCGACCCTTGGCGTCAGACCCAGCGCCCCGGCCAGCGGGGCCGCCGTCTGATGGGTGCGCTGCATCGTGGTCACATAGATCGCGCGGATCGGCTGATCCTTCAGCCGCGCCGCGACGGCCTGCGCCTGCGCCTCGCCCTCGGGGCGCAGTGCCGGGTCGCCCTGCCCGTCCACCATCGGGAAATCCTGCCCCCGGATCGCCGCCTGCGTCTCCCCATGCCGGATCAGCAACAGGTCAGCGGCCCCCGACGGGGGCTGAAACCTGTGCTGGCGCGCTTCATTGCTCATACCTCACTCCTTCTCAATTCAACCCAATAGGACATATCCCATGACAAATCGCCAGATCGTGATTGCCGAACTGCCCAGCGATGCGCTGACCCCCGACCATTTCAGGATGACGGAAACCGCCATGCCCGAACCCGGCGCGGGCGAGGTGCTGCTGCGGGTGATCCTGATGTCCATCGACGCGGCAAACCGGTCCTGGATGAAGGGCGCGACCTACCGCGCCGCCGTTCAGGCGGGCGACGCCATGCCGACCTATGCCATCTGCGAGGTCATGGCCTCCAACAGCCCCAAACTCTCCGTCGGTGATCTTGTGGCGGCGGAGGCGACATGGTCCGACTATATCACCCTGCCCGCGCACAAGGCCCAGAAACTGCCGAAGGTGCCGCAGCTTTCGCATCTGATGTCGGTCTATGGCATCGCGGGAAAGACCGCCTATCACGGGCTCATCTCCATCGGTCAGCCGGTGGCGGGCGAAACCGTGCTGGTCTCTGCCGCTGCCGGATCGGTGGGGGCCTATGTGGGCCAGATCGCCAAGGCGCTGGGATGCCGCGTGGTCGGCATCGCCGGCGGCGCGGAGAAATGCAAATGGGTGCAGGAGGAACTGGGCTTTGACGCCTGCGTCGACTACCGCGAAGGCGGATTGTCGCGGGCACTGGCCGAGGCCTGCCCGGACGGGGCGGATGTCTATTTCGACAATGTGGGTGGCAAGGTCCTGGAATCCGCGCTGAATGTCATGAACGAAAAGGGCCGTATTGTCTGCTGCGGCGCGATCAGCCAGTATGATACCGACGCCCCCTCCGGCCCGCGCAACCTGCCCGGCGCGATCGTGGTTAAACGGCTCCGGATGGAAGGGTTCATCGTGATGGATTTCGCCCGCAACGACGCCAAATGCCTGCGCGCCCTGCAGCATTGGGTGGCCAGCGGACAGATCAAGGTCACCGAGGATATCGTCGAGGGGCTGGAAAACGCACCGGCGGCGCTGATCGGCCTGCTGGCCGGTGACAACAAGGGCAAGCGCATGGTGCGCGTTGCCGCCGACCCAAGCTGAAGGAGCAAGGACGATGTCCGCCATGCAAGAGGCCCTCGCGGCCAGCGAAAAACTGATCGGCACCGAAGTTGGTGTGTCGAACTGGATTCTGGTCGATCAGGCGATGATCGACCAATTCGCCGAAACCACCCATGACACGCAGTGGATTCACGTGGACCCGGAACGCGCCGCCGCCGAGACGCCTTTTGGCGGCACCATCGCGCATGGGTTCCTGACCCTGTCGCTGGCCAGCCGCTTTGCCTATGACTGCTTTTCGATGCTGCCGGGGCAGGTCATGGGCGTGAACTATGGCATGAACAAGCTGCGGTTTCTCAAACCCGTGCTGGCCGGATCGCGACTGCGGGGGCGCTTTACGCTTCAGGCCGTGCGCGCGCGGGGCAAGGAAAAGATGATGCGCGAGAACCTTCTGACGGTCGAGATCGAGGGCGAGGAAACCCCCGCCCTGATAGCGGAATGGCTGGGGCTGGCGGTGTTCAAGGATTGAGGCAGCTCCCTCCTGCAGTGCCGCACCCTGCAAGCAAAGCGACGCAGCCTCCTCACGGCTGCATCCTGCGGCAACTTGCACCATGTCCCCCGCAAATGAAGACATGTCATATTTGACAGGTCTTACATGACATGTCTTCGCGAGAGGCATTGCGGCCCCCGCATGCCGCGCGCCCGGGTCCCGAGGTGCCATGCGCACCCCGGCCACATACGCCCGGCAATCACCCTGTCAGAGCAGCTTTTCCAACAATGCCCGGGTATTCTCTGCCGTCATTTTCACCGGATTGCCTCCGGGGCTGGGGTCGGCCAGCGCCCCCTTGACGACACGGTCCATGTCCAGGTTTTCGATCCCCATCTCGCTCAGCGACTTCGGGATACCCATCGAGGCATTCAACGCGTCCACGAAGGCCGCAAACCCGTCAAAGCCCCCGTCGATGCCCAGATAGCGCGCCGCGCGTTCGATCACGCCCTCGATCTCGGGCCGGTTGAACTGCAGCACCGCGGGCATGCAGACCGCATTCGTGGTGCCGTGATGCGTGTGGTAGATCGCCCCGATCGGATGCGACAGCGCATGGATTGCCCCCAACCCCTTCTGAAAGGCCGTTGCCCCCATCGCCGCCGCCGCCATCATCTGCGCCCGCGCCTCGATATCGCTGCCATCCGCATAGGCACGCGGCAGATAGTCCTTGACCAGCCGCATCCCTTCCAGCGCCATGCCCTGCGACATCGGATGATAATGCGGCGAGGAAAACGCCTCGACACAATGGGCAAAGGCATCCAGCCCGGTCCCGGCGGTGATGAAGGGCGGCATGCCCACCGTCAGCTCCGGGTCGCAGATCACGACACGCGGCAGCATCCTGGGGTGAAAGATGATCTTCTTCTCCGCCGTGTCGGATTTGGTGATGACGCTGGCGCGGCCCACTTCCGATCCGGTCCCGGCGGTGGTGGGCACCGCCACGATGGGCGCGATCGCCTCCGCGTCGGCCCGTGTCCACCAGTCGCCGATGTCCTCGAAATCCATCAGCGGACGCATTTGCCCCGCCATGAAGGCGATGACCTTGCCCAGGTCCAGCCCCGAGCCGCCGCCAAAGGCGACCACCCCGTCATGCCCGCCCTCGCGGTAGACGCGGACACCTTCTTCGGCGTTCCTGTCGGTGGGATTCGGGTCCACCTCGGCAAACATCGCGCGGCCCAGACCCGCCGCTTCCAGCAGGTCCAGCGTGCGCGTGGTGATGTCCATCGCCGCAAGCCCCCGGTCGGTGACCAGCAGCGGCTTCCGGATGCCCGCGGCAGCGCAGGCCTCCGCAATTTCCGAGATACGTCCGGCACCAAAGCGGACAGCGGTGGGATAGGACCAGTTGGCGGTAAGCGTCATGGGTCAGGCTTTCTTGAGGTGGTATGATTTGGGACGTGTAAGGTTGTGATAGCCGATCACCGACAGGCCCCCGCCGCGTCCGGTGTCCTTGCAGCCAGTCCAGCACAGCGCCGGGTCCAGGTAATCGGCACGGTTCAGGAAAACGGTGCCGGTTTCGATCCGGTCGCCCAGCGCCTCGGCAGCCGCCGCGTCGCCGGTCCAGATCGAGGCGGTCAGCCCATAGTCGCTGTCATTCATCAGCGCCACCGCCGCATCGTCGTCGGAAACCCGCATGATCCCCACCACGGGGCCAAAACTTTCCTCGCGCATGACGCGCATGTCATGGGTCACATCGGTCAGGATCTGCGGCATCAGATAGGCCCCGCCATTCTGGGGGAAGAGCGCGGGGTCGATCAGCGCCTTGGCACCCATTTCCACCGCCTCTGCGGTCTGGGCGCGCACCAGGTCGGCAAACCGCGGCTGCGCCATCGGGCCCAGCGTGGTCTCCGGGTCCAGCGGATTGCCCAGCTTGTAGCCCTCGACGATGGACACCGCCCTGGCGACAAAGGCGTCATAGACATCCTCGTGCACATAGATCCGCTCGATCCCGCAGCAGCATTGCCCGGCGTTGAACATGGCCCCGTCGATCAGGGTTTCCGCCGCCGCCCCGACATTGGCATCCGCCCGGACATAGCCGGGGTCCTTGCCGCCCAGTTCCAGCCCCAGACCGGTAAAGGTCCCGGCCGCCGCGCGTTCAATCGCCTGACCGCCACTGACCGAGCCGGTGAAATTCACAAAGCCGAATGATTTCGCCGCAATCAGGTCTGAGGTGGTCTGGTGATCCAGGAACACATTCTGAAACACCGCCTCCGGCACCCCTGCCGCGTGGAAGGCTTCGGCCAGTCGCTCGCCCACCAGCGGCGTCTGGCTGGCGTGTTTCAGCATCACCGCATTGCCCGCGATCAGCGCAGGCGCGACCGTGTTGATCGCGGTCATATAAGGATAATTCCAGGGCGCGATCACCAGCACCAGACCATGCGGCACCCGTTTGATCACCCGGCGGAAACTGTCGCTGTCCTCGATCCCGATATCCGCCAGCGCCTCCGAGGCGATACCGGCCATGTAGGTGGCGCGCTCGTTGAAGCCGCCGAATTCGCCGCCATAGCGCACCGGCCGGCCCATCTGATGCGCCAGCTCCGGCACGATGGCATCGTTCATCGCGCCCACATTGGCGACACCCGCCTGCACCCGCGCGATCCGGTCTTCCAGCGGCAGCGCCGCCCAGGTGGCCTGGGCCGCCCGCGCCCCGGCCACGGCGTCTTTCGCCTCGGCCAGCGTCAGGGTGGGCCGCTCGGCATAAACCGACCCGTCGATGGGAGAAATACAAGTGATCATGTCAGGCCCTTTCAAATCCGCGTGCGATTTCCCAATCCGTCACCGCGCGGTCAAATTCCTCCTGCTCCCATTCGGCGCAGCGGGTGTAATGGTCAATCACGTCATCGCCCATCACCTCGCGCAGGAAGGCCGAATTGCGCAGGGTTTCCGTCGCCGCCCGCAGGGTCTGCGGAATATCCGCCGCCTTGGAATCCTCATAGACATCGCCCCTGGTGGGCGGGGCAAGCGCCATCTTCTCCTCGATCCCCTTGATCCCGGCGGCCAGCATCGCGGCCTGCGCCAGATAGGGGTTGAGGTCGGACCCGCCCACGCGGCATTCCACGCGCACCCCCTTTGTCCCCTCGCCACACAGACGGAACCCGGCGGTGCGGTTGTCCACGGACCAGACGGTTTTTGTCGGCGCGAAGGTGCCCTTGGCAAAGCGTTTGTAGCTGTTCACATAAGGCGCGAGGAAAAAGGTATACTCCGGCGCATAGGCAATCAGCCCCGCCATATAGTGGCGCATCAGATCGGACATGCCCAGATCGGCCTCCGGGTCAAAGAACACGGGCTTGCCGTCTTTCCACAGCGACTGATGCACATGGCTGGAGGAGCCCACCCGGTCCGGGTGCCATTTCGGCAGGAAACTCGCCGCATGGCCCTGCTGCCAGGCAATCTCCTTGACCGCGTGTTTCGCAATGGTGTGGTGATCGGCACAATCGAGCGCCGGGGCATAGCGGATGTTCAGCTCCTCCTGCCCCGCCTCGGCCTCGCCCTTGGTGTTTTCAATCGGCAGACCGGCGGCAAAGAGGTGATTGCGCACCGGGCGCATCACATGTTCCTCCTTGGAGGTCTGGAAGATGTGGTAATCCTCGTTATAGCCGCTGATCGGGGTCAGATCCGTGAACCCGCCCTTGCGGATTTCATCCAGGGTTTTCTCGAACAGGAAAAACTCCAGCTCGGTGGCCATCTGCGCCTCGAACCCCAGGTCCGCCAGCCGCGCAATCTGCTTTTTCAACATGCCGCGCGGGTCATGGGGCACCGGTTTGTGGTGGTGATCCAGAATATCGCACAGCACCATCGCCGTGCCTTCCAGCCAGGGCAGCGGGCGGATGGTGCTCAGGTCCGGTGCCATCACGTAATCGCCATAGCCCTTTTCCCAGGAGGTCGAGGCATAGCCGGCCGGTGTCGCCATCTCAAGATCCGTGGCCAGCAGGTAATTGCAGCAATGGGTTTCCTTGAAAGAGGTCTCAACGAAATTCACCGCATGGAAGCGCTTGCCCATCAGGCGGCCTTGCATGTCCACCGCGCAGACCAGCACGGTGTCGATGGTGCCCGCCGCAACGCGGGATTTCAGATCGTCAAAACTCAGGTTGCCCGGCATCTCGTTCTCCATTCGCAAAAGGCAGGCAGGGGCGCCACAACGCCCCCGCCGTTCGTGGTTCAACCGTTGGTATAGGGTGGTCCGGCCTGGTTGATGACGCTGTTGTACTCCTTGAAGATGTTGACGATCTTCTGGTGCACTTCGCCTTCCTGGGCCACTTCTTCCCAGAACGCCTTGGCCGCGTCTTCGACCTCGTTCCATTCCGCTGCCGGCACCGTGCGCAGTTCCAGCTTTTCACCCTTGGCGCGCAGGGCCGCTTCACCGCCCCAGTACCATTGGTTGCGATAGGTGTGGCCCGCTTCGGTCCCCGCCATGACGATGGCCTTGAGGTGTTCCGGCAGATCGGCCCAGCGCTGTTCGTTCACGAACCACGACCCGATCCAGGCACCGGAAATGTTGTTGGTCAGGAAGTAATCGGTCACATCCGCCCAACCGACAGTATAATCCTCGGTGATCCCCGACCATGCCATGCCGTCCAGCTCGCCGGTCTGCACCGCGACTTCGGCATCCTCGTAAGGAATGTTGACCGGCACAACGCCGAACTTCGACAGGAAGCGGCCCGCTGTCGGGAAGGTATAAAGCTTCAGACCGTCAAGATCGGCAACCGATTTGATTTCCTTCTTGGTGTTGAAGTTGCAGGGGTCCTGCCCTGCCGCCGACAACCACTTGACGCCGACCTTGGCGTATTCCTCTTCCCAGATCTCTTTCAGACCGTATTGGTTGAACAGCACCGGCACGTCGAGGATATGCTTGGTGGCAAAGGGAAAGTAGCCGCCGAACTGCTGCAGCGGCGTGGGCGAGGCCATGGAATCGTCGTCCGAATGCACCCCGTCGATGGTCCCGCGCTGCAGCGCCTGGAACAGCTCGCCCGTCGGCACGATCTGATCCGCATAGAACAATTCGATCTCAAGCTCACCGTTTGCGGCCGTGTTGATATAGTCGATGACCGGTTTGGTCACATGTTCACCCAGCGCCGAACCGGCATAGGTCTGGAAGCGCCACTTGATCGCTTCCTGGGCACGGGCGATGGAGGGCGCAGCCAGCGTGGCGGCGCCGGCAAGGCCAGCGTGTTTGATGAAATTACGTCTCGTGGTCATGTCTTTCTCCTTGTTGAATGAGGCTCCGTTGGCGGAGTTCTTGGGGTTATTTTCCGTAAACGAGGTCGGGCAGCCACAGCGCCAGTTGCGGGAAGATCATCACCAGCGCCAGCGCCCCGGCCATCACCAGCACGAAAGGCGTGATCGAGGCATAGATGTCGCGCAGCGAAATCTCCGGCGGGGCCATGGCGCGCATCAGGAACAGGTTGTAGCCGAAGGGCGGCGTCATATAGGCGATCTGGCAGGTGATCGTGTAAAGGATACCGTACCACACCAGATCAAAACCCAGCGCGCCCACCAGCGGCACATAAAGCGGGGCGACGATCACCAGCATCGCGGTATCGTCCAGAAACGTCCCCATCAGGATAAAGCTCAGCTGCATCAGGATCAGGATCACCCAGGGGCTCAGGCCCAGCTTCTCGGTGAACAGGTTCTCGATCGCCTTGACCGCGCCCAGCCCGTCGAACACCGCGCCAAAGGCCAGCGCCGCAAGGATGATCCACATGAACATGCAGGTGATGCCCAGCGTGTTGCGCACCGAGTTCTCAAAGACCTGTCGCGTCATCCGCCCCTTGAGCACGGCGGCCAGAAAGGCCGCAATCGCCCCGATGGCCGAACTTTCCACCAGCGAGGTCCAGCCCCGCACGAAGGGCACCATCATGACGGCAAAGATCACCAGCGGCAGGATGCCTGCCCCCAGCAGCCGCAGCTTTTCACTGCGCGGGATCGCGGCGCGTTCCTCGGCGTCAAGGACCGGACCAAGCACGGGATTGAACCGGCAGCGGATCGCGATATAGGCGATGAAAAGCCCCGCCATCATCAGCCCCGGCACCACACCCGCCAGCCAAAGCTGCCCCACCGGCTGCCGCGCGATCATCGCGTAAAGCACCAGCACCACCGAGGGCGGCACCAGGATGCCAAGGCTCGATCCCGCCTGGATCACGCCGGTCACCATGCGCTTGTCATAGCCCCGCTTGAGCAGTTCCGGCAGCGCGATGGTGGCGCCAATGGCCATGCCCGCCACGCTCAGCCCGTTCATCGCGGAAATCAGCACCATCAGCCCGATGGTACCGATGGCCAGCCCGCCGCGCAGCCCGCCCATCCAGACATGGAACATCTTGTACAGGTCATCCGCGATCTTCGATTCCGACAGCACATAGCCCATGAAGATGAACATCGGCAGGGTCAGCAGCGGATACCATTTCATCAGCTTCATCGCAGCGGAGAACCCGATGTCGAACCCGCCCTGGTCGCCCCAAAGCAGCAGCGCGGCCACCACGGCAACAAATCCGATGGCCCCGAACACCCGCTGCCCGGTCAGGAGCATCAGCATCATGGTGGAAAACATCAGGGTGGCGATCAACTCATATGACATCAGATCGTTTCACCCTTCAGACGCAGCACGTCTTTGCAGAATTCGGACAGGCATTGCACGATCATCAGGCAGAACCCCACGATCATCACCACCTTGATCGGCCACATGTAGGGCCGCCAGGCGGAGGATGATTGCTCAAGCCGCCCGATCTCTTCGCTGCCGGTCAGGACGCCGAAAAGATAAGAGATCGGCGCGTCCTGCCAATAGCCCAGCGAATAGGCGGTGGAGCTGATCGCCCCGTAAAGCAGCACGCAAAGATAGAAGATCAGCAGCACAACCGTGAACAGGTCGAACCAGGCCTTGCGGCGGACCGACCAGTTTCCATAAAGCAGGTCCATCCGCACGTTGGAGCCGAGCTGCAGCGCATAGGGCCCGCCAAGAATGTAGTAGCCCACCATGACGAACTGGGCCATTTCCAGCGTCCACAGGGTCGGCACAAAGAAGGTCTTGCTGATCGAGGACCACAAAAGCACACCCATCAGCGCAAAGATCCCGTACATCGCGATGCGGCCCAGACGGTAGTTCACCGCATCGGCCACCCGAATATATCCGCGCATCACGCCACGCATGAAACACGTCCTCCCCTGCCCAGCCGCGTACAGGCATCCGCCAGCCAGCCCGCGATCATCTCGGCCATCCGGCGCTGTGCCTCTGCCGTCGCAATCAGGTCGTTGCGCACTTCCAGCATCACGTTCAGATGGCCCTGGCGCTGCGCGTGCACTTGCAAGGTATGGGTCACACCGTCCTGCGGCCCATAGGGCGCATTGCGCGCCACGTGCGCCCCGGTATGCGCCCCGGCACATGCCAGCAGCGCATCGGCCAGACGGCTGTCCTCGTCATGCAAGATGCCGATTTCGACACTGCGCCGCTGGCCATGGAAAACCGGGGTGAAACTGTGGATCGTGATCAGGATCGGCTCGGCAATCCGCGCCATCTTCCGGCTGATGCAGTCGTGAAACGGCCTGTAATAGCGCGCCACCCTCTCCGCACGCGCGGCATCGGACAGATCCCGGTTGCCCGGCACCACGATCAGCTCGCTCTGCGCAGGCATTGCGCCCGGCGCCTCCGGCGGGCGGTTCAGATCATAGACCAGCCGCGACACGGTGCCGGCGATCAGGACGGCATCCAGCCGGGTCGACAGATGCTCCGCCACCGCCAATGCCCCCGGGTCCCAGGCGGCATGGCTGGTCCGGTCGCCTTCAGCCATCCCAAGCCCTTCAAATTCATCGGGGATCAGGTGGCTGGCATGTTCGCAGACCAGTACAATGCAGGATGTGCCAGAGGGGTTCACCTCCGCCACGCTTTCTTCCGCTGCATGATCTGTCGTCTGAGCCATGGCACCCCCGTCTCGGGATAAAGTGCTTGCCAAGCGGCGCGGATGTCAACAGAATTGTGAAAAATTTATCACAAGCACGAAGGCTTTGATAATTTTCCGATCAAATCCGGAGCGACGATGGCCGAAGCGCCCCTGACCATATCCGACCGCATCCAGCAAAAGCTGGAGGGGCTGACCCGCGCCGAACGCCAGCTGGCCCATTCGATTCTCGAAAACTACCCGGCCTCCGGGCTGGGCCCGCTGACCGCGCTGGCCAAGGATGCCGAGGTTTCCGTGCCGACAGTGGCCCGGATGGTGCAGAAGCTGGGTTTCCGCGGATACCCCGAATTCCAGGCCGAACTCCGCGAGGAACTGCGCGCCAAGGTCAAAGGGCCGATTGCCAAACACGACACCTGGGCCGACGGCGCGCCCGAGGGGCATATGCTGAACCGTTTCACCGACGCGGTGATCGACAACATCCGCCACACGCTGGGCCAGATCGACCCGAAGGCCTTTGACGCCGCCTGCGCGCTGGTGGGCGACACCAAACGTCACCTTTACATCGTGGGCGGGCGTGTCACCCATACGCTGGCCGAATATCTGTTCCTGCACATGCAGGTCATCCGCCCGCGCATCACCCATATCCAGTCCACCTCCAACACCTGGCCGCATTACCTGCTGGATGTGGCGCCGGGCGATGTTTTCGTGATCTATGACGTGCGCCGCTACGAGAATAACACTTTGAAACTGGCCGAGATGGCCCATGCGCAGGGGGCCAGGGTGATCCTCTTCACCGACCAGTGGCGCTCTCCCGTGCATGAGCTGGCCGACATCAGCTTCAGCAGCCGGATCGTCGTGCCTTCGGCCTGGGATTCCGCCGCCACCACCCTGCTCTTGACCGAAACGATGATTTCCGCCGTTCAGAACCTCGACTGGGACAAGACCAAGACCCGGATGGAAGCGCTGGAGGACATGTTCGACCAGACCAAGCTGTTTCGGAAATTTACCTAGGGCCTGTGGACAGTCGTGGAAAATGAAGCGGCGGTCCGGAACGAGACCTTTCCGCTTTCCCAAGCGCGGAATCAAGGCCGCAGGCCGCCGCGCATCGCCGGGCCGTCCCCTGGCACGGCGATTTGGCTGCTGTCGTGTGCCACGGATAACTTGGAAATGCTTGGCTGCCATAAAGTGCCAGTCACGACGGTCGCATCGCCGCACCACGGCCCGTCAATGCGCGGCTTGGGCTTTCGTTGCGAACGACAGAAAGGTCCCGCTCACCTGACCTTGCCCCATACCACGCCAGGAGCCTCAGTTGCGCGACATGCGACACCCGGCGTTCGGGACCCGTTCATTCTATTCGTCGTCCAGCAGGATACGCGCGGCATTGCCCTTGTCGTCGTCATACTGGTCCGACCGCACGGTCCACAGAAACGCCGCAAGGCCCACCCCGCCAAGGATCAGGGACACCGGGATCAGCACCACCAGAACATTCATTTCAGGCTCCTCATCCTCTGGGAATTCAACAGGACCGTGATGGAAGACAGCGACATCGCCAGCGCCGCGGCAAGCGGTGTGGCAAACCCCGCCAGAGCCACCGGGACCGCGATGAAATTATAGGCCGCCGCGATGGCAAAGTTCTGGCGGGACAGCCGGCCCGTCGCCCGCGCCACCCGCAGCACCATGGGCAGATCGGCAAAACTGTCCCGCAGCACCACGACATCCGCCGCACTGCGCGAGGCGTCCAGCGCCTTTGCCGGCGCGATGGAGGCATGGGCAGAGGCAAGCGCCGCCGTATCGTTCAGCCCGTCGCCCACCATCAGCACCTTCCCGCCACGCGCGGCCAGCGTGTTCAGGCGGCGCAGCTTGTCTTTCGGCCGGGCATTGGCGGTCACCGGCAGGCTGATCCTTGCCGCCAGCTGCGCTGCGGGACCCTCGGCGTCACCGGTCAGCACCTCACAGGGCAGATCGATCCCCGCCAGCGCCGCGCGCACGCCCGGACGCAACCCATCCGTCACTTCCAGCGGAATCGCCTGCGCCGTGCCGATGCGCAGGCCCAGACCGGGAAAATCAGCGCCCAGCCAGGGACCGCGCCCAAGGCGGATCATCTCGCCACCCTGGCGCAGCTCCACCCCCTGGCCCGCGACCTCCCTGATCTCTTCTGCCGCCACCGCCCCGGTGTCGCCCAGCGCGGCAACCAATGCCCGCGACAAGGGGTGATGCGAGGCTTCGGCCAGCGCCTTTGCCACAGCGCGGTCGGCGGGGGCCAGCGCTTCCGGCACCGCGACGCCCGGCATGGTCAGCGTGCCGGTCTTGTCGAATACCACATGGGTCACTTCCGCCAGACGCTCCAGCGCGGTGGCGCTGCGCACCAGAAACCCGGCAGAGAACAGGCGGCTGACAGCGGCGGTGGAAACGGCAGGCACCGCAAGGCCCAGCGCACAGGGACAGGTGATGATCAGCACCGCAATCGCCACATTCAGCGCATGGCGCATGTCGCCGGTCGCAATGGCCCAGCCCAGAAAGGCCGCCAGCGCCAGCAGATGCACGGCAGGCGCATAGACCTGCGCGGCGCGGTCGGCCAGCGCGGTATAGCTGTTGCGCGCATTCTCTGCCGTCTCGACCAGCGCTGCCATGCGGCGCAGCGAGGTATCTTCCCCCACCGCCGTGGCCCGCAGACGCAGGGGGGCGGCAAGGTTGATTTCACCCGCCTGCAGGGCCTGCCCCGCCGTCACCGCCACCGCAGCGCTTTCGCCGGTCAGAAACGACCGGTCCATCAGCGCCGCATCACTTATCAGCACCCCGTCCACCGGCACCCGCGCCCCGCAGGGCACGGCGATCACATCATCCACTGCCAGCGCCGTCAGCGGCACCGTTTGCAGGCCGCGCGCGGTCACGCGGTCGGCGGTATGCACCTCCAGCGCGGTCAGTTCCCGCGCGGCGGATCGCGCGGCGCTGCGCGTGCGGTGATCCATGTAGCGCCCGATCAGCAGGAAAAAGGTCAGCGACAGCGCCGCATCGAAATAGGCATGCACCCCGCCATGCAGGGTCTCGAACAGGGACATGCCCGCCGCCAGCAGGATCGCCAGTGAAATCGGCACATCCATGTTCAGCCGCCACACCCGCAGCGCCGCCCAGGCATTGATAAAGAACGGCTGACCGGAATAGGCCACCACCGGCAGGGCGATCAGCGCCGAGATCAGGTGAAACAGGTCGCGGGTGGCATCGCTGGCCCCGGACCAGACCGCCACCGACAGCAGCATGACATTCATCATCGCAAAACCCGCAACCGCCATGCGCGTCAGCAGGGCGCGCCCTTCGGTGTCGCGCGCGCGGTCCAATGCGGCCAGATCCAGCGGATAGGCCTCGTAGCCCAGATCTTCCAGCACCGACAGCACCCGGTCCGGGTTCACCTGCCCCGACACGGAAAGCCGCTTCAGCGAGAGGTTCACCCGCACGTCCTGCACCCCCAGAACACCCGCCAGCCCCCGTTCGATCTTGCCGATACAGGCGGCGCAATGGACGCCGGGCAGCGAGAATTGCAGCGCCGGGCCGCTGGCCACATCCTGCGCCAGCGGCGCAGCCGCACAGGCGGGACAGGCCATGGTCATGACGGATGCCTCACAATGATGCGCTGCTGGAACAGCGTGCCATCCTCGGCCCGCGCCTTCAGCCGCAGGTTCCAGTTGCCGCGCCCGCCCTGAACGCTGGCGCGCAGGGCCGCGCCGTCAAAGGTGAACTCCGGCGTCTGATCCTGCGCAACGCTGGTGGCCCGCCCGAAGGTGGCGCTTTCGATCTGCGGCGCGATGGCCCTGCCCCCCTCCAGGATCACCAGCTCAAGCTCATTGCCCCGCAAGGTGGCGGAGACCTCCCAGCCCAGCCCCAGCTGTGCGGCCTTGTCCCGGTCGAAGGACTGGCTGGCGACATAGGAATTCTTCACCTCCAGCCCCGGAAAGGTCCGCACGGCCTTGAAGGCCAGCGTCAGGTTGACCGCAATGATCACGCCAAAGGCCATCGAAAAGCCCGCAAAGACATGCCATCCCTTGATTTCACGTATCATTGTACTCTCCCGTTGAAACTGGTGGCGCGGCTGGCGCGGTCCCCGCTGGCGATGTCCTCGACCCAGATGCGCAGATCGGTGGTATGGGCGCTGGCCGCAGGGTCCTGCGGGCGCGCGGTGACATAGACCCGTTGCAGCACGGTGGTATCGGCGGGCACGGTCACGTTCAGCCGGTTGGCCATGCCCTCCAGCTCGATCCGCAGGATCTCGGCGCTGGTCAGGCTCAGGTGAAACACGCGGTCCTCGCCCAGCTTGTTGCGCAGCCGCACGTCATAGATGTTGCGGATCGACCCGTCCGATTGCACCACATAGGTCGGGTTGCGCACCGGGCTGACCGTCAGTTCGATGTCCGACCGGATGAACAGCGCATAGACCAGCCCGGCGCCGATCAGCAGCCAGATCGCCGTGTAAAGCAGGGTACGAAGCCGCAGCACATGGCGCCAGATCGGTTTCGGCGCGGCACCCGCGCGCTCCTCCGCCTCGTCCGACAGCGCCATGTAGTCGATCAGCCCGCGCGGCTTGCCGATGCGCGCCATCACGTCGTCGCAGGCGTCGATGCAAAGCGCGCAGGTGATGCATTCCATCTGCTGACCGTTGCGGATGTCGATCCCCATCGGGCAGACGTTCACGCAGGCCATGCAGTCGATGCAATCGCCATGCACCTGCTCCGGCGCGGTGGCTGTGGGCTGTCCGCCCGCCTGCAGCGCCCGGTTGGGATAGGGTGTCGCGGGATAGCGCGCCGCCCCCGGTCCCGCGGCCCGCACCTCGCGCTCGGCCTTTTCGGCGGCGGCGCGGTCGCGCTTGCGCAGATTGCCCTTGCCGCGCGGCTCGCCCCGCCAGTCGCGGTAGGCGACGGTGATCGTATCCGGGTCCATCATCGCGGCCTGGATGCGCGGCCAGGGGCACATGTAGATGCAGACCTGCTCGCGCATGAAACCGCCAAAGACAAAGGTGGTCGCGGTCAGCACCGCGATGGTGCCATAGGCCACGGGATGGGCCTGAAACTGCACCAGGTCGCGCAGCAGCGTCGGCGCATCGGTGAAATAGAACACCCAGGCCCCGCCGGTCGCCACCGCGATCATCAGCCAGACCGCCCATTTGGTCAGCCGCAGCCGCGATTTGCGCAGATCCCATTGCGCCTTGTGCAGGCGCAGCCGCGCGTTGCGGTCGCCTTCGATCCAGCGTTCGACAGCCAGGAACAGATCGGTCCAGACCGTCTGCGGGCAGGCATAGCCGCACCAGACCCGCCCCAGCGCCGAGGTGAACAGGAACAGCCCCAGCCCCGCCATGATCAGCAGACCCGCGACAAAGTAGAACTCATGCGGCCAGATCTCGATCCAGAAGAAATAGAAGCGCCGGTGCGCCATATCCACCAGCACCGCCTGATCCGGCAGGTTCGGCCCCCGGTCCCAGCGGATCCAGGGCGTCAGGTAATAGATGCCCAGGGTGATGAACATGATCCACCATTTGAAACGGCGGAAGGCCCCGGTGACACGCCGGGGAAAGATCGGCTCGCGGGCCGCATAGAGACTGGGAGTGGTCATTTCAAGATTCCTGTTCGCAAGACCTGTCTAGGGCCAGGTGCATCAGGCCGCCTTGATCTGGATCAAGACAGCACCTGTCGAATGCCGCGTATTTCCGATTCTTTCCGGACCTTTGACACGGCGTGCGCAGGTGTCTGCTCAGCGGGACGAAGCTGCCGTCCACCAAAGCCCGGAGTCAAGGTGCGCAGCACCGCCGGGCAGCGCCCGACCGCCCCATGGGCGGGCGCTTTCTCACCGTATTGCGGTTCATCATCCCCACGCCAAAGATTAG